>ENA-UOIV01000407-UOIV01000407.1-human-gut-metagenome-genome-assembly--contig:-C59-NODE-407-length-49106-cov-6.299097_pt1 | contig 49106 bp, 67 predicted proteins | sample MGYA00242333_ERZ723880 | MGnify/ENA metagenome assembly ERZ723880 | reverse complement strand
GACAGCATGGTGCTCCGCATCCACGCCATGCTCCACCGCTGCCTCAAGGATGCGGAGCGGGATCACATCGTCCCCTATAACCCAACGGACGGTGTCAAGCTGCCCAAGAGCAACTACAAACCAAAGCAGGTTCTCGACCGTGAGCAGATGGATGCCTTCTTGGCAGCAGTGGACAAGAATGAAATCTGGCGGGACTTCTTCTATACAGAGTTGACTACTGGCCTGCGTCGAGGTGAGATCTGCGGTCTCATGTGGAGGGACTTCGATGAGAACGCAGGGACGCTGAAAATCCTCCGCTCGGTGAATGTACCTAAGCGGGGTGAAATGGAGATCGGCGAAACCAAAACCGAGAGGGGTAGACGCACGATCCGTCTGCCCCCCAGTACTGTCCAGCGATTAAAGGAGAGGAAAAAACACGCCATCAGTCAGTGGATATTCCCGGAACCACTGGCCCCGGAGAAACCGGTGCGACCCAGTGCCGCCTACTACTGGATGAAGGTGCTGCTGAAAGAGGCAGGACTGCCTCACATCAGGTTCCATGATTTACGCCACACCTTCGCCACCCACGCCCTGGCCTCCGGGGTAGACGCCAAGACTCTATCCGGCATCCTGGGCCACACCCAGGCCTCCTTCACGCTGGATACCTATACCCATGTGACCGGGGATATGCAGAAGCGGGCCAGCGAGATCGTGGGCAGCTTTATGGAAAACATCATGGTGAGGTGAGCGCATGTCGGGAAAGAGAAAGAAAGGGTCGGGAACTATCCGCCTTCGGAAAGACGGCCGCTGGGAGGGACGGGTAGTTATCGGCTATGATGAGGCGGGCGGTCCAAAAACAAAAAATGTACTGGCAAAGACGAAGCGGGGGTGCGCGGAAAAGCTGAAGAAGCTGAAAGAGCAGTGCGGCGGCTTCCGCCCTGTTCAAGTCCGGCCTGAGATGCGGTTCGGGGACTGGTTAGAGTACTGGTACCAGAACTTCTCCAAGCCAAAGCTGCGGCAAAGTACACAACTTAGTTACGAGGGATGGATCTGCAACCGCCTGATCCCCGGCGTGGGAGATATCCCTCTGAACAAGCTGACCCAGGCAGATCTCCAGACCTTCTTCCGCAGCATGAAAGAAGCCGGTCGGATGACCAATGTAGACAAATGCGGAAAGGGGCTGTCAGACCGCTCAGTGCGAAGCTGTTACGCTGTCTGCCAGATGGCACTGGACAAGGCAGTGGAGGAGCGGCTGGTCCACAGCAACCCGGCCATCGGATGCAAGCTGCCGCCCCTGAAGGGCAAAGAGATGAAAATTCTGACCCAGGATGAGATTCAGCGGTTCCTCGTCCAGGCCAAGGCGGAGGGGATGTACGAACTGTTTCTCCTGGAGCTGACCACTGGGATGCGCCGCGGGGAATTGCTGGCCCTTCGGTGGGAGGACCTGAACTTCGCTACCGGAAAGCTCCGCATCGACAAGCAGGTCTGTCCGGTGGGCGGGAAGCTGATCGTCAGCGACCCCAAGACCAAGGCGGCCAACCGCACTATTATCCTGCCGCCCGCCATGTTGGAGGTGCTGGCGGAGTATAAAAGGGGCATCTTCTCGGACCTGATGTTTCCCTCCCGCATGAAACCGAACCAGCCCATCGACCCGGGCTATGTGCGCAAACGGCTCCAGGTAATTCTGAAGCGGGCAGGGTGCAAGAGGATAAGATTCCACGATTTACGTCATACTTTTGCAACCATGTCCCTGGAAAACGGGATGGATGTGAAAACGCTCTCGACGATCATCGGCCATGTGTCGTCGGCCACCACCCTGAACACCTACACCCACGTCACCGATGAGATGCGGCAGAAAGCGGCAGTGAACATCGACCGGGGGATCGCAAAGGCGGAGGTGCAGTCAGAGCCGGAGCAGGAGACGGAGAAGCCCCACGCACAGGAATCATTCACTCCTGTCCTTCCGGCCCGCCGCAGGCCGGGAACCGGATATGTCAAGCAGCTCAACGACCACCTCTGGGAGGGGAGATACTCCCCGGTGTGGCCGGACGGGAAAAAGCACTCCCGGAATGTCTACGGCCACACGGAGGCGGAGTGCGAGGAAAAGCTGGCGGAACTGATCCTTCAGATGAAAGCAGAGATCGCAGCCCTGCGCTCCGAGGCCAGCACGGAGTATCCCGACGGGGTAAGCCCCAAGAAGAAAGCCATCGCCGCCTACCTGCGGGAGAATCCCGGTGTGACCAGCAAGTCCAGGATCGCCAGAGAGCTGAACATGGACCGGTCTACCGTACAGAAATATTACGACGAAATTCGGTCCGAGATTAGGGAGGGGAACGTCCGGGCATCATGAAAAGTCAAAACCAGATGTAACAGTACCCCCTCAAATCCTGCGCCGCTGTAAACAAGAAGAAGGGCCCCCTTGAAAAAGGGCGGCCCTTCCAGTGGTCAAAGCTAAAATCCGTCTGTGGTATTTCTGTGGTCAAAACAAAGATACCTATTTTTAATAACGCATTTCGGAGAAAAAAGTAAAGAAAAAGTGCTGTTTTCACAAGAAAACAGCACTTTTCTGGTCGGAGTGCCGGGATTCGAACCCGGGGCCTCTTGGACCCGAACCAAGCGCGATACCAAGCTTCGCCACACCCCGATTGTGACAGCTATCTAATTATAGTGATTTTCCCTTCTCCTGTCAAGAGGAATATCCCAAACTTGCCTGGAATATCCTTACCCTATCTGAAGCGTTGCACGGGAGGGGATGCAGATGTACAAAACGGTCCAGCGGTCCAGCCGGAGGGCATACGGCCACAACGTCCGGGAAGGGAGCCGGCGGCAGAGGACTTTGGCCCGGGAACGGGTGCGTCTGACGCAGCTGGCGGTGTGTGCCGTCCTGTTCGCGGTGGTCTTTATCGGCAAGGGTGTCTTTCCCCAGCGCCTGACCCAGCTTCAGGGGGATCTGCAGGCCCTTCTGTCCTCGGATACCGATTTCCGGGCGGCTCTGGCGGACCTGGGGGAGAACCTGGCCGGAAAGGGGCCGGTTTTAGGGGAGCTGGGGGACTTCTGCGTCCAGGTGTTCGGCCCTTCCCAGGAGGAGGAACTTCTGGACCCGTCGGTACAGGTTCAGGCGGCCCAGGACTTTTTGAACCAGCAGGCAGGGACGGCGGAGCAGGCGGCCTACTACCTGCACCTGGACCAGGTGCCAGAGGAGTGGTTTCAGACGGAGGTCCAGGCAGAGGAACCGATTCCTGAGCCGGCGGCGGAGGAGACTGTTCCAGCGGTAGGCACCGTGGTGTGGCAGGCGGATTACAGCGGCGAGCCCCTGCCGGAGAACTACACCATGGACTGTATCTCCCTGGGAAATCTGCAGACGGTGACCCCGGTGCTGGGCCATCTGCGCTCGGAGTACGGCTATCGGGACCACCCGGTGGACGGGGAATACAAGTTCCACAACGGGGTGGACATCGGCGGCCAGATTGGAGACCCCATCGGGGCCTTCGCGGCGGGCACCGTGGACTACATCGGGGAGAACGACGACCACGGACTCTACCTTCAGATTGACCACGGCAACGGCATCAAATCATTTTATGCCCACTGCAGCAAGCTGTGTGTTTCCCAGGGGCAGGTGGTGGCGGCAGGGGAGAAGGTGGCTGAAGTGGGCTCTACCGGGGTGTCCACCGGCCCCCACCTGCATCTGGAGCTGAAATGGAACGGACTGCATCTCAATCCCGCCTACTACGTGGAATTTTTGACCGGCTGAGGCCGGGGAGGGTGGAGGTCACCGGGGGCTTCCTTCTGCTGGCCGCCTGGCTCAACTACCTGGACCGCCAGGGGATCGTCCCCCTGGCGCTGCTCTCCTGCGCCCTCCATGAGCTGGGCCACCTGCTGGTCCTCCGCCTGCTGGGGGTGCGGGTGCGGCGGCTGTCCATCACTGCCGTGGGGGCGGAGATGGAGACTGACCGCTCTCTGTCCTACGGCGGGGAGATTCTGGCCGCCCTGGCCGGCCCTCTGGTCAATCTGGCCCTGGCTCTGACGTTCTGCCGGTTCTCCCGGGGCTGGGTGTTTGCCGGGCTGAATCTGGTGCTGTGCTGCTTCAACCTGCTTCCGGTGGGGCGGTTGGACGGGGGACGGGTGCTCCGGTGCGTTCTGGCTTGGCTGCTGGGGCCGGAGGCGGCCTGGCGGGCGGGCTGGTGGCTGGACCGGCTACTGACGGGGGCGCTGGCCGCCCTGGGGCTGGTCCTGGTGGGGGCGGGGGCAGGGCCCACGCTGCTCCTCACCGCGGCGTGGCTGTGCTTCAATCTGCTCCGGGAGGCGGGCTTTGAGGGGAAAAGGAGACCCCTCCGCCGAAGAAAACGGCGGAGGGGCGAAGCTGCATAAAGGGGAAGGGTCAGGCCTCCTCCTGCCAGCCCTTGCACACGTCGATCCAGCCCAGGCTGTGGGAATACTCCTCCAGCTCGCCGCAGGTGAGCTCAATGGCGGAGTTGGAGCTGCCGGCGGCGGGGAAAACGGTGTCAAAGCGCTTGAGAGACACGTCTAGGTAGGTCTTGACCCCCTCGGGGTTGGCGAAGGGGCACACGCCGCCCACGGCGTGGCCGGTCATCTCCTGGGCCTGCTCCGGGGTGAGCATCTTGGCCTTGGTGTGGAACATGGCCTTGTACTTGGGGTTGTCGATCTTGGCGTCCCCGGCGGCCACGATGAGGACGCAGCCGTCGTCCACCAGGAAGGACAGGGTCTTGGCAATGCGGGCGGGGATGACGCCCACTGCCTGGGCGGCCAGCTCCACAGTGGCGCTGGAGACGGGAAACTCCAGAATGTCCCCCTCACGACCCAGCTCTTGGAAGTAGGCGCGGACACGCTCAATGGACATGGCTCAGCCCTCCAGTTTCCGTCCGGCTTTGGCCAGGAAGCGGTCGTTGGTGATGATGAAGCGCTCGTGCACGCCCTGGCCGATGAGGCCCTTCTCGTCGTAGGCGGCCACCTTCAGGACGATGCGCTTGCCGTCCACCGCGGTGACCTCGCTCTCGGCCCACACCTTGATCCCCAGGGGGGAGGCGGAGTCGTGGGTGATCTCCAGCTTGGTGCCTACGGTGCTCTCTCCCTCGCCGAGATAGGGGGCCAGGGAGGTCCAGGCGGCCTTCTCCATGAGGGCGGTCATGGCGGGGGTGGCAAAGACGGGCAGGGTGCCGGAGCCCACCGACTGGGCGGTGTTCTCCTCCCGGACCACGTCCTCGGCCCGGCCCTTGATTCCAATTTCAATGGACATGGGTGATTTCTCCTTTGTATCCAGTGTTCCGGCCCCTGGGGCGCTGAAGCGCCATTGCACCCAGGGGTCTGGCTTGCATACTGCATTTTACCCCAAGTTTCGGGAAAAATCTAGGCCCTGTTTGAAAATTGGGAAACGGCCCGCCCTTTGGGGCTGCCTGCCGGCCTCAGAACAGGGGTTCGTCTCCCGGCGGAATTTCATATAAGCTGTTCAGCAGGGCCCAGTTCTGGGGGAAGGGGCGCATGAGATTCCAGTAGCCCACCCCGTACAGGCCGCGGGAGCGGGCCAGCTCCAACTTGGCGCGGATGCTCCGGGCGTCCTCGAACCACACCTCGTGCTCCCGGCCCTGGCCATCCACGTACCGGAACCAGGGGGACTGGGCCGCCTGGTTGAAGCGGATGGCCGCCCGGTTTTGGACGGCCAGAGCCACCGCCTCCTGGTTGGAGATGGACTGGGCCCGGTCCCCCTGGCGGAATGGGAGGGTCCAGTCGTAGCCGTAGTTGGGAATGCCCATCCAGATCTTCTCCGCCGGGATCTCGCTCAGGGCGTAGTCCACCACCAGCTCCACATTGCGCAGGGGGGCCACCGCCATGGGCGGACCGTAGGTATAAGTACATCTAAGATATATGTATATGCCCCTTGGGAATATGTGTGATTCGGGGGTAGAGCTGCAGCTGCATGTTGCTCTCAGCGTACCGGCCGCCCTCTGTTTTGGTGTAGATCACCTTTTCCAGGCATGCCTTCAGCATCTCGTTTTTCTCCTGGGGAGTCTCCAGCTGGTCGTACACGTCCAGCAGGTGCTCCACACGTGGGATGATGGCCAGGCGCATGGTATTCAGATACCGCTCGTTGTCCAGCTGCTCCTGGGCCTTCTGGATGGCCTCCTCGGTCTGGGAGATCCGGGTGGCCAGGTCGAATTGACGCTGGGTGAAGACGTCGATGGAGTAGACTCCCTGCTCCAGGAGATCGTAGAGCCGGCCCTTCTGGCCCACCAGGGTGTCCCGTTCCCGGTTCAGCGCTTCCAGGGATTTCTCCAGCGGGGCGGTACTGGATTTTCTGGGGCCCCGCTTATTGGGCTTGACGCTGACCTTGTAATCCTGGAGCCACTGCTTCAAACTGAGCTTCAGGGCGGCCTCCACGTCGTCTAGGGTACTCCCTTTACAGGTGCAGTCTTTATTGGGACAGAAGAGCATATCCTTGGCATTTCCCCGGCGGCCCTTGGCCCGGACCAGACTGCGGCCGCACTGGGAGCAGTAGAGCAGGCCGGCCAGGGGATTGACGATAGTCTTATTGCCGGGCATGGGCAGGTAGGCTCGGGAGGCCATGATGTCCTGGGCCCGCTGCCAGGAGGCCCGGTCGATGATGGGAGGGTGGATGCCCTCAGTCAAGGACATGGACTTGTTGACGGGCCGGGTCTCGGTGAGCACGCCGTCCACCACCTTCCGGACGGTGGGCCGCCAGGACCAGCGCACATACCCGGCGTAGGTGGGATTGTTCAGAATGTCCCGGACGGTGTAAGCGGCCCAGCGGCCGCCGGAAGGGGAGGGGATGCCCTCCAGGTCCAGCTGCTTGGCGATCACGCTGCTGCCCACGTGTTTCAGGCTCCCATTGGTCTGGGGCAGGCCATTGAGATACAGGTCGTAGATGTGGCGGACCACGGCGGCTTTGTCCTCGATAATGACAAGGGTATAACCTTTCGCCCCCTTGATTTTAACCCGCTCGTAGCCGTATGGGGCCGCCCCGGCGATGTATTTCCCCTCCTGGAGAGAGGCCATCCGGCCCCGCTGGAGCCGCCGGTTGATGGTTTTATACTCCCGGCGGGACATAAAGAGCCCAAACTCAAAATATTCCTGGTCGGACTCGTCGGCGGGGTCGTAGGTCTTCAGGGGAGTGATGATCTTCGTGTTGGAATACTGGAAAGTCTCGGCCACGATGCCCTGGTCCCGGGTGTTGCCGCGGGCCAGACGCTCCACTTCCATGACCAGCACGCCGGCGATCTGGCCGGTCTCCACCTCGGCGAGGAGCTTCTGCATTTCCGGGCGGTTGGCGATGGTCTCGCCGGAGACTACCTCCTCAAAGATGTGATAGATGGTCAGATTCATTTTCCGGGCCAGCTCCAGCAGGGCAGTGCGGTGCCGCAGCAGGGTGTCGCCCCCGCCGTTGGCCTCGGCGTCCCGGTCCGCCCGGGATTTCCGCAGGTAGATGTCGTAGAGTTCGGGCATGGAAGAGGCCTCCTTTCCACACGTTCGGCAGGAATCGAAAAACAAATGTTCGAATCGACGTTTTTTGAGAAGCCGCCCGGAGGGGGCGGCTTTTTTGTTCAGCAGAAATAAGAAATCTCGCCGAAGTAGTTGGTCCACTTCTCTGTGATCTCCCGGTTTCGGGCCTCGATAACCTGCATTACGATTCGGAGGACCCGGCTTGGGATTTTGGAATTATTGTTTGCCAGCAGGCATTTCCCGCTGCGGGTGATCCAGACTTTGGTGGCATTTTGGGCAGGAACACCTTCCGAGATATGAACGTGGATCGGCTCCATAGGCGCCCCCTCGTTGGCCCAGAAATAGATGAGGTAGGGGCCGACTCTAAAGATTTGCGGCATTGCTCAACCCACCTTCCCGGGCCAGAGAGATGATGATATGGGCCGTTGATTCCAAAAGCTCTTGGAAGTATGCAATGTCTTCCTGAGAAAAGCCCACAACATTCTTCCACTCATATTTTGGCAGATAGCACTCCGCCGAGTCGAAGCCGTTTGGAACGGGGCGCTCAATGTAAACCTTGACGGTCTCCAAGCCGTCCATCCCGGTTTGGATGTCGGAGTGGACGATCTCGGTGCTGTCGTTCAGGGTCATAAATGGATACATCATGGATGAATAGACCTCCCATTCGTCTAACATAGTATGCTCCTCGAACATTGTTAGATTCGGCCTAGACAGATTCAGAAGGAATTTGCGGCGATGAGCTGGGCGATCTCCTTGACGTTGGAGGCACCGGTGAACTCGAAGATCACGGTGCCCAGGCTGGAGAACACCAGCTGCAGCTCGCTGTCCAGGTCGAAGTGGCCGGCGGTTTCGATGGAGAAGGCCTGAACCTTGCTGTAAGGAAGGGATGTAAAGTCCTTCTTCTTGCCGGTGAGGCCCTGGACGTTGACGGAGATCACCCGCTTGTTGGTGAACACCACATAGTCCCGCATGGAGGAGTAGGAGCTCACCACCTGCTCGCCGGGGGCCAGGAGCTCCAGAACGTCTTTCTCCTTGGGGTTCTTGTCCATGCTGAGCTTGATAACGGATTTGTTGGTGAAGTCGATCATGGGGATTCCTCCTCGGCCAGGGAGCCGAAAGCGACGCCTGTATTTTCAAAATATGAGAGCATGCCTCCCATCATAGCGTCGATGACCTCGTCGCTGGGGGTAATCTTCCATGCGTCGTCCACAAGGGTGAGGGAGACGTCCACGGTGTTTGTCACAGAAGTGTCCTGGTGGGCGTCCATGCTCTCCATCAGGCTGTCCATAAACATCTGGTTCATCTCTTCGTCAGAAGGCTGCTGATCCTCCGGGAGGAAGGCATATCCAATGGCGGTGGAGATCATATCGCTCATAAAGTCGGACAAGACTGGTCCCATGTCAATCGCGGTAAAGTCGACGGTGACTGTGGCCGTTCCCGCGTCCTCATCCTCTGTGGAACCAGTGATCTCATAGCTTAGTCCGTTGGCAATCCGTTCAAGGAGTTCCTGAGAATACTCTGCGTCGGAGCTGGAACTGGAAGAAGTAGTGGAAGTGTCTCCATCTCCGCTCAGATCAGTATCTCCCCAATAGGAACGAACCGCTTCCTGGTCCATGTTCTGGAATGCCTTGATTCCATTTTCTACGACGGTTTCGGCGGAATCCCGGCTGCTTCCGCAGGCGGCGAGGGACAGCAGCAGGGTGCAGGACAACGCAAGGGTCAAGAGCTTCTTTTTCATTTCTCATTCTCCTCTTTTTAAATCTGCCCATGTGAGCCAACTTAATTGGGGCCCGGTTTATCCCCCAGCGCACTTTTTACAGGGGGTCAAACCACGGGCAAGTGCCTGGTCTAGCGTGGATTCGATGTAGGTCCCGCCGTTGCAATTTCCGTCATAGTGATACCGCTTGCCGGTAGGGGTGACGTATACCGTCCGGGACTGGGTATTCTGAGTTCCAGAGGACTGAGACGAAGTAGATGGCTCGGCCTGAGAAGATGGCTCGGCGGGAGTTGTTGTGACTGCTGCAGGAGCTTGCGGTTCTGGTTCGGAGTCCGATGCAGGCTCTGCTGGCTCTTGGACTGTGGGTTCTTCCGGCGTTTGCGCCTGGGGTTCCGGATCAGCTGGGGCCTGGGATGTGCTCCCGACGCTTTCTGCACTGGAAGCGGAGCAGCTGGGCGCAGACGAAGAGGTGTCAATCTCAATTTCGTCTTCTAACGAAGCAGAAGATCCGTTCGAGGAAATGTTAGCGGAAATCGAGGTGTTGTCCTCTGGGGAAGCTGTGTTGGGCTCTGATTCATTACCGTCCATTGTACTTCCGATAGCACCGACAACTAAAAGAGCGCCCACGATATAGGGCCATTTCCGTTTCTTGGGCTTCTTCGGCGCGGGTGTCTTGATATTTCCTCCAGTACTACTGGCACCGTAGGAGCCGGAGCTATGAGAGCCAGATGTCTCCTTGACATAGCTGATGCCAGTCCCAGGAATGGAGGCTGTTGTGCGGGTTTTCCCGGTGGCGGTTTTGGTCACGCGAAAGCCTTTGCCGCCAAAGGAGTAACCAATGCCGGATTTAGAGAAGTTAATGCGAAATGGGCCAAAATTTAAGCTTTTCCGAAACCGAAATCCCATAGAATTGTCCCCTTCATTTATGTGCTATAATATTCAAGCGCTCCACGCGGGAACGTATTACTGAATACCCGATAGAACCTTACTCAAAACTCACGTCAAAGGTGTATTCAGAAAAATTTTCACTCCAATTATCAGAGTGAGCTTCCATGATTACTTGAAACGGCGCCTGCTGAATAGCAGGAAATGTAATAATTCCCTCTGTTGTTACACCTGGACGAATATCAGTCTGCAATTCTGGATAATCTGCGTCATAGTTTGGCTGATATTCATATTGAGTTCCAGATTGAATGATGATCGCATTAAAATCATAGAGTGTAAAATTTCCAGATCCATTATTGGTAAGAGATACATAAAGACGTGTTTCGTTTTCTGCCAATTCTACTTTTTTCAAGGTGATGGCATAGCCATATTGGTCAACAGTTGGCTGAGCGGCGGAGGCCGTAGCAATTGTTGGAGACACCACATCAATGTAAGAAGAAACTTCCACCGTATCTGCGAGAATTGCAGGAGCTGTTATAGTAACTCCCATCATGTTCTCGCCCTCTGCTACGTGGTTCACTACTCCAGTTACTTTAACATACTGACCATCTTCCACCTGAAACGTAGGATCAAGATATCCAATAACAGTGTTCCAATCCATGTTAATGGGATCGCTCCAGATCTGAAAATAAATCCCGTCCTCATCTGAGTCTACAGAACCAAATACTACTCCGCTCAATTCCACCGCGGAACCAATATAGTCATCTGGATTTGAAAACATGGAACGAAGCTCATCCTGGGTAAGAGGCTCTTGTTGGATTTCCTCGGCTGGGTCTGATTGAGCGGAATTCGTTTGGCTGCTGGGAGCTGTTCCACCACATGCAGCTAGGGCAAGAGATAAGGCACTGAACAATACGAGGGTCAAGAGTTTCTTTTTCATTTCTCATTCTCCTCTTTACGTATTTTGCCGCCGTCCGGCGGTTGGGTCACAGGACTGTACTCAAAAACGCTACCGCTAACCCGACCACTTCATAATTGTCCGGCTCCAACTCCTGGCCGCGCAGGAGAATGGTTTTGACGGTTGGGTTTTCGGCCCGGAGCTCCACGTAGTCATCAAATACATAGACCCGCTTTAAGGTATATTCGTCGCCAACCCGGACCACGGCGATCTGACCGTTTTCCACCTCTGGCTGGAGATGGATAAAGACGGCGTCTCCGTCAAAGATTCGGGCGTTGATCATGCTGTCGCCCACGCAGCGGAACACGATGTCGGCCTTGATATCCGCCGGGGCCAGGATCGTTTCGTCCAGCAGCTCCCGGTGGAGGGGCTTTCCGCAGGCGGTGGCGCCCAGCACCTGCCACTCCTTCATGGCAGGGAGGGGGGAAATGTTGGCAGCGATAGGGTTTTGGATGTGAGAGGCAGCTGTCTCTTGCCGCTCCATAGGAACCTCAGCCCCCATAAGCCAAGCCTCGTTGACATTTAAGGCCAACGCCATCTTATAGATGTTCTTCTGCTTTGGCTCATACTCTCCAGTTAGATATGTGCTGATAGATGATTTTCCTATCCCCGTTTTTCTGGAAAGTTCTGACTGTGAAATATCCCGAATTTCTAAAGCAGTTTTTAGTCGTTCTGCTATCTTTGCCATATCACACTCCTCCTGACGGGACTACAATATCACAGATGTTCAGAAAACGCAACACGGAAAAACAGAGAATTTTCAGAAAAGTGAACTTTCTACTTGACAGTAGGAGAGAACTGTGATATTTTGAGTTCAGAAACACGAACGAAAGGAGAGAGGGGCGTGGAAGTGATGTTTGACTATACAAAACTTCGGAGCCGAATCAAAGAAGTTTTTGGAACCCAGGACCAGTACGCCAAAGCTCTGGGCCTGGGGAGAGTGTCTGTAAGCCAAAGTCTGAACAATCAAAGGGAGTTTTCTGCCGGAGAAATGCTTCGGACGGCTCAAGTGCTTCATTTTTCGGTGTCTGAAATCCCCGATTATTTTTTTAGTCAAGAAGTTCAGAAACACGAACAGCAGAAGCTGGACACGCAAGAACCCCCGGCCGCCGGGCCGGGGGTGTGAGAGGGGGTGAAGGGGTGAATATCTATGAAGCCATGCGAACCAGGACGGCAGAGAAACCTTGTCTGACCCGTGAAAGCTGGATCGATCCTATATTGGACGGATATTTAGTTCAGGTCAAAATCATGCCAACGAATTCTCCGGAGTGCTGCTTCCTGTATACTCTTGCAACTGGCAAATACCGCAGAGGGTGGGAACCCTCTGCGGCAGATCTGGAAGCCGATGATTGGATTACATGCGATTAAAGCCATTCACGGAGCTCTTTGACAAAATCATATCCCTTTTTTAAAAGCGTGTTTTCGTCACATTGGCGAATCGCGTCCGATTTTAAGAAAATAGTGTCTGGTTCGTTATCGCCATAAAGGACAGAGACCAATCCGTCCAGTTCAAGCTGGAGGAGCCCTTCTTGGAGCAAATGCGTTGGAATCTTTTCAAAGTGTTTCAAGATTTTATCAAATCCATAGTATTTTTCCCCAGTCTTGACAAATTCACGGTACAAAAAAGAAATGATTTTGTCTGCGAGTTTTGAAGTTTTCAAAAGCTCACCCCCTTTTGCCGGGATTATATCACGACAGGAGGAGGGGGACAAGGGCCAGAAGCCAAAGAAACCCCGGCCGGGCCGGGGGTGTGAGAGGGGGTGGGGGGTATGGTCGGAATTATTTTAAATACAGCTTTGGTTATTGTTTTGGCTGTCCTCCTAGTTCTCCATGTGAAATGGAATAATCCGAAGAAACGGTAGAAAATTTTTGCTCCATGTGCCAAGTGTATGCTTGCCAAGCCAACGAAAGGATAGAAAGCACAAGAGCCAAAGACGCAATTCCGGTTGTTATCCAATATCGGCGTGATTGACGGCGAGCGGCTTGTTTTTGCTGGAGCTGGTAGGTTCGGAGTTCTTTTCCTGCTTGGGAAAGACAACACTCCCCATGATCTGGGATACCAGTGAACCAAACGGCCGCACCGTCCACGGATTTTTGGACCAGATTCTTTTGAGCCAAAAGTCGAAATTGTTCAGAGGTTAAAACGACTGAGTCAGTTTGGCGGAATAAATCGAAAGCTGCCTGCTCGGCTTCGGTGAGGATAATTTTTGTGACATCCATAAAAAGACTCCTTTCTCCCGAATTTTACCACGGCGGGGGGAGGGGGACAAGAGAGGACACGCAAGAACCCTCGGCCGGGCCGGGGGTGTGAAAGATACAAAACTCCGCCTATTAGTTTAGGGAGCAACAACAAACCGCCCGTCATAGGACGAGCCGCGTCAAAAATAGACTTCCAGGGGAGGGGATAGCATGAAGAAAAACGTACTGGAAAGCAATCCGGACGACCTGGTCATGTCCTTCCGGACCGAGACCGGCGTCTACGTGGAGATCTACGACACCTACTGCAAGAACTTCACCCAGGAGGACAAGGACCGGGTGGACGAGCAGATCAGCGAGATCCTCTACCGGTCCATGCTGCGCAAGCACATGGAGGCCCGTAACGGCAAGAAGTCCCCGGAAGGTGCTTGAGCGGGGAGGTGTACTTATGAGAATCCAAACCAACAAGACGAAGCTCTGGCGGCTGGCCCGGGACTACGGAGCCCAGCCGCCCCCGCTCAAGTACACACGGCGGATCTGCTATGGGGGAGGTTCCTACGGCCTGACATGGCCGGGCGGGCCCAAGGTGTACCTGACCGCCGTTTTGGGCCGGCCCGTCCTCCTGATCGGGGAGAAATCCCACGGACTGACCGTGGACGAGCTCCGGCGGCGGGGGATGGTATCCGGCGGGGGAGGTGTGAGCCGTGAGATGCGTACAATTTCGTGACGTCGAGTGTCCTTGGTACAGAGAGCTCTACGAGGTCTCCGAATTTGAGTGCGAGGACTGCCCCGTTATGCAAGAGGCCCGGGAGGAACGAGAGAGACAGGAGGTGTAGACGATGTGGGACAAGCTGCGGCGGCGCTGGCCGCGCCTGTACGAGGCCCTGGAGTGGGTGACCTTTGCCCTGGCCCTGGGAGCATTTCTCCTGGCTCTAGGGGTGTACCTGAGTGTCCGGACATAAGAAAAGCCCCGGGGAGTTGCGGCCCCCCGGGGCGGCAGACAAGGGATTGTCTACCATGAGAACAAATGTATTATACCATGGGAACATGCGTTTGACAAGGGGGAATCGGATATGATCCCAAAGAATATGGAGCCCCAGACACGGAGCGCCCAGCTGGAGACGCTGCATAACCTGGTTGCCTTCTATGAGGGGCAGATCCGCAAAAGTCTGGAGGAGAAGAACTTCCGGCTGGCCTGGAGTTGGCATGACAGCTTATCCGGTGCGTACATGCTGGCGAGGTGGCTGGGTCTGGAGGAGCCGGACCACCGTGCCCGTGAGGAGATGTGGTCCGAGCGTATTCGGACGGCACGTTTTGGGCTGCACGGGAAGGAGTAGGCGGTATGGGTGAGATCTATCGGAGCTTGTATTCCGTTATCCCGGCCAGGGTGCGGGACGACCACACCCTGCGGCCCAACGCCAAGCTACTGTATGGGGAGCTGTCCGCTCTGGCACAGGCCGAGGGCTACTGCTGGGCCTGGAATGCCAGGCTGGCCGAGACGCTGGGCATCTCCAAGCGCACGGTGGAGGACCTGCTCCGGCAGCTGCGGGACCGGGGCCACATCCAAATGGAGGTAGAGCGGGACCCGGACAGCCAGGAGGTGCTGCGCCGGAAAATCTGGATCTGCGGCCCGCCTGGGGTTTCGGTGCCCCCTCCCCGTGATTTTACGGGGAGGGTCCCCGTGAAATCGGGGGGACCTCCCCGTGAAAATGGCGGAGAGAATAATACAAGTAATAGTACAGAAGAAGATCCCCCCTATAATCCCCCCAAAGGGGCAGCGCCGGCGCGGAAACGCAAGCGGTCAAACGAGCCCAAGGAGGCTCCGGACTGGAAGCCGGAACGCTTCGCCGCCTTCTGGGCGGCCTACCCCTGCGGCAAGTCCAAGCAGGCGGCCATCCGGGCCTGGGACAAGCTCAAGCCGGACGATGCCCTGATCCGGGAGATGGCCCTGGGCCTCAAGCGGGCCATGAGGTCGGAGGAGTGGCAGCGGGGTATTGGAATCCCTTACGCCTCCACCTGGCTCAATAACCGCCGCTGGAAGGACGAGGAAAAGCCCCTGCCCACCGCCGATGAGCCCTCCGCCCCGTCCCTGGTAGCCCGGGAGGAGGTGCCCACATGGTAGAGCAGGACGGGCGGCTGTCCGCACAGGTTGCGGTGCTGGGCTCCCTACTTATCCAGCCGGAGCTGGTGGGACAGGCCCTGGAGAAGATCCGCCCCGAGGACTTCCTCACCCCCAAGTGCCGCATGGTGTTCCAGGCCATCAAGAGCCTGTACACCGAGGGCAGGCCCACCGACCCGGTGACCGTCCGGGGCAGGCTGGGGGGAAAGGACGGGGACAGCTGGACGGAGTACCTGCTGGAGCTCATGGACCTGACGCCCACGGCGGCCAACGTGTGGGAGTACGCCGCCCTCATGCGGGAGCAGGCCCGGATGGCCAAGGTGGCCGAGCTGGGCAGCCTGCTCCAGGCGGCCCGGGACCTGGATGGAGCTCGGGGCTACATCACCCAGCTCAACGAGCTGCTGGTGGAGCGGCGAGGCGTCCAGCGCATGGACATGGCCCAGATGCTGCTGACCTTTACGGACCGGCACAGCGAGACGCCGGTGGAGTACATGACTTGGGGCCTGCCCAAGATTGACGCGGGCACTTATGCGGAGATGGGGGACATGGTGGTGCTGGGGGGCTACCCCTCGGCGGGCAAGACCGCCCTGGCGGTGTCCATGGCCTACCACCAGGCGAAAGACAGGCGGGTTGGATTCTACTCTCTGGAGACCAACCAGTACAAGCTGGCCGACCGCCTGATGGCCAATCTGGCGGGGATTGAGATGCCCACAATCAAGCGTAACGAGATCACCGGGGAGCAGTGGCAGCGCCTGGCCGACCGGTCCGACCGAATCCGGGCCAGGAAGCTGGAGCTCATTGAGGCCAGCGGTATGTCGGCCCAGGACATCCAGGCAGACGCCCTGGCTCACCGGTACGAGATCGTGTACATCGACTACCTGCAGCTTATCGAGCCGGAGACCCGGAAGGTCAACCGCACCGAGCAGGTGTCCGGGATCAGCCGGAGCCTCCAGCAGCTGGCCCACGGCACCGGGCGGCTGGTGGTGGCTCTGTCCCAGCTCAGCCGGGCAGAGCACACCGGCAAAAACGAGCAGGTGGAGCCCACCATGTCCGACCTGCGTGAGTCCGGCCAGATCGAGCAGGACGCGGACGTGATCATGCTGCTGTACCTGGAGGAGCCTAACAGGCCGGAGGCCAGCCGGCGGGTGCTGAAGATCGCCAAGAACAAGGAGGGCACCCGGGGCCGGATCTACTTGGTCTTTGATGGACAATTCCAGCGCTTCCGGGAGAGCTCCATTGAGGAGCCCGCCCCGGGGGCCAAGCGGCAGACCTACCAGCGGCCGCCCAAGGACCAGCTGGACTTCTTCGACCTGCCGGGGCCCGACGGGCCCACACCATTTGACCAACCTGAGAAAACCTGAAAGGAGACTGTTACCATGAGAACATTTGCAATCGTCAACCGAAAGGGCGGAGTGGGCAAGACCACCACCGCCGTGAATCTGGCCTACGTGCTGGCCACCAGCTGCCATTTGCGGGTGCTGCTGGTGGACGCGGACGGCCAGGCCAACGCCACCCAGATCCTGCTCCCAAGGGGGGAGTACGCCGGGCTTGGAGCTCTGCTCCGGGGATACGCCATCTGTTATGACGAGCTGACAGTACATACCGATGTGGACGGCCTGGACGTGCTGCCGGCCTCCGAGGATTTGTGGGCCCTGGACTTGGAGGCCAGAGAATCCTGCCGGTACAGCGCCCTGATGCAGATGCGGGATGCGGTGGAGGAGGATGGGACCTATGATGTAATGATCGTGGACTGTCCGCCCAACCTGTCCGCCGCCTGCGTCTCCGCCATCCTGGCCAGCGACGCCATCATCATCCCGGTGCTGTCCGACGCCTGCTCTGCCACCGGCGTGGCTGACTTGGTGGACCAGATCGACAGCCTGCGTTACATCCGGCCGGACATCCGGGTGGCCGGGGTGCTGGTGAACCAGTGGCACCGGTCCCCGGTGGTGGAGGACGCGGCGGCCTACCTGCGAGAGGACGGCCGGGTCCCGGTCTATGACACGGTGATCCGCCGCACGGACAAGGTGCCGGAGAGCTCCTGGGCCCGGATGGCGGTCCAGCAGTGGAGCCCCTGGTGCTCCGCCGCTCGGGACTACCGGGCCTGGACCGCTGAGCTGCTGGCAAAGGAGGGCATGAAGTATGAGTAAACCGGACCTGGGGCGGATCATCGCCCAGACTATGGCCAAGCCCGTGGAGGGCCGGACCATTGAGACCATCACGGATGAGATTTTGGACGCCAAGCGCACCGGCGGGGAAGCTATCCTCACCATCGGCCGGTGTCTGATCGAGGCCAAGGACATGCTGCCCCATGGGGAGTGGCTGCCCTGGCTCAATGAGCGGGTGGAATTTTCCGAGCGGACGGCACGGAACTTTATGCGCCTGGCAAGGGAATGGACAAATCGGCAAACGCTTGCCGATTTGGGGGCCGCGAAAGCCTTGACGCTGTTGGCTTTGCCGGCAGAGGAGCGGGAGCAGTTTGTGGAGGATCACAACGTCATCGACATGAGCGCCCGCCAGCTCAAAGAGGCCATCCGGGAGCGTGACGAGGCCCGGAAGGCAGCGGAAGCGGCCAAGGCGGACGCCTCCGCCGCAGAGCAGGCCCGGGCCAAAATGGCCGAGGATATGCGGACCACCCAGAATCTGCTGGAGAGCGCCCGGGCGGACGCGGATTCGGCCGGAAGCCGGGCGCGAGTCCTGGAGGAAAAACTGCGCATGCTCCAGGAGCAACCGGTGGAGGTAGCCGTGGAGACTGTGGTGGACCCGGAGGCTCTGGAGAAGGCCCGGGCGGAGGCGGTGGCCGAGATGCAGGCCAAGCTGGACAAGGCCCGGGAGGCAAAAAAACGGGCCGAGGACCGGCAGAAAATCGCGGAAGATGCCCTGGAACAAGTACGGCTCCAACTGGAGGAGCAGGCCAAGGCAGAGAAAAAGGCCGCCCTGGGGGCGGACAAGGACGTGGCCCAGTTTGAGGTGCTCTTTAACCAGGGCCAGGAGCTGGCCAACAAAATGCGGGGGCTGCTCCTGAAGGCCCGGGGACGGGAGGACCCGGTCGTCGCCCAAATGATGGAGAAGGCTCTGGTGGCCTTGGGTGACGCAGTGAAAAATACTGTACGTTAAAAATTAACGATAGCGATGCCAGTGTAAACGGCGTGTACCTTGACATCTGAATATCAGACTGACGAGAAAATTTCAAGAACCTCTTGACGAGTAGCGCGCAACATGATATATTGTTGTGCGTAACAAGGAGGTGAAGGTATTGGCCCCTGAAAGTAGGGCTGAGTACTTCCGAGAAAGACGTACAAAATTCAAGTCGTTTTCTGTAGCGGTAGAGCGCGAAAAAATGGAACGATTTGAAAAAAAGTTGAGCGATTCCAAAACCACAAAAGCGGAATGGCTGAACAAAAAGATTGACGAAGAACTCGGCGATAAAAAATAAGACAACCGGGGAGCCGTAGGAAGCAAAACCCGATTGTCTTATGACCGCACCCGAAGGTTTGGTAAATCTTATTATGCCACACCTTCTGGTGAAAATCAATCAGGAGGTTTTTGAAAATGAACGAGACCGTGAAAATTGGAAACCGGGAGTATCCCGTGATTGGCTATATCTGGAGCCCCGTGTATGGGAATGTCCCCCTGGTGGACCTGCCTATGATGAGTGACCAGCGGTGGAACGAGCTAGCAGAGCAGAAGCAGCTGGAATCGGAAAGGAGCGCGTGAGCCATGGATACCAAGATCATGCAGGAGCTGGGCTACCGCCTCAATTTTGAAACCCTGAAACAAGAGTTTTTCAGGGAACAGGGAACCAGCTGACCGACCAAAGCCGGCATTACTTCCAGGGGATAGCTCCATATCTGGTTCTGGCCTACCGGCAGGGGTTGGAGGACAAGCTGCTGAACGAGGTATTTCCCTTTTTAGTGCCGGTGGAGGAGGCCGGTAAGGTATGAGCGAACTGAAAGTTTTTGAGAACCCCGAATTTGGAAAGCTCCGGACAGTGGAGATCAATGGAGAACCCTGGCTGGTGGGCAAGGACGTGGCCCGGGCATTGGGGTACAAAGATACTATTAACGCCCTTAAATCTCATGTGGATGAGGAAGATAAGAAAGGGGGGTGGCGAATTACCACCCCCTCCGGGACACAGGAAATGACCATTATCAACGAAAGCGGCTTGTACTCCCTGGTGCTGTCCAGCAAGCTGCCCACGGCGAAGAAGTTCAAGCGGTGGGTGACGGCAGAGGTGCTGCCATCCATTAGGAAGCACGGAGCGTATATGACACCGGATGCCATTGAGAAGGTCCTGTATAATCCAGATTTTATCATTCAACTGGCCACAGACCTGAAAAAGGAGCGGGCAAAAAGCTACGCTATGATGACAGAGGCGGCACTGTTGAACATGGAATTGGATATGCAGCAGTATAAAGTGGACTTTTTTGATGCGTTGGTGGACAGTGGAACGCTACATAGTATTCGGGAAACTGCAAAGTTGCTGGAAGTTCCAGAGAAAACCTTTGTTCGGTGGTTGATCCGGGACAAATTTTTATTCCGAGACAGCGGGGGCAAACTGCTCCCATGTGCGGGGCGAGATACGAAAGACGGCTTGTTTGCAGTGAAAGAGGTGGGCAACGCAGAGAAAAACTGGTTTGGAACACAGACTTTTGTGACGCCAAAAGGGCTGGTAGCTTTCAATTTGTTAATTAAAAGTGGGAAAATGGGAGATTTCCATTTAAAGCTGAAAGATTTTTTCCGGTAGGATACAATATGGTGGTTGAATAAGAAAATCCCGTCAGTCTGTTTTCAGATTGGCGGGATTTTTAGTTCAGAAGAAATGGAGAGTAATGTACATGAAACTGTTAAAACCCGGAGACCCATGTCCCTGCTGCGGGCGGCCCATTAAAGAGGGGCTGCCCACGGGGACTATGATCTTCCTGAGCTGGCTGGCGGAGGGGATGGCCCTACGCGAAGCGGCCAAGAGCGGGGAGGACGGACATGCTCAATAAAATTTTTATCATGGGCCGCCTGGGCCATGACCCGGAGGTGCGGTACACCCAGGCGGGCAAGCCGGTGGCCTCCTTCTCCCTGGCGGTAGACCGGGACTATACGGATCAGGCTACCGGGAAGCGGCCTACCGACTGGATCGACGTGGTGGCCTGGGACGCCCGGGCCCGGTTCGTCCAACAGTATTTCCGCAAGGGCCGGATGGCCATCGTGGAGGGCCGCCTCCAGGTCCGGGACTACACCGGTAGGGACGGCTCCAAGCGCCGGGCGGTGGAGGTGGTGGCGGACAGCGTCTACTTCGGGGACAGCAAGCCCGCACCGGACAGCGAAGGCAACGCCGACGAGAGCCAGCTTCCGTCCCCGCCGCCCCAGGACTTTGCGGATCAGGACGACGACGGTGAACTGCCGTTTTAAAGGGGGACTTACTTATGAACCGAAAGAAAAATCTCCGCCGCCTGTCGGTGCTGGTCACCGCCCAGACCCTGTACAATCTGCAGAAGCTGGCAGACATGGCCGGGAGCCGGGATGTAGGCCGGGTTGTGGACAAGCTCACCCGGGAGAAGATGCTGGCGCTGAAGGGTGAGGGGGGCACCCCATGAAGCCGACTGGTGAGGACGACCTCTGGCCGCGCCCGCAGTTTTGCAGTATCTACTGCCCCAAGTGCGGCCGGCCGGCGGCCCGGCTGGTGTACCAGACGCCGGTGGCCCGGTACCTGCATTACAGCCGGACTAGGGCGTACTGGCACACAGCGATTTTGGACGGAAAAAGAGAGGAGAGAAACCATGAGCCGATTGACCTACAAGAGCAAGGATGGGAGCTGGGGCCTGAAGGGCCTGAGCTGGGAGCAGCTGGTGGCCCTGCCGCCCAGGGTGTACGGAGCCCTGGCCAAGCTCAAGCAGATGGAGGACCTGGTGGACGACATCGGCGGGGCACAGCCCTCGGTAGGTGAGCTGGCCCTGGAAGAGATGCTCACCATGGGGACAGATGGTATCCAGGCAGATCTGAGGGAGGCGAGAGCGTGGTACCAGAAAAGATTCGAGACTGTGACTTGACAGATTTGGCGGAAAAGAAGATGATCCTGGCTCGGCTTCGAGCCTATCGGGAGAAGCACGGCCTGGGTTGCTGGAAGCGCTTGGCCCGGGGAAAAGTGACGGAGGAGCTGCTCCGAGGTGTCCTGGCCGTTGCGCGGCTGCTCACACGCCGGGAGTGGCGGGCCATCGGCCGGGCGCTGGACCGGGCGGAGAGACAGGAGGGCGCCAATGGCAAAAGCAATTAAGCACATCACTGCCGGGTTGCTCCACATTGAAGTCATCGGGACCGTGCCGGACCGACCACCTGGCAGAAGGGGGCGGGCGGCCAGGAGCTGCGCCACCTCACCGGCCCAGCAGTTTTACAATGACAAGTGCTCCTGGCGGGAGCTGGAACTGATGCTGGCAGGAAATTTTGGGAAGCGTGCCCTAGTGCTCACCCTGACCTATGATAATGCCCACTTGCCTGGAAGCAAGGCAGAGGCAAACAAATTCTTTCAGAAGTCTATCCGGAAGCTCCGGGCCGCCCGGAAGCTCCGTGGAGCGGATCTGAAGTACATCTATGTAACCGAGGGCTTCCACGAGAAACGGGAAAACGACTGGCTGGAGGGGGATGGCTCCCTGGAGGACCGCCGCCTCCACCACCATGTGGTCATCAACACCACGGGGATCGACGACCTGGAGGAGATCCGCAGTCTGTGGCAGGGGGGTGGGTATATCCGAGCGGAGCCGCTGGACGTCCACTACTACCGGGAGCTGGCCAAGTACATGACCAAGGAGGCCCGGGAGTTCGGCCGGCCCAAGCCCGGGGAGCGGACCTGGAGAGCCTCCAGAAATTTACAAAAACCGGTTGTGGAGTACATCGAGATCCCCAGCGACAGCGTGACCCTGGCTCCGCCCTACGGCGCGGTGGACTACGAACCATTCAGCGAGAAAAACCCCTATGGGTATGCCGATTGTATCGGAGCACGGTATCTGCTGTTCCCGGAGCGAGAGCATATAGCCTATAGCTATAATCAACCCAGGGAGCGAAAACGAAATACTCCTTAATAATTTTTGACCTTGAAACCAGTCTTAATAATTCGTCAGGGTATGTAGAAAAGGAGGAGGACCTATTGCAAAAGCAGACGGAAACGGGTAAACTGGTCGTAAAGGACGGATGGGTCATCTGTCCTGGATGCAACAGCATGAAGCTCCTGCGGCTGCCGCCGGACGGAAAGGTGAAAGCCTTTGTCTACTGCCGGCACTGCAAGAAGGAGCGATATCTGGATATTGATTTGAGCCTGAGCCAATGAGCCTGAGCCGCAGATCCGCATACGCGGGCTGCCGGTTTGGGCTCTTTTTCTTTTGCCCGGACTCTGGAGGTGATAGCCCAGGGGGCGGAGAGGCCCGGACCATGGAGGGAGCGAGGCGAAACGGTGATATCTGCGGCGAGGTTGGCCCAGCTGCGGGGTCTGATCCAGGCGGGACGGGATGCTCTGTTTTACACCTGGCCGGAGTGGCTTGGGCTTCGCCTGGAAGTTCTGCGGCTGGACCAGTATGAGTGCCAATCCTGCAAGCAGCGGGGCCGGCATCGGGCAGCGAAGATCGTCCACCACGTGAAGCACCTGAAGGACCGGCCGGACCTGGCACTCAGTGTGTGGGACCCAGACACCGGGGAGCGGCAGCTGGTCAGCCTGTGCAAGCGCTGCCATGAGGAGCAGCACCCGGAGAGCCAGAGGCAGTTCGCGCGGCGCCGGCCGCCGCTGACGTCTGAGCGCTGGGACTGACTCCCCCCCTCGAAAAAACGGCCCTAACCCCGCTGGGCCTTAATCGGGTGGGTCCAAGACATTTCCGGGAGACCACGGGCGCATGCGCGCGCTGGCGCCGTCTGCCCTGGGGAAGGAGGTTTCTTTGTGGCGATCGAGCAGACAAAAGCATATAAGACCCTGCGGAAATCCCTGCTGGATGGCCTAGAAGTCCGGGGGCTGGTGGAGGAGGTCTATCGGGACAAAGTCGAGGAGTACATGACCCTTTGGCGTCAGCTCCGGGAGCTCCAGGAGGACATTGAGGAGCGCGGTGTGACCGTCATGGACGAAAAGCGCGGGATGCTGGTGGAGAACCGGAGCGTGTCCCTGGCCACCCAGGTGTCCAAACAGATGCTTGCAATCTACACCGCCCTTGGGCTGAAGCCGGCGGAAAACTCTGCGCGGCGGTCGGGAGTTGACGACGATGAGCTGTGAGATCCCAGCGGAAGTGCTGCGGTATCTGGAGAGCGTGGAGGCTGACCGGCCCCGGGCCTGCGAAGAACAGCACGCTCTGGCCGCCTATGTGCGGCGGGTGTTTGCCCAGGAGGACATCTATGTGGACCGGGAGCAGTTGGGGCATTATTTGGGCCTGGTGAAATATTTCCCCTATGGGCGGCTGTTCCCCTGGGAGGAGTTCCTGCTCACCCTGTGGGACTGCACCTATAAGGCGGACGGGACGCCCCGGTGGAAGACACTGCTGTGCATGGTGGGCCGGGGAGCTGGAAAAGACGGGTTTATCGCCTTTGACTCCGCATGCTCCATCTCCCCCTATAACCCGGTGGGGCATTACAACGTGGACATCTGCGCCAACAACGAGGAGCAGGCCGTCACGCCGGTGAAGGACCTGGCGGAGGTGCTGGAGACGCCCAAGTGGGAGGCCAAGCTCAGGAGGCACTACTACCACACCAAGGAGCTGATCCAGGGCCGGAAGAACAAGGGCGTGATGAAGGGCAGGACCAACAACCCCAAGGGCCGGGACGGCATGCGCTCCGGCAAGGTGGTGTTCAATGAGGTCCACGCCTTTGAGAATTACGCCAACATCAAGGTCTTCATCACCGGCCAGGGGAAGGTGGCCCAGCCCCGGGTGGGGATCTTCACCTCCAACGGCGAGGTAAACGACGGGCCGCTGGACGACTATCTGGCCCGGGGTCGGAGGATCTTGTTCGAGGGAGAGGAGGACCACGGGTTTCTGCCCTTTATCTGCTGTCTAAAAAACAGAGAGCAGGTCCACGACCCGGAAAACTGGTACATGGCCAACCCGTCCCTGGCGTTCCTTCCCCATCTCCGGCAGGAGATCGAGGACGAATACCGGGAGTGGCTGGAGCACCCAGAGCAGAACGGAGACTTTCTCACCAAGCGCATGGGTCTGCGGGCCGGATTCCAGGAGATCTCCGTCACTGACTATGAAAGGGTGAAGGCTACCAACCGGGCGTTTCCCGATCTACGGGGATGGAGCTGCGTGGTGGGGCTTGACTATGCGGAGCTGTCCGACTGGGCGGCCATCAACCTCCACTTTCGCCGGGGAGCGGAGCGGTACGACATCAATCACGCCTGGATCTGCGCCCAGTCCAAAACCCTGCCCAGGGTGAAAGCCCCCTGGAGGGCGTGGGCGGAGCGGCAGATCGTGACGGTAGTGGAGGATGTAAGCATCTCCCCAGAACTGCTGGCCGGCTACATCCAGAGGATGGCGCTGCGCTACAACGTACGGGGGCTTGCTATGGACCACTACCGGTGGACGCTGGTGTCGGAGGCCATGAAGCGGATCGGGTTTGATGCGGCGGACAAGAGCCGGGTGAAGCTGGTGCGGCCGTCGGACATCATGCAGATTGAGCCGGTGATCCAGGAGTGTTTCGACCGGAATCTGTTTTGCTGGGGGGATAATCCGTGCCTAAGGTGGGCCGTCAACAACACAAAGCGGGTGCGAAGCTCCAGAAAAATGGGCGTGGACACCGGAAACTTTATTTACGCCAAAATCGAGGCAAAGAGCCGAAAGACCGACCCGTTTATGGCCCTGGCGGCCAGCATGACGCTGGAGCCGCTGCTGGGGACCGGGATGGCGGTAGAAATTCCGCCGGTGGGGGCCATTCGGCTGTAGAGAGAGGGTGAGGATCACGGCACTTCATTTTTTTCGATGGCTGACCGGAGGAAATCAGCGGGCCAGCCCCATGGAGGTAAGCTGCCAGGAGCTGTTTGAAGCGGCCCAGGAGTACCAGGTCCGGGAGCTGTCCTTCTGGGTATGCGCCAACATGGTGGCCAATGCCCTGGGGCGGTGTGAGTTCCGGACCTTCCGGAACCACCAGGAGATCCAGGAGCGGGAGTATTACCTCTGGAACGTGAGCCCCAATGTGAACCAGAACAGCAGCATGTTCCTCCACAAGCTGGTGGCCAAGCTGTACCAGGACAACGAGGCGCTGATCGTGGATACCCTAGCCCGGGGGGACCTGCCCTCCCTGGTGGTGGCGGACAGTTGGGAGGAACCGGAGAACTGGCCATCCCGGCAGAACGAGTATCGGAGCGTCACGGTGGGGGACTACCAGTTCCAATACCCGTTTTATGAGAACAGCGTGCTCCATCTGCGACTGAACCATGTGAATATGCGGCCGGTGATCAACGGCCTATATAACTCCTATTACCGGTTGCTCTCCGCGGCCATGAAGGCCTACCAGTGGGACAACGGCCAGCACTGGAAGGTGCATGTGAGCCAGATCGCTAACGGGGACAAGGACTGGGCAGAGAAGTTTCAGGCCATGATCACTGCCCAGGTGAAGCCCTTCCTGGAGAGCAGCGGGGCCATCCTCCCGGAGTTTGACGGGTACGCCTACGAGAATGTGGGCGGGAGCGGAAGCAGCAGGGACACCCGGGACATCCGGGCCATGATCGAGGACATCTTCGACTTCACCGCCCGGGGGTTCCTCATCCCGGCCGTGCTGGTGAACGGCAGTGTGGAGGGGACGGCGGACGCCAACACCCGGTTTTTGACCAACTGTATCGACCCGCTGGCCGACCAGCTCCAGGAGGAGGCCAACCGGAAGAGGTACACCTATGAGGAGTGGCAGCGGGGCGATTATATCCGGGTGGACACCAGCAGCATCATCCACTTTGACCTGTTCGCCAACGCGGCAAACGTGGAGAAACTGGTGGGCTCCGGGGCCTATGCCATCAACGACGTGCGCCGGGCGGCCAACCAGGCCACCATTGACGAGCCGTGGGCGGATGAGCACTTTATGACCCTGAACATCTCGACCATGGGGGAGACCACCCGAAACCTGAGCGCAGAGAGAGGAGGAACGACGTGAGGAAACAGATGTGGGAAATCAAACAGCAGACCACTCCGGGAACGCTGGATCTGTACATTTACGGGGATGTGGAGTCGGACGGGTACGACTGGTGGGAGGACGAGGTCATCCGCAGCGAGACCAGCGCCAACACCTTCCGGGAGGAACTGGCCAAATATCCGGACGTCCAGCAGATTAACCTGTACATCAACAGCTATGGCGGAAGCGTGTTTGAGGGGACGGCCATCTATACCCAGCTGCGCCGTCATCCGGCGCATAAAACCGTCTACGTGGACGGCTTTGCCTGCTCCATCGCCTCGGTGATCGCCATGGCAGGGGATGAGGTGGTCATGCCCCGGAACGCCCTGATGATGGTCCATAACATGTGGATGGAGGTTCGGGGCAACGCGGCGGAGCTGCGGAAGGCGGCGGACGACCTGGACAAGATCAACGAGGCGGGACGGGAGGCCTATCTCCAGAAGTCCGGGGACAAGCTCACGCCGGAGATGATCGCCCAGATGGAGGACGACGAGACCTGGCTCACCGCCGAGGAGTGCATCCAGTACGGCCTGGCGGACCGGTACGCGGAGCAGGAGGCGGACATGTCCCAGGCGGCCGCCGTGCTCCAGAAGGCAAATCTGAATCTGGAACAGCGGCTCAAAGTCCAGAAGAGCTTGGCCGCACAGCTGCGGCAGCTGCTCCAGTATCCCCAGAGGACGGGCGGAGTCCCGAACTCTGAGCCGGCCCCGGCGGGATCAGCGCCGGAGCCCAGACAAGAGACCAACCCGATTTTGAAATTATTTGGAGGAGGAACGACAAAATGAGAAACGGTGATGCGAATACCCGGCGCGACGATCTGCGCGCCAAGATCCAGCAGGCGGTGAAGGACGGCGACACGCAGGCCTTTTATCAGGCTTTCGACGAGATGGTCCAGTGTATCGGGGAGGATGTGCTGAGTCAGGCCACGGAGCAGATCCAGGCGATGCAGCAGGCAGCGGATACCGCGGTCCTCACCGGCCGGGGTGTGCGGCAGCTGACCAGCCAGGAGCGGGACTACTATCAGAAGGTCATTTCTGCCATGAAGGAGAAGGACCCCAAGCAGGCCCTGAACAACCTGGACGTAGTCCTGCCCGAGACGGTGGTGGACGCGGTCTTTGATGAGCTCCAGACCAGCCACCCCCTTCTGAGCCACATCCAGTTTATGAACACCCGGGGCGCCATCCGGATGATGATGAACACCAACGGCTACCAGCAGGCCGCCTGGGGTCAGCTGTGCGACGAAATCGTGCAGGAGCTGACCTCCGGTTTCAAGGAAGTAGACACTAGCTTGCTGAAGCTGTCGGCCTTTATGCCGGTGTGCAAGGCCATGCTGGAGCTGGGCCCCGAGTGGCTGGACAGCTTTGTTCGCCAGGTGCTTTATGAGGCCTATGCCAACGGCCTGGAGGCGGGCTTTGTGGCGGGCAGCGGCAACGGTCAGCCCATCGGCATGAACCGGCAGGTGGGCGACAACGTGACTGTCACCGGTGGGGTGTACCCCGTGAAGAGTCCAATCAGCGTGCCCGACCTGTCCCCCAACACGGTGGGCAATCTTCTGGCTCTGATCGCCACTGACCCCAACGGTAAGGCCCGGGTGGTGCGGGACGTGATCCTGGTAGTCAACCCGGTGGACTACTTCCAGCGGATTATGCCAGCCACCACGGTGATGGCGCCGGACGGCACTTTCCGCAACGACGTGCTCCCCTATCCCATGACCATCATCCAGTCTCCCGCCGTGGACCAGGGCCAGGCTGTCATCGGCTTGGGGTACAAGTATTTCGCAGCCATCGGCACCGCCCGGGACGGCCGGATCGAGTACAGCGACCACTACCACTTCCTGGAGGATGAGCGGATGTACCTGATCAAGGGGTACGCCAACGGCTTCCCCATGGACAACAACGCCTTCTTCGTGCTGGACATCTCCGCCATCCAGCCTGCGGTGTGGAAGGTGGAGCAGGTGACCGCGCCGGCGGACAGCGCCGTGGCAGATCTGGCCGACCTGCGGATCGGCGGGCTGACCCTGAGCCCCGCTTTTTCCTCTGGTACCCTGACGGGTTACACTGCAGCCACTACCAATGCCACCAACACGGTCATGGCCATCCCCGCGGACGCCAACGCCAAGATCGAGATCACTAATGAGGGCCCCAGCGAAGAGGTGGCCACGGTGGTCAACGGCCGGGCCGTGACCTGGGAGACGGGGGCCAACACCCTGACCGTCAAGGTGACCGCGGAGAACGGCACCACCACCAAGAGCTATGTGGTGACCGTCACCAAGTCCTGATATGGTCAGCCGGGAGAGCTTGCCGGAGGGGCTGCTGTCCGATGTAAAAAATTACTTAAACATCACCTGGGACGATGACGCCACGGACGCTAAGGTGTCCGGGCTCATCGCCTCCGGGATGGTCTACCTCAACGCCAAGTACGGCGAGGAGGCGGACTACACCGCGGACAGCATGCCCCGGACGCTCCTGATGGAGTATGTGCGGTACGCCCGGGACAGTGCCCTGGATGTGTTTGAGAACAACTATCAGGCACTGCTGCTGGGTATGCAAAATGGGAGGCTGGTGAGCGCTTATGACATGGAAGGCTCCATATCGCCCCAGCAATGAGGTCACCCAGGGCTATAACAGCGGAGTGGTGACGGTGTACGCCGTCACCGACTCCGCCCGGCCCGGGTATCAGCCGGTGGAGCAGCTGACGGAGAAAATCAAACTCCGGTATGAGGAGCAGCGTCTGGGGATTCAGCGGTACTACAACGCCATGCAGAACCAGATCCAGGTGGAACGGGTGATCCGGGTCCCCAGGGCCGAGCAGATCACCAGCCAGGATGTGGCCGAGACCGAGGACGGCCGGCGCTACCGAATCGACCTGGTCCAGACGGTGGACGGCGTGTGGCCGCCCTCCCAGGATCTGACGCTGGTGAAGTATCAGCAGGAGGAGGGGCAGAATGGCGTGGTATGAGACCATCATCGCGGCCCATACGGCGGTGACTCAGGCCGTCAGTCACGGCCAGCGCCTGAAATCCAGCCGGTATTTCGTGTGGCAGGAGGACGGGGCCAACGACCTGGAGGCGGACAACAGCCACGAGGAGGGAGCCGTTCAGGGGACCACAGACCTGTTTACCAAGCAGGAGTTCGACCCGTGGGCGGAGGAACTGGAACAGAGCTTCAATCTGAGAGGAATCGCCTGGTACCTCAACAGTATCCAATATGAGGAGGACACCGGGTTCTGGCACTATGAATGGGTGTGGGAGGTGCTGCGGAGTGGCTAAGATCACGTTTCCGGGCCTGGCCGACTATGAGCTAATGATCTCCCGCCTCTCGAAAGGGGCGGACGACATCGCAGGCAAGGCCATTTACGCGGGCGCCAAGATCGTGACAGATCAAATCGCCAAAAATATCCGTGCTCTGCCCATCGTCAAAGGATTTGGTTCAGAATCGAAGCCACTCCCAGGCGGCGTTACCATGGATCAGAAAAAAGGATTGTTGGAAACTCTGGGCATTGCCCCAATGCAGGATGACCATGGGTATTACAACGTAAAGGTCGGTTTTGATGGATATATCGAAACCACTTATGACGGGGATGTTTATCGGCAGCCTGCTCCTCTTGTGGCCAGGTCCACAGAATCCGGGACATACTGGAAAAATAAGTCTCCCTTTGTACGGCCGGCCATCAACGCCACGCGGAAACAGGCAGAGGCCAAAATGGCAGAAATCATCGACGCAGAAATGCAGAAAATCATGGATGATGCAGATAAGAACATTAAAGTTTAATTGACGGAAGGTGAGAACTTATGGCAATCATCGGCGTGAGCAAGCCGTATTATGGCATTTACAACTACAACGCAGAGGAAAACACCGTTACATACACCCAGGGCGGCGTCATGGGAAAGGCCACCGAGGTAAACATTGAGATCGAGACCAGCGAGGACAACAACCTGTATGGGGACAACGCCATCGCAGAGACCGACCGACAGTTTACCGGCGGCACGCTGACCAACTCCACCACGGACCTGTCCCAGTCGGTGAGCCGGGTGATCCTGGGCCTGGTGGAGCAGGTGCTGGAGAGCATTCCGGGCATCACAGATGTGGGCGTTCGAGAGCTGATCTATGACGACCAGCAGGTTACCCCCTATCTGGGGGTGGGCTTCATCATCAAAAAAAAGGTGAACGGTATTATCATGTGGCGGGCGGTGATCCTCACAAAAATCATGTACAGCGTGCCCAGCGACGCGGCCACCACCCAGGGAGAGTCCATCGAATGGCAGACCCCGGAGCTCACCGGCACCATCATGCGGGACGACACCGAAAACCACATGTGGAAGCGGGAGGCCACATTCACCACGGAGGCCCAGGCGGAAACCTATCTGAAAAAGCGGCTGGGCGTTGGGGTGAACCCGGAGCTGGGCACCCTGACGGTGCAGAGCGCGGCGGGAACGGAGGAGGGGGACACAGTTATCGGCGTAACCCCCACCCTGGGCCCCAGCAATCACTATGTATATCAGACCGGGTCAACGGTGGATCTCCCCGCAGCGTACGGCGAGAGCGTGGCCGGCGGGAGCTGGACGGCGTGGGACGGCACGTCGGAGATTACCGCCACCAACGGCCAGGAAATCGGCATCGTGGAGGCCAACCTGGACAACCAGGCGGTTGCCGCGGGGAAAACCACGGTGGTGGCAAACGGAGGGGCGTAAATGCGGACAGCAAAACTGAGCGTGGACGGGCGGGAGTATCTGCTGTGTTTCTCCGGCCGTGTGATCCGCAATGTAACCGAGAAGTTTGGCAGTCTCCCGGCCATGTATGAGGCATTCAGCCAGGATGAGCAGGAGAAGAGCTTAGACGCGGCGGTCTGGGTCCTGTCCCAGATGATCCAGGCCGGGGACCGATACGCCAAACTGAACGGTCTGGAGAACCCCGGGAAGCTGTCCTTTGATGATCTGTACGACCTGTTCGACATCAACGATTTTACGGGTATTTACTCGAAAATCAAGGAGACCATCCGGAGCGGGAAGCAGCAGACCGTCACAGCGGTGCCGGACACCTCCGGCGGTGGGAGAAAAAACGCCGCCGCCACTCCAGGGTAAAGCTCACCCCGGAGTGGCTGATCTGGTACGGGATGAGAGTGGGCCTGACCTATGACCAGGCGCTGGACATCCCGGTGGGCGAACTGATGGACTATGTGGCCATCGAACAGGTAAAACATGAGGGATGCGTGGCCCGTGATCCGGCGGAAGATGAGACGCCGGACGAAGAAATCATCCCGGATGTGCGCTGAGGAGGTGAGGTTGTGGCCGTAGATATTGGCCCGAGAATTGGCATCGACGGAGAAAAAGAGTTCCGGCAGGAGCTCCAGAACATCAACCAGCAGCTCCGCACACTGGGCAGTGAAATGAAGGCCGTCACCTCTGCCTTTGAGGATGGAGACAAGAGCGAGGAAGCGCTGGCGGCTCAAACGGACGTTCTAAACCGTCAGATCGACGCGCAGAAACAGAAGCTGCAGCAGCTCCAGCGCGGGCTGGATGCCTCTATAAAAAAATATGGGGAGGCAGACACCAGGACGTTGAGATGGCAACAGGCCGTCAATGAGGCAACAGCATCTCTCAATAAGATGGAGAGCCAACTTGGCGACCTGGACAACGAGCTGAATAGTGGATTTTTGGATAAGCTGAAATCACAGATTTCAGACCTGGCCGGAGACGGCCCCCTGGGAACGCTTATCAGCGGCGGCGGCCTGGGGGGCCTGCTGACCAAAGGCTTTGCGGTAGGAGCCGTAGTAGGCGGCGTGCAGCAGTTGACCGGGGCCATGTTTGATCTGGTGGACAGCACCCAGGAATACCGAACCATTATGGCGTCTCTGGAGAGCTCCAGCACGGCGGCGGGATACAGCGCCGAACAGACGGCCCAGACCTATGGGCGGCTCCAGTCCGTGCTGGGGGACACGCAGACGGCGGCCACGGCAACCGCAAACCTGCAGGCCATCGGACTGTCCCAGGAACAGCTGATGACCGTGACAGACGCCGCCATCGGCGCGTGGGCCAGGTACGGAGATTCCATCCCCATTGACGGACTGGCGGAGTCCATCAATGAGACGATTCAGGCCGGCCAGGTAACGGGCACATTTGCGGACGTGCTCAACTGGGCGGGAACCAGTGAGGACGATTTCAACGCAAAACTAGCAGAGGCAAATTCCACCAGCGAGCGGGCAAACATCGTTATGCAGGAGCTGGCCAGCCAAGGGCTGGCCGAGGCAGGGGCGGCGTGGATCGAGAATAACCAGGACATTACAGCGGCAAACGCCGCTACCGATAAAATGGACCAGGCTATGGCCCGACTTGGGGAAAAACTGGCCCCAGTAGCCGCGGGGCTGAAAGACCTGGGCGCGGACGCCATCAATTTTTTGATCGACCAGGTAGAGAATGCCATAAACACACTGACAAGCCTGCCAGAAAAAGCACAGCAGGCTGGTGAGGATATTATTGAAGGGCTTTGGAACGGAATCAACAATATGGGGGCATGGATCGCCGAAAAAATACAGGGGTTTGGTGAAGGTGTTCTTGACTCCATTAAAGATTTCTTTGGGATCGAATCCCCGTCTACCGTGTTTCGGGACGAGGTTGGGCGGTACCTGGCCCAGGGAATTGGGGTTGGATTTGAGGACGAGATGGGCCCTGTGGCCGATCAGATTCAGCGCTCCATTCCGACGCCCACGGTGGACACGGTGAATAACGCGGCCGCGGGGATGGTGAATGGGCTCTCTGCCCTGGGCGGGCTGGGTGGCAATATCCGGGTAGAGATCCCCGTTATCATCGACGGCAAGGAGTTCTACCGGGCCACCATCGACGATCTGCGGGCGGTACAGCGGGCCAACCCGGAGGTGGTGAAAACGTGACACAGCTGATTTTAAACGGCGGGATCGCCCTCCCGGAGACCAGCAAGGACAAATACCGGTGCTATCCGAGCATCTTAAACCAGCAGGTGGAGATGATCTCCGGCCGGCTGGTGGAGGAGGTGCGGGGCACCGTGCAGATGATCGAGTACAGCTATGACTATATGGGCAATGAGCTGATGCGGGCAGTGCTGGAGGTGCTGCGGAGCGGGAACAGCTTCCCGGCGGCCTACCTGCCGGACAGCGGGGACCAGCTGGTGAGCAGCGTGTTTTTGTGCACCAGCCTGACCCAGCCCACCTTCGCGTTTTCCCGGCGGGGCGTCCCGTACTGGCACAATTTCGCGTTTACCCTGCGGGAGGTCAAACCACACGGATGAAAATGCAGAAGGCAGAATGCAGAATGCAGAATTGGGACGCGTAAGGAGGCGCTTTTGTGATTCAGAGCAGCGAGGCGTACCGGGCGGCGGTTACCGGTGATTCCCGGCGGATGCTGCTTCGGGCCGTGATTGATATTATTGATCCGGACATTACCTATACCACGCCCACCAGCAGCGGGCAGGCGCCGTTTTCCCAGCCGGGGCAGCTGCATGACAAGGAGATGGAGATAAGCCCCAATTACGCAACCCTGGAGCGGAACCGGTGGCTTTTGGACGGGTCCTTTTTGATCTACCCGGACAACTACCAGGGGAGCGGACAGCAGGGATTTGCGGGGGATGTGCTGAGCGGGGACGACGGCACATTCACCGACCCGCCCTGGGTGCAGCTCAATTTCTCCAACGTGTCCATCCTGCAGGCGTGCAGCGTATATTTCCCCGGGGCGGACTTCGACGGCGTGCCGGACACCTTCACGGTGGAGGTGATCCAGGGCGGGACGGCGTATTTCACCCAGACGGTGACCGGAAACCGGGAGGAGTGGGCGGCCTTCGATGGGTTCACGGTCCAAAGCCCGGACTGCATCAAAATCACGGTGAGCAAATGGTCCCTGCCCGGGCGTCGGATGCGGATTCCGGAGATTATCCCGGGCCTGTATGAGGCCTGGACCGGGGACATGATCGCGGCCTTTACGGTGACCCAACAGGCAAATTTCGCGTGTCTGGCCCTGCCCTACGGGACATGCACCCTGTCCATGGACAACCTGGACCGGCGGTTTGAGCCCCGGAGCAAGGACGGCGTATTCCAGAGCATCGAGGAGCGGCAGGGCATTACGGTGAGCATCGGCCCGCGGCTGCCCGACGGGACGGCGGAATACAAACAGGTGGGCGTATACTACCAGGCCGCCGGAGGCTGGACCACGGGAGACAACGGGCTCACCATGACCTGGGACCTGGTGGACATTGTGGGCCTGATTGCAGACCGTGAGTATATCCCGCCCTCCAGCCTTCCCACCACGCTGGGGGCCTGGGTGGGCTCTCTCGTGGCCCAGCTGGGGACCAACTTCGCCAACCGGTACACGGTAGATCCCAATTACAGCGGACAGGCGCTCACCTGCGCCCTGGCAGATGTGCAGGGGCAGAAATGCGGGCAGATCCTGATGTGGGCATGTATGGCCACCGGGACATTTCCCCGGGCGGACAACAGCACCGGGAACCTGGCGGTGGAGCCATTCTGGAGCCAGGGGAACAAGCTGGATCTGGACAACCTGAACACGTACCCCATTATGAAAGCCAACGGGGATCTGGGGTCCATCATTTTTACCCTGAACGACGGAAACCAAACCCAGTATGTGGTGGGCGGCACCAGCGCGGCCAGCCCGGACACGGTGAGCGTGCAAAATCCGTTTATCAAAACCCAGGCCCAGGCCCTGACGGCGGCCCGGATGATCCTCTCCACCTATGGCGGGAACCAGCTGGAGACTACCGGCCGGGGCGACCCGTCCAGCGAGATCGGGGACGTGGACACGGTGTGGCTCAATGAGAGCAGCGCCACCACCGGCCGTCGCATGTCCCAGACACTGCAATTTTCGGAGGGCGTGCTGCGGGACTGCCAGAGTATCATCCTGCAGGCGGACGGCTCCTTTTTGTTTGAGTCTATGGCGGTTATCACACAGAGCGGGGCTTGGACAGCCCCGGCCGGTGTGACGCAGCTCCGGCTGATCCTCGGGCAGGGAGGACAGGGTTCCTCTCCGGGAGAGAACGGCTTTGTGCGCAGTGTGGCCTCCGGCAATCTGGGCAACAACCACAGTATTGAGGCCGGAGATGGTGCGCAGGGCGTTGCCGGACACGGGGGAAAGGTATGGTTCGGCACCATCGACATCAACCCACAGCAGGAGTTTACGGTGTCTGTTGGGGCGGGCGGGGCGCCGTCCAGTACCTATGGGACACCGGGAAGCCAGGGCGGGGAGACCACCTTCGGCCCTTACAGCTCCGCCAACGGAGACTACTATCCCAACGGCTTCACCGATGTGGTCAGCGGCAATAGCTACGGCCGGACAGGGGTATCGGAACCTCTGGCTGGGAGCAGCGATGGAGCCGCCGGCGGTGCAGGGGGAAGGGCCGGCGCAGGCCACTACCGAACGTGGACCAACCCGGTGAGCGGCCGGGTGAACTACGAGCTTGTGGTGGATGTGGAGCCCGGCCCGGGCGCCCCGGGAAAGACTGGTGGGAGCGGCTTTGCGGTGGTCTATTGGGATAAGGAGCAGGAGACGGCATGAGCTTTTATTTTAGCACACTGATCACAGACCGGAGCCAGGCGGACCTGGACACCCTGCGGGCCCTGCTGTCTGTCCCTCTGGCAGACTGGACGGCGGGGCAGCTGGCAGAGTTTAACCAGGCGGTAAGCAAAGGAGCGTACAACTACACTGACCTGAATCGGGTGACAGCGTGCATGAACGACCTCAATGAGGTGCTGATGGGGTTGGGGTATGAGACGGGGTATCACGGTATTATCATTCACCCAAATGGAGCGGAGCCCACATTGTGGTGCGAGGAGGACGTACCTACGCTGACGCAGATGCAGCGGTATTTGGGTAATGTAGAGGCCCTGCGGGGGGTGCTGGAGCTGCCGGAGGACACGGCACCGGTACCGGCGGATATGGTTGGCTTGACGACGGAGGAGGCCAACGCCATCGAGGACATCCTGGTGAGCATTGAGGTATGGATTCGGAACATGATGCAGGCTTGGTTTTATTCGGGCGAGATTTACAGCGGGGAGGCATGAGGAATGGAGAACAGACAGCCGACCTATCCAGGGCGGGTGATTTTGACACCGGTGCCGGGAACGGCAAATACATACGATATGACCAGAGCGGACGAGCCCACGGTGGATGGGACGCCGCTAAACAAGGAGACATTGCTGCAGGACACCACGTGCGCCCTGCTGGACATCCCGAATACGTCTGTGCCAAATGACGCATTTATGAAACTGGCGTTGGGAACTGGGAATTTCGGCTACTCAATTCACGTGCAAATTGGGGACGGGGTTCCAGCTCCAGGGGCGGTGATTTCTGGCAGCAATATTTCTCCAGTTCCAGGATATAGCCTGACAACTGATGATTCTGGAGACTGTATTGTTGTATCTCCCAATGAGAGCATTACTGTTTCTGTTGCATCTCCATACTTGGATTTTGGGAATCAAAATAGCGTTAGCATCCAGAGAGATCCTGATTCTGTTTTAACAAATTATACTGTTTCTCTTCAACAAAAAGAAGAAACAGACGCTGAGGTTAAAAATTCTGGTGTTTACAATTTATCCCCGCTGGTTGAAGAATTTGATCTATGCTTGGTTGCAGGTGGAGGCGGTGGCTGTTACAGAAACCAAAATGTAGGAACAAATTATACATATGGTTCTGGCGGTGGAGGAGGATGGATTACCAATGAACTTGGTTTATCAGTCCTGACTTATGGCCGAAAGTTGACGATTACTGTAGGAGCAGGTGGATCACGAGCCGCCTCTTCCGGGAATGGCGGAAACGGGGGAACTACAACTGTAGAACTGTTGGGTAAAACAATTTCCTCTCCCGGAGGTGGTGGTGGAATTATGAGCCCAACTGCGAATGGTACTGCCGTCGGCGGAACAGGAAACGGTAATGGAGGAAATGCATTTCCTAATAGAGGGCAAAATGGCGGGAACGCAGTCGGGTACAAGTTTGATGATGAAAGTTTGGGCGTCCCAGGCGGCGGTGGAGGAGCAGGCTATTATTACGGAGGCCCAGTATACACCGGCGGAACCCCAAATGGAGGCAGCACGCAAGCAAACCAACAAAATGGGAAATACCCTGGAGGAGGCGGAGCTGGAGGCGATCATCCAGGAAACCCAAGCTATCTCGCCGGAATGGGGGCAGCCGGATGTGTTTTTGTCCGCTGGCATTTTAGTTAGGGGTGAATACATTGAACTACTGCATTTTAGGCGAAAACAACGTGATAGAAAATATTATCGTCTGCGCAGACGACGAGACGGCGCCCCTGTTTGGGGCGGTGGCGAGCTATGAGGGGGCGCGGATCGGGGACAGCTATCAGCCGCCCCCGTCCCCTGACCCGGAGCCCACGGAAGTGGAGCAGCTTCGGGCCCAGGTGGCGGACCTGCAAAACCAAATTCTAACCATGAGACTGGGAGGATGACTATGCACGATATTATCAAAAACGTGATCACCAGTGGCCGGTATGAGCTGCGGGACATGCTGTCCAAAATCGACACCATATGGGTCCAGGGAGACCTGACGGACGAGCAGCGGGAAGAGCTGGTGGAGCTGGCAAGAGAAAACGCAGACCCAGAGCAAAGCTATGCACCCTTACAGGCTCAAATCGAACAGGCATTTGCACAAATTAAAGCACTGGATGCCCGTGTTGCCCTTCTCGAGACCGGAGAGCTTCCGGAACCAACGCCTGATCCGGAGGAATGGCCGGAGTGGGTGCAGCCCACCGGTGCCCATGACGCCTATGGCGTGGGAGACAAAGTGACGTACAACGGCAAGCACTATGTGTCCAAAATCGCCGGGAACGTGTGGAGCCCGGACGCCTATCCGCAGGGCTGGGAGGAGGTAGAGGCTTGACAGAGGCAATCGTCGTCGCCCTAATCTCCGGGGGGCTAACCCTGGCCGGAGTCATCGTCTCCAACAACAAACGCCAGGCCATTATGGACACCAAAATGGACGAGCTCACCCGGGAGGTGCGCGAGCACAACAATTTCGCCAAACGGATGCCGGTGGTGGAGGAGCAGATCAAGGTCATCAACCACCGGATTGCCGATCTGGAGGATTTCCACAAAGGAGGGGGGTGAGATTATGGACTTTGGAATTGCGAGCGTGGCGGCTATCACCGTTATTTGCTACCTGGTTGGCCTGACCGTCAAGGCGACCCCGTACAACAATAACGCTATTATTCCCGTGGTATGCGGGCTTGTGGGCGGACTGTTGGGCGTGGCGTGTCTGGCGTTGGCTGTGCCAGACTTCCCGGCCAGCGACCCGGTAACCGCCGTTGCGGTGGGCATCGTGTCCGGCCTGGCGGCCACAGGCATCAATCAGGCGGCAAAACAGCTTTCCAGCAGGTAATCACATAATTATCAGATTGAGAGGAGAATTTTACTATGAAGTGCAGTACCTATTTGTGGAACTATTTCACCATGAACAAGGAACACCCCGAGTACAGCAACGCCCAGGTACAGGGTGAGCTCCGCCTCCTGCTGGGTGACGAGAAGATCACCTCCGACACCGACGGCGCGGAGCTGTCCGAGCGGGACGCGCTGTCCATCTATGGCCGGAACGACGAAATGCTGCGGGAGGCCTTCAACCTGGGCAGCAAGAAGCTGTTCGAGTTGGTGGTTACGAACCAGCAGATGAGCGACGACGAGTGGCACAAGGCCAAGGAGGAGGCCCAGAAGGCGGAGGAGGTAGACCCCGGCTTCTCGGTGGCCCCCGACACCGGTGCGGAGGACGAGGACCAGGCGGAGTCCGCCGGTGAGACGGAGTGAGGCTCCGAAAACAGATCCTGACCCATAACAACTGCTACACGGTGGGGCGGACTATCCGCCCCGCCGGGGTCATGGTCCACAGCACCGGCGCCAACAACCCCAAGGTCTCACGGTATGTGCCGGGGGACTCCGTGCTGGGCTGGAATACCGGCGGCAACCATTGGGACCAGACAAACGCCCAGTGGGAGGAAAAATTCGACAAGCCGCTGGACCGCTGCGTTCACGCCTTTATCGGGAAATGGGCGGACGGGAAGGTGGGCACGGTGCAGACCCTGCCCTGGAACCGGCGGGCGTGGCACTGCGGCAAGGGACACAGGGGGACGGCCAACGACACCCATATCGCATTCGAGGTCTGCGAGGACGGCCTTTCGGACGCCAGCTATTTTTCGGCGGTGTACCAGGAGGCCGTGGAGCTGACCGCCTACCTGTGCAAGGAGTACGGCCTGGACCCGCAGGCGGACGGCGTGGTAATCTGCCACAGCGAGGGTTACCGGCGGGGGATCGCCAGCAATCACGGGGACGTGACACACTGGTGGCCCCGGTTCGGGGTGACCATGGACGAGTTCCGGGCGGACGTGGCCCGGGAAATGCAGGGGGGTGAGGAGTTGACCGAGGAACAGGTGCGGCAGATCGCCCGGGAGGAGTGGGCCGCTCAGGAGGCAAAGCGAAACAACGCGGCGGCCAGCGGCTGGGCCCTGGAGTACATCCAGCGGGCCATCCAGGCCGGGATTCTGGCCGGTGTGGACGACGGCAAGGGCGGAAAAACCATCGCCCGGCCGCAGGGGATTTCCACCCGCGAGGAGATGGCCACCATGGGAGTGGCCATCCTGGAGGCGGTCAAAAAGGAGCTGGCTGGCTGAGAGCCAGCAGACAGACCGGGGAGGCACAAGCGTGCTTCCCCGGTCTATTACTCTTAACTCTTAGGTTGATATGTATAGCCCCACTCATAGGTCATCAGGAACACGAAGTCCGCCGCCTCCCCCAGCAGGCGGTAGTCGTGGCCCTCGTACAGGTCCCCCCGCTGGTCGGCGGAGGTCTTGGGGACCAGGGCTACAAAAACCGGGAGGCCCAGGGGGGACAGGCTTTCACGCATGCGGGCGATGAAGGCGGCGTAGGCCGAGGCGTCCTCCGGGTAGACGAACTCGAAGTCCACGTCCAGCCCCCGGTACCCCTTCTGCTGGATGGTCTCCAGCAGGCTGGCCGCCAAGCGGTTCTGCACCGTCCCGTCGGTGAGAACGGTGTGGGCCAGCTCGTTGGAGAAGGTGCCCTCCTGGGTGAGAGTGGACAGGTGAAGGATGGGCCGTACCCGCATGGATTTGGCGGCGTCGATGAGGGCCTGGTCGTCCAGGGGGACGAGCCCGCCCTGGGGGGTGATGCCGTAGGTGAAGGGGGCCATGGTGGTGAGGAAGGGGAGGGTCTGACGCAGGAGGGCCGGGTCGATCTCCGGGTAGGCGTAGCCGCCCACCGAGAGGGCCCCCTCCTTCTCCTGCTGGAAGGAGAGGACCAGCTCCTGGCCGGGGAGGGCGTTTTCTCCGCCCTCCAGCTGGGGGTTGTTCCGCAAAAGCTGGCGCAGGGAGATCCCACCCCGCTGGGCGGCCTGGGCCAGAGTCTCCCCCGGCCGGAGGATCAGGGTCTCCCGGGGGTACTGGACCACCAGTGACTGCCCCACCGCCAGCCGGCCGGGGTCCGGGGGCCGGTTATCCAGCAGCAGGCGGGACATGGGGACGCCGTACTGCTGGGCGATCCGGTAGAGGGTATCCCCGGGCTGCACCACATGAATGTCCATGGCGTGCCTCCTCAGCCGTTTAGGGTGACGAAGTCGTCCTTGGCGTAGCCGATGGTCCCCTTGTAGTTGACCAGGTACCAGCCGCCGGAGTGATTGAGGATGGCAAGGGGGGCGCCATCTGGAGCCTGGGCCAGGATGGATGCGTTCAGATTAGGGCGGGCGCGGATGTTCAGCACCCCCCAGTCCACATCCACCCGGCCGGACCGGATGGGCTCCGGGGTGAGAAAGGGGATATCAAAGAAGTCGGTGAGGGACATGACCAGATTCCGGGCTACCGCATCCAGATTCTCCTTGATCCAGTTGGCGTCCTCCAGGTTGTCGTGGTAGCCAAGTTCCAGGAAAGCGGAGGGGGCCCGCACCCGGCGCACCTCCCCGATGGTGGTGGTTCCCTGAGCCCGCACCAGGCTGGGCAGGGGGTAGATGGCTTTTAAATTGTTGGCGATGATGGTGGAGGCCCGCTGGCCGGGCTGACTGGTGGGGTAGTAGAAGACGATGATCCCCCGCACCTGGCCGTATTTTCCCTCCGGGGCGGCGTTGGAGTGGAGGGCCAGATGCAGGTCGTAGTCCCCCGCGTTGGAGGCGGCGATGGAGGATGCGGCGGTCATGTCCGGGGTGTTCCGGGTGTACCGGATGCCGGAGGCGTCCAGATAGGGGACCATTTTGTCCGCCAGCAGGTTCATGTACTCCTCCTCAGTGCCGCCGTTGACGTAGTAGTTGCCCTCCTGGGTGGAGGGGGAGAGATAGATGATGGGCATAGGGCGTTACCTCCTGTTTTTTCCCATCCTATGCGGGGGTGGGACGGGAGGTGATTTTATCCGGCTCCAAAGTCTTTTGCCGCCCCAGCGAAAGATTTTCCTTCAAAATGGAATTTCGCCGCAACCGGCCGCTTCCGTTTCCGTCTGAATGGTTGAAGGGAAGATTCCCGTATTTGGACCGGAAGAAAGGAGCGAAGCGAGATGAAACGAGCAGTGACCATGTGGCTGGCGGCCCTGCTGGTCCTCTCCCTTACCGCCTGCGGCGGGGGGGCCAGCGGAGGAGGGGATGCCACAGCCTCCAGCAGCGCCGGGGGAGGGGAGAGCCTCTCCTTCTCCGCGGAGGACGCCCAGAACAGCGCCCCCGGCGAGCCGGGCGCGGCAGATGGTGAGGAGGCCTCCCCCCAGGCGGGGCAGAACGCCAAGCTGATCCGCCGGGCGGAGCTGGAGATCCAGACCGAGGCCTTTGACACGGCGGCGGCCTCCCTGGAGGCGCTGGTAGCGGAAGCCGGCGGGTACTTCCAGTCCGCCCAGGTGGAGGGGGGCAGCCTCCGGGACCAGAACGCGGCCCGGTACGGAAACTATGTGATCCGGCTGCCCGAGGAGAATTTCAGCGCCTTTCTGGATCAGTCTGGCACCCTGGGCTATGTGGTCCGGCGCTCCGAGAGCAGCGAGAACGTGAGCCAGGCCTACTACGACACCGAGACCCGGCTGGCCGCCCAGCGCACCAAGCAGGAGCGGCTGCTGGACCTGCTGGCCCAGGCGGACACCATGGAGAGCATCATTGAGCTGGAGAACGCCCTGAGCGAGACGGAGTACGAGATCCAGAGCCTGACCACCGATCTGGAGCACTACGACGACCTCATCGACTCCGCCACCGTGGACCTGTACCTGGCGGAGGTTCTCAGCCTCAGCCAGACGCCGGGGGAGACCGCCGGACTGGGGGAGCGGATGGCCGCCGGCCTGTCCGCCAGCGCGGCGAGACTGGTCCAGGGGGTCCAGGACCTGCTGGTGTGGCTGTCCTACCACCTGTTCCTGGTGATCGTGGTGCTGGGAGCTGCCGGGGGCGGACTGTTCTACTGGCGGCGGGTGCGCCGGGGCCGGAAAGACGGCCCTCCGGACGAGCCCCAGCCATGAAACTCAAAAAGAAGAAAACAGTCTCAAAAGGGGCGCGGCAAAAGCCGCGCCCCCGGAAAAAGTGATTGACAGCCCAGTCGGACTGTGGTATCATCGTCCCGACTTGAGATAGAACAGGAGGCGGGAGCATGCGCAATTCCCATCGCTGAGCGTGATAGAGCGAGAGAGGACCGGAGACGGTCCCGGCTTTGTCATGCCGTATGCGAGAGGGTCTTGTCCGCCTGCTCTGCCTCCGGCTGTTTTATATTCGGTCCTGGTGCGCCTGTATGCGCCGGGGCCCTATCGGTGTACCGCGAGTATGGGGAGGACCCAGCTCGCGGTTTTTTGATTTTCACCGACAAAGGAGGGCATGACCATGTCTCAAATTTTGATCCAGAACCTGGATTTCACCTACGACGGGGACCACACCCCGGTCTTTGAACGCCTGAACCTCCAGTGGGACACCGATTGGAAGCTGGGCCTGGTGGGGCGGAACGGACGGGGCAAGACCACCCTGCTGCGGCTGCTGGAGGGCAGTCTGGAAGGGAAGGGGACCATGATCCGGCCGGAGCGGCCCCTCTATGTGCCGAAGCCCGCCCGGGACCCTCAGCGGCCCGCCCGGGACCCTCAGCGGCCCGCCCGGGACGTGCTGATGGACGGAGTGCCGGAGGAGGACGAGTGGAAGCTCCTGCGGGAGCTGAACAAGCTGGGGCTGGGGGAGGAGCTGCTGGACCGGCCCTTTGACCGCCTCAGCGGCGGGGAGCAGACCAGGGCCCGGCTGGCCGCCCTGTTCCTTCAAGAGGACGGCTACCCCATGATCGACGAGCCCACCAACCACCTGGACGAGGCGGGGCGGGCGCTGACCGCCCGGTATCTCCGGGGGCTGCGCCGGGGATTTCTTCTGGTCTCCCACGACCGGGCCTTTTTGGACGGGTGCGTGGACCACATTCTGGCCCTGAACCCGGCGGGGCAGGAGCTGATCCAGGGGAACTTCTCCGTGTGGTTCCGGGAGAAGGAGGCCCGGGACCGGCGGGAGGAGGCCCAGAACGAGAAGCTGAAGGGGGAGATCCGGCGGCTGGAGCAGGCCGCCCGGCGTACCGAGAGCTGGTCCGACCGGGTGGAGCGGAGCAAGTACGGCGGCGAGAACTCCGGATTGAAGGTGGACCGGGGCTTTGTAGGCCACAAGTCCGCCAAGATGATGAAGCGCTCCAAGAGCCTGGAAAACCGGCAGCGCAGCGCCATTCAGGAGAAATCCGCCCTGCTGAGAGACGTGGAGCACGCGGACGCTCTGAAGCTCACGCCCAAATCCTTCCCCGGCAGCCGTCTGCTGGAGGGGCGGGAGGTGTCCGTGTGCTACGGCGGCCGCCCGGTATGTGCCCCCTGCACCTTCCAGGTGGAGGAGGGGGACCGGGTCGCCCTGCTGGGGGCAACGGCACGGGCAAGACCAGCCTGCTGCGGCTGCTTATGGGGGAGGAGCTGGAGCACACCGGACTGCTGCGGCGGGGCTCGGGGCTGGTGATCTCCTACGTGCCCCAGCGGGCCGACCACCTGTCCGGCCTCCCGGCGGACTTCGCCCGGGCGCAGGGGGTGGACCGCACCCAGTTTTTCACCATCCTGCGGAAGCTGGACTTCTCCCGGGCCCTGCTGGAGCGGGACATGGCGGGGTACAGCGCGGGCCAGAAGAAAAAGGTGCTCCTGGCGGCCAGCCTGTGCCAGAGCGCCCACCTGTATATCTGGGACGATCCGCTGAACTATATCGACCTGTTCTCCCGCATCCAGCTGGAGGAACTGCTCCTCCAGTACCGGCCCACCATGGTCTTTGTGGAGCACGACCGGACCTTCCGGGAGCACGTGGCCACCGCCGCGGTGGAGCTGTCGCGGTGGGAAATGAAATGACTGAATTGATCTCTGCAGGGGCGGCCCTTGCGGCCGCCCGCAGCGTGTCGAAAACCCTGTGCAGAATAAAATCCGCCTGAGACAGGGCGGGGGAGCTCGAAGGGACAGCGGCCCGCCTCGAATGGGATCAAATGCCCCGGAAGCCTTGCTGTGCAAGGATTCCGGCAAGCGAAGCGCGGACTTTTGCGCCGAACACCGGCGCAAAAGTAACGGCATTTTTCAGGCTGTCGGAAAAATCCTTAGACTTTTTTGACAGCCTGGGGGCGGCCCTTGCGGCCGCCCGCTTTTTTACCTCTTATCGTACAGGGCCGCAAATCATAAAAAACGCTGAAAATCTCTTGACAAAGAGAGGTTACGAGTGTAACCTATAGACAGGTTACAGCTGTACCCTATCTTTGGGAGGGATTCCACATGAATGAATTGGCCGCGAAAATCTCCGCCTCCGAGGTGGAGGTGCTGGAGGTGCTGTGGCAGGCGGACGCGCCCATGCCCATCGCCGCCATCCGCGCCGCCCTGGAGGGGGGCCACCAATGGGACGCCTCCACCGTCAAAACCCTGCTGCGCCGTCTGTGCGAGAAGGGCGCGGTGGAGGCGGAGAAGCGGGAGGTGTTCTACTACCGCCCCATTCTCACCCGGCAGGAGTACCAGGCGTGGTCCACCAGCTCCCTCATTGACAAGGTGTACCGGGGGAGCGCCAAGGACCTGGTGGCCGCTCTGGTGGAGCGGTCCCAGCTCAGCGCCCAGGACCTGGAGGACCTGCGGTCTATCCTGTACCCGGAGGAGGAAGGCCATGGGTGAGGAATTTCTGGCCGCCCTGCTCTCCCTGTCCCTGTCAGGCACCTGCCTGATGGGGCTGGCGGAGGTGCTGGCCCGTCTGCTGCGGGGCAGAATCCCGCCCGGCGTCCGGCGGCTCATGTGGCTGCTGGTGCTGTTCCGGCTGCTGTGCCCCTGGAGCATCTCCGGAGGACTGCTGGACCGGGGGACGGCGGAGCTGCGCCAGGCGGCGGGCCCCGAGCAATCCACCCAGGCGCTGGAGGAGGTCCCCTCCCACACCGCGCCGTCCTATGAGATTTTGGAACACGAGGAAACGGGGAGACAGATCGATCTGGCGGCGGGCCTCACCGCCCTGTGGGCGGCGGGCTTCCTCACGGCGATAGCCCGCCGGGGAGTTGCCTACGGCCGGATGTGCCGAGAGCTGAGGCGCACCCTGCGGCCCGCCGGGCCGGGGGAGCGGGCCGTGTTCGCCCGCCTGACCCAGGGGGAGAAGAGACCGCCCGCCCTGCGGGTCAGCCCTGCGGCGCCCACCCCCATGCTGGTGGGGCTGCTGCGGCCCCAGCTGATCCTGCCGGAGCTGGAGCTGTCCCAGGAGGAGCTGGAGGGGGTGCTCTCCCATGAGCTCACCCACTGGCGGCACCGGGACCTGTGGATCAAGTGGCTGGCCGCTCTGGCGGTGTGTGTCCACTGGTTCAACCCGGCGGCCCGGCTCCTGGCGGAGCGGCTGGACCGGGACTGTGAGCTGTACTGCGACCAGACGGTGGCCCGGGATTGGGACCGCCCCCGGCGCGCCCGGTACGGGGAGCTGCTGCTCCGGCTGGCCTCGGGCGGAAGGGGGACCCCATCCGCCGCCCTGTTTTCCCAGAAACAGCGATTAGAGGAGCGCTTGACCGCGATGATGAATGGAAAAAACTATGGAAAGAAGGCGTTTGTGCTGGGCGCAGCCGCCTGCCTGACCCTGGCCCTGGCCACCACCGCCCTGGGGGCCTACACCGGCCCCGCCGTGGAGGAGCCCCTGGCCAACTTGACCGAGGCGTCTCAGCCGGAGACCACGCCCACCGTTCTCTCCTGGCCGGTTGAGACGGGGGACACGGTGGAGCTGTCCAGCAAATTTACCAACCGCGTCATACATCCCCTCACCGGGAAGGTCACGTCCCACGAAGGCATCGACCTGCCCCAGGCCGGGGGAACCCCGGTGCTGGCGGCGGCGGACGGGACGGTGCTGGAGGCGGCGTTTGACACGTCGGACGGCAACTATGTCCTGCTCCGGCACGGGGACATGACCACCAAGTACGCCCACCTGCGGGAGTACACGGTGGAGCCGGGGGAGACCGTCTCCACCGGGGACCAGATCGGCCTGGTGGGCCGGACGGGGATGGCCACCGGGGACCACCTCCACTTCGAGGCGGCCCTGGACGGGACCCGGGTGGACCCGCTGGACTACCTGGACCAGTCCGTCGCCGCCGTGATGGGCGGCGTGGAACTTCGATAGCCACAGATGACACGAAAAATGGCCGCGTGACGCGGCCATTTTTTGCGGCAAAAACCTGTAAAGTAAAAATGCTGTTCGGTCACTGGATTAAAGGGCTTCCTCCACATCCGCCTCAAATACGGTGACCGCCGGGCCGGTCATCCGGATGTGCCCGTCCTCCCGCCGCCAGTCCAGCTCCAGCACGCCCCCGGGCAGGTGGACGGAGGCCCTCCGGCCGCATCGGCCGGTCTTGACCCCCGCCGCCAGCACGGCGCAGGCCCCGGTGCCGCAGGCCAGGGTGATGCCGCTGCCCCGCTCCCACACCCGCACGTCCAGCCGGTCCCCGTCCCGGGGAGCGGCAAACTCCACGTTCACCCGGCCGGGGAACAGGGGGGAGCGCTCCAGCACCGGCCCAACACGCTCCAGGGGGACCTCTCTGGGGTCCGGGCAGAAGATGACCGCGTGGGGGTTGCCCACCTCCACCGGCCAGGCGGAGAACACCTCGTCCTCCGCCTCCAGCTCCACCGAGGGGAGGACCCTGGGCTCTCCCATGTCCACAGTGACCTGGTCCACCCGGCCCCGGCGCAGATGGAGCTCCAGAGCGCGGGGGCCCGCCCCGGTGTCGATGGTGAGGCAGGTTTTACGGGTGAGCCCCTTGTCGTACACGTACTTGCCCACGCACCGGATGCCGTTGCCGCACATGGTCCCCCTGGAGCCGTCGGCGTTGTACATGTCCATGGAGAAGTCCCCGGTCACGCCGGGCCGGATGGCGATGAGGCCGTCGCCCCCCACCCCGAAGTGCCGGTCGGACAGCCGCACCGCCAGCCCCGGCAAGTCCTCCGGGACCGCCCCTAGACAGTTTAGGTAGATGTAGTCGTTGCCCAGCCCCTGCATTTTGGTGATGTGCATGTCATCGCTCCTTTCCAGCGCCGCTGTTAAAGCTTATGCGCCGGGCAGAACAATCAGACCGTTCAACAAAAACAAGGTTTTGTTTACCGAATCAAGTTCGGTTCGTCATACCGACGAACTGGAGAAGGGGGGAGAGGCGAAAAGTTGGAGCATCGGGACAGAAAATGATAGTTGCAATTTCTCCCCAATTTTCCTATAATAGGCCCACTGCGCTTTGCGGCGCAGAATACCAAACAAGCCGCAGATGCGGCGAAGGGAGATCGAGAAATGAAAAAAACAGTCACTCTGACACTGGCGTCCACCTTGGTGCTGGGCCTGATGGCCGGATGCGCCACCACACAGAGCGGTAGCCAGTCGGCCGGGGCGGCGGACACATCCCTTGCGGATGCCACAAAGCACACCGTGGAGACCACGGAAACCGGAAACTTTTCCGACGAGATGAAAATTCCCTATGCCGTCGACCTGTCCCCGGAGGACGGGTCCGACTCGGTGGAGCGGCAGGGCGACCACGCCGACTCCATCTACTTTGCCCACCCGGACTTCTACAACATGGAGTCCACCGATACCCTCACCATCCTCACCAACTTCCAGACCATCCAGCAGACCAGCGAGTGGAGCTGCGGCGTAAGCAGCGTGCTCATGGTCCTCAACTGGTACGACCGGCTGGGGGACTGGAACGAGGAGTCCCTGGCCGCCCTGCGCCACTCCCTGGACGGCACCGAGCTGGAGGGGTATCCCGGCACCACACTGGTGCAGGCGCTGGACATGCTGGACGGAGTCGGCGGCTTTACATACACCTCTACGCTGGACTGCCAGGACGTGTACAGCGAATTTACCCTGGACACCATCCAGTCCACCCTGGCGGAAGGCAAGCCCATTCTGATCGCCTGGAACGACTGGGGCGGACACTGGCAGGTGATCATCGGCTACGACACCCTGGGCACCGAGACCACCCAGGACGATGTGATCATCGTGGCCGACCCCTATGACACCACCGACCACAACCAGGACGGCTACGGCATCTATCCCGCCGAGCGGTTCTACTACAACTTCACCATGTACAACCAGTTCCCCCAGGAGGAGGGCGGCAACGACATGCTGTTCGTCATTCCCACCCCCGCTTCCTGAGCCAGGAAAAACACACTTAAAACAGTACGAGCTCCGGCCCCAA
>ENA-UOIV01000406-UOIV01000406.1-human-gut-metagenome-genome-assembly--contig:-C59-NODE-406-length-49195-cov-51.400672_pt1 | contig 49195 bp, 43 predicted proteins | sample MGYA00242333_ERZ723880 | MGnify/ENA metagenome assembly ERZ723880 | reverse complement strand
GTTGTCTTTCTTTTTTGCTAATGTTGCACTTGATATTATAATCTGTCCAGCTCCCTTTATCTGGACGCCGTGACCACCGCGCCCAGCGATACCTCCGAGGGCAGGGGCGTGGCCATGAGCATTCTGGCGGGAGAAAGCCAGAAGCTGATGACCAGCCCCGAGACGAAAGAGCTGCTGGATGAGCTGAGCGCCCGGGCCGGGGAGCTGGACTTCGTCCACCGCCGCGAAGTGGAGGAGCTGCGCCGCAGCTGTGAGCAGCTGACCCGCATCCCGGCTGACGAATATATGGCCTACAAAGAGCTGTGCAACCGGGCGGACGACGTCTGGCACAAGGCCAAGGCAGAGGACGATTTCGCCCTGTTCTGCCCCGTCTTGCAGGAGCTTGTAGACTACAACCGCCGCTTTGCCGGTTATTATGACGCCTCGAAAGCGCCCTATGATGCTCTGCTGAACGAGTACGAGCGCGGCGTGGACAGGAAGATGCTGGACAGCTTCTTTGCGACGCTGCGGGAGGGGCTGGTGCCGCTCATCCACAAAATCGGCGAGAAGCCGCAGATCGACGACAGCTTCCTGCATCAGGAGTACCCGGCAGCACAGCAGAAGGCCTTCGCCGACTATCTGATGGAGGTGATGGGCCTCGACCGCAGCCATTGTGGTCTGGGCGAGACGGAGCACCCCTTCACGCTGGAATTCAACAATAAGGATGTCCGCATCACCACCAACTACGACGAGCACAATGTGGCATCCTCGATGTACTCTGTCCTCCACGAGGGCGGCCATGCTCTGTATGAACTGGGCATCCGGGATGACCTGCAGTACACCTGTCTTGCGGGCGGCGTCTCGATGGGCGTCCACGAGAGCCAGTCCCGTTTCTATGAGAACCTCATTGGCCGGTCGCGGCCCTTCGTGGAAGCGATCTATCCCAAGGTGCAGGAGTTCTTTCCCCGGCAGCTGGGCGGCGTGAGCGCAGAGCAGTTCTACCGCGCGGTCAATAAGGCTCAGCCCAGCCTCATCCGCACCGAGGCCGACGAGCTGACCTACTGCCTCCACGTCATGGTACGGTATGAGATCGAAAAGCAGCTCATCGGCGGCGCGCTGGAAGCAAAAGATGTGCCGGCTGTCTGGGCAAAGCTTTATAAGGAATATCTGGGCATCGAGGTGCCGAATGACCGGGATGGCTGTTTACAGGACAGCCACTGGTCGGGCGGCGCGTTCGGCTACTTCCCGTCTTACGCGCTGGGCAGTGCCTACGGCGCTCAGATGCTCCGCCGGATGGAGCAGGACGTGGACGTCTGGGGCGCAGCGGCCCGGGGCGACCTCACGCCCATCACGGCGTGGCTGCGGGAAAAGATCCACCAGTACGGCGGGCTGATGGAGCCTGCCGACGTGGTGAAGAACGCCTGCGGCGATTTCAGTGCTGAGGATTATATCCAGTACCTTACCCGAAAGTACACCGAACTGTACGGCTTATAAAAAAGAAAAGGCGTCTGCACAAATGACTGTGCAGACGCCTTTGTTCGTGTTGAGGAATATCACAGCTCCAGCTTGCCGGAGACTTTGTTGATGACATAGTAGGCCATACCCTCTTCAGGCTTGACGTAGACCTTGCAGGACTGGACGCCCACCTTATGGGTGGTGCGGTAGTCGGCCTTTGCGCGCTCGATGACATCGGTGATGTTGTACTGGTTGGTGCCGAACTCGACATAAACCTCCGGGGAGAGCGGGGGACGGCCGCGCCGCTGTGCAGCACCAGAAGATCTGCGCTTCTTCGGCTCTGCCGCAGGAGTCTCAGGAGCAGCGGCCGCTGCGGGGACAGCAGACTTTTTCTCAGACATAGCTTATACCTTCTTTCCTGTATTCCACTGCAAATTGAAAACGTGGATGATTTCCGGGCCGGAAGCTGTATTACCGGTCAGCCCGACCGCTTTCTGTTCGTGCCAACGATTGGAAGCACTATACTTATATAATAGTTATTTCTTTGACGTTTGTAAAGTGTTTTTTGGAAAAAGCATCCCCATATTTCTGCGCCCGGAGCACCAAATTCCGACAAAAAGGGGAAAGAGTGTCCTATAAAAAAGAAACTGTCCGGATTTGTGTGCGGCGCAGCGGAGAGAAAAGAAATGCAGTGCGCGGGGAAAAGCAGAAATTTCCGGGGAATTTACCCGGCACAGCAGTCCTCGGCCCGCTTCACGACGGGGGCGAGAAGTTCCTCGTCCCAGTCCTCGGCGAGGACAAAAAGGGCCTGGTCGATGACCTCCTGCGCGCGGGCGTCCGGGCGGCCCTGTGCCAGCCGGAATACGGCTGCCAGCAGCCGCAGTTTGAGGGCGCGGATGTCCTCCGGCGCGGCCCAGAGCCGGGCGAGGTCGTAGTTGTCGGTGTTGCCGCAGCGCATGGTGCAGATGGCGCAGTTGGGGGCGACGCGGTGCTTTTCCGTCTCGACGATGTGGTACATCCGGCGCAGCGCGTCTTCGGCAGCGTCCGGGTCTGCAGCCAGCCGGAGACCGGAGGTCAGCACGCGGTCGGTGTCCTCGGTCTTCGGCTCGTTGACGGTGGAGCGGGCCAGCCCCACCAGCGCCCCTAACAGTGCGTCGCGCTGGCGCTGGGCGTCGGTAACAGGGGCAGAAAGAAACTGATTCATAGAGAGTACTCCTTTGGGTATGATGTTGTCTCTCTCAGTATACACGCCCGCGACCCAAAAGGGGAGAGGAAATTTGCAGAAATTTGATGAGTTGTGAGTTGCATCTTGATTTTGGGAGAAAAATCCGCTATAATGACTATGTTGTCTGTAAAATAGAATACGCCGGTGTGTCGGAATGGCAGACGAGGGGGACTCAAAATCCGCTTCGTGATTTTTCTTGTCTGTACGAGAAATTCACGAGTGTGCGTTGAATTTTGAGGGTTTGTCGAAGCAGGATTTCTTACATCCCTCCTGAACATCCCTCCAATCTTCAGAAATCGGTACGAATGTCTCAAAATTGAATATCAGCCGATGTGGCGGAATGGCAGACGCAAACGACTCAAAATCGTTCGGGAAACCATGTGGGTTCGAGTCCCACCATCGGCACTTCATCATAAAACAGCTTAGGATCGAAAGATTTTAGGCTGTTTTTCTTTTTTGCCCATTTTTTATACTTTGGCGTTTTCTGGGAAGATATTGACGATTGCATTCGCCGAAGATACCTTACTGGAGAAATCCAGATGTGTATAAATGTTGCTTGTCGTGCTGATGTCGCTGTGCCCCAGCCACTCCTGAATCTCCTTCAGGCTCACGCCATTGGCATAGAGCAGACTGGCGCAGCTATGCCCTTACGGTATAATTACGACAAACCGGAAAAGCCCCGTATATCAAGGGTTTTCGGTTATCTGGCAAGGTTTTTCATCCTTTTCCAAACCGAAAAATCGAGCCGCGAAGTAGTTATATCGTAGGGGGTGTTATAGTAACGACAAAAACTAAATACTGTTTGGGCGGGCTGTCAGCCCGTCCAAGAAATCAGGACATTTCCTCTGAAAAGAAGAAATGTCCTTTTTTTGTACCCAAAATCAGATGCCGACAGGAGGAACACAATGCCTGAAAAAACCGTGCAGAAGGAACCGGGCAAAAAGCCCGCGCCATCCAAAAAGCCGAAACCACAGCAGGAAGTAGTTGTTCAGATTTCGCTCTCTGAGCTGCATCCGTTCCCGGATCACCCCTTTCAGGTGCGAGAGGATGCGTCCATGCAGGAAACCGCCGAAAGCGTCAAGGAATACGGCGTCCTCGTCCCCGCGCTGGCACGGCCACGGGAGGACGGCGGTTATGAGCTGATTGCAGGCCACCGCCGCAAACACGCCTGCGAGCTGGCTGGGCTGGCCACCATGCCCGTCATTGTCCGCGACATTGACCGGGACGCTGCCACCATCATCATGGTGGACAGCAACCTTCAGCGGGAGAACATTCTCCCCTCCGAACGCGCCAAAGCCTACAAGATGAAGATGGAGGCCATCAAGCGGCAGGGCGCACGAACGGATCTGACTTCGCCGAAAATTTCGGCGAAGTTCCGCAGCGATGATGAAGTTGGTCAGGATGCCGGTGTGAGCGGAGATACCATCCGCAACTACATCGCCTTGACGCAGTTAGTCCCGGAGCTTCAGCAGATGGTGGACGAGAAGAAAATCGCCCTCAGTCCCGCTTATCAGATCGCGGCGCTGACACCCAAGGAGCAAGGCTTGCTTCTGGAAACCATCGACAGCGAACAGGCCACCCCATCGCTCTCGCAGGCGCAACGGATGAAAAAGCTCAGTCAGAGCGGCGAGCTGAACGAGGACACCATGCTCTCCATTATGATGGAGCAGAAGAAACCGGAGAAAAACGACATTACCCTTTCCGGTGAAAAGCTCCGCAAATACTTCCCGCGTTCCTATACCCCGTTCCAGATCGAGAACACCATCTTCAAATTACTGGACGCATGGCAGAAAAAGCGCCAGCGCGACCAGAGCCGTTGAGCGGACAAGCAGTTTGTTTGTCCGCTATTTTCATGCCAAAAGGAGGACGCCATGTATATCAACACATTCAAATATACCCCCAAGGATGTGAGCTGCCAGCTCTGTACCGAGTATGTGAAAAAGCTGGGCTGTACCGCCCTGCGCTGCCCGTGGCTGGCCGAGCGTATCGAGGCCGGTGTGGTCGGCTACCGCGAGGCAGTCTTAGAGACATTTCCCCATGAACGCCGCCTGTTCCAGCGCCTGAACCTGCTGATCAAGCACTATCCCGGAAGCCTTTGGAGCAACGAGCAGCATGAGCGCCGAATGCAGTATCAATGTGCCGTGCAGGGCTACCGCCGCCGCAGGGATACCAACGCCTATTATGCGGCCATGTACCTGCTGACCTCTAACGACGACATTTACCGCCGCACGGCAAATTGCTTCTGCAAGGACGGGATCGAGTTCGGCTATGCGGTGCTGAAAAGCACCTCGCCGCACAACTACGCGCTGTTCATGGCGGCGCGTGACCTCTGCGACAAGATGGAGGCGGTCACGATGGCGGACTTAGCGGAACCGGAGGTCATTGACCCGGAGGCGCTGCGTCTGATCGTCAACGCCACTCTGATCGCCCGCTATGGGCTTGCCGCCTTTCAGATCAGAGCGCGAGGTGCCGAATATGAACGCTGATGATTTTGTCGGCGGTCACAGCATCCTTGCGCTGGAGCGCTTTATGGACGAAACCCGCCACATGATTATTTTTGATGTCCTGTCGTGGAAATCCCCTGTGGGTGAAAAGGGCGAACGGCTGCGGCTGTTCCTCTCCGACGTGGGATATGCCAAGGCGCAGGCATCTGAGAGGCGCGGAGAAATCAAAATCCGTAAACACGCCGCCGTCATTGAGGGGCATATCCTCCCTGACCGGAAAAAGCGGCGTCACTAAAATGATTGGAGGAATTACCATGAGCAGAGTAACAGAGCTGGAAAAAGCGCTGACCGCGCTGTTCCGCAAGGGTACGGAGGTCGGCTACACGGAAACGGAGATTGACGAGTTTCTGGAAAACATCGACTATCACGCCCTGCTGCAAGCCGTTTGGAACAAGGCTGAAACGGTCTATGCCTACCGTGCAGACGGCAAGAATGCGCTGAGCTTGGACTATCGCAGCTCGGAGCTGTTCAAGCAGCGAGCGACACTTCTCTATGAGGACGTGGGCGACAGCTATATCGGCGCGGTGTTTGCCGCCCGGTCGATGGAGTTGTGGCTGCTGGAGGATATGGGCTTTGCCGTCGTTGCCAAATTCAGCGTGAACGCCGGAGAAGGCGAATACGTCACCGAGTATCGCGTCTACAAGGGCAGCGATTGGGCAGACAGCGAGATTTCTCTGGATTTGGAGGACTTGGTAGCCGAGCTTGCCGCCCTGTGCGATCCCTACTACGAACACGAGCAGCCCATCTATGAGCTGTGATGTGGGAAAGGAGTGAAAACGGAGCGGCTTCCCCATGCGGGAAACCATTCAGAACGCAAACGGCAAGCAGTTTCACGCCGTCAGCCTGTCCGGTGGCAAGGACAGTACCGCCATGCTGCTTTTGATGATCGAACGGGATATGCCCATCAATATGGTGCTGTCAGCGGACACCGGCATGGAGTTCCCGGAAATGTACGAACACCTTGCCAAACTGGACTTGCATCTTTTCCGGGAGCGCGGCATCCATATTACCACGCTGCGGCATCCCAAGGGCTTTGAATACCTGATGTTCGACGAACCCAAGCAGAAGCCCCGCAGTCTGGAAAACCGTGCAAAGCTGGGCATCCCGCCCTACGGCAACGGCTGGCCGGGAATCCGCGTCCGCTGGTGTACCGGGCAGCTCAAAACGCACCTCATCACCAAGGAGGTCAACCGGCTCAAAGGCGAGCTGGGCGCGATCCACTATGTCGGTATCGCCGCCGATGAAGCGTGGCGCTGCAAGGATGAGCGGTATCCCCTCGTGGAATGGGGCATCACGGAGGCGCAGGCGCTCCAAGCCTGTTACGACCGTGGCTTTGACTTCGGCGGACTGTATGAGATTTACCACCGTGCGTCCTGCTGGTGCTGCCCGTTCCAGCGTATCGACGAGCTGCGGAAGCTGCGAAAGCATCACCCGGAGCTGTGGGAAAAGCTGCTGGAGCTGGATCGCCGTGCGCTGGCGCAGTTCGGCACCGGCCCGCTGGGACAGTTCAAGCAGAACTGGAGCGTAAAGCGGCTGGATACGCGGTTTGCCGAGGAGGACGGCCAAACAGGTTGACTGCCCTGCGGAAAGGATTGAAGCAATATGGCTGTATTTCGCGTTGAACGGACGCGGGATTACACGGTGATGTGCAACCATCACCTGAAAGACAGCAATCTTTCCCTGAAAGCCAAGGGGCTGCTCTCCATGATGCTCTCCCTCCCCGACGAGTGGAACTACACCACGCGGGGGCTGGCTGCGATCTGCAAGGAGGGCGTGGACGCCATCGGGAAAACGCTCAAGGAGCTGGAACTGGCGGGCTACATCATCCGCCGTCAGCTTCGCGGCAAGGACGGGCGCATTTCCGACACGGAGTACACCATCTTCGAGAAGCCCCGAAAGACCTCTCCACCGGATACGACTTTACCAGATACGGAAAACCCGTATCTGGATAACCCGGATACGGAGGCACCAGATACGGATAATCCCGCGCAATTAAATACTAAGAAATCAAATACTCAAAAATCAAATACTGATCTATCAAGCACTCATTCATTCTTTCTGCCTGCGGCGGACGGAATGACGGACGGGCTTGAGAAAAAAGCGGAGATCAGAGAGCAAATCGAATACGACATTCTCTGTCAGCAGTATGACCGGATGCAGCTTGATGAGCTTGTGGAGATCATGCTGGAGGTCGCTATGAACCGCAGCCCCACGGTCAAGATCGGGCGGGATGCGGAGTATCCCACTGGCTTCGTGCAACAGCGCTTTGAAAAGATCACCTCCATGCACATCGAAAAGGTCATGGACGGTATCCGTGAGAACACCACCCGCGTTTGGAACACGAAAGCCTATCTCATGGCGGCGCTGTTCAATTCCGTTTCCACCATCGACAACCACTATGCCATGCTGGTCAATCACGATTTTCACGGCGGCCCCTAAAGGCCGCTTATTTTCATGCCCGATTCCGGGAGAAAGGATTTGATACCGATGAAACGCCCCCTTGCCTACATCACCGCTCCGTGGAGCGAGAACGAGTTTGAGAACACCGAAAATGCCGCCAAGTATTGCAGGGCGGTCTATGACGCGGGCTTTTCGCCCGTCTGCCCCACGCTGTTTCTGCCGCTGTTCCTACGCGATGAGATTCCGCAGGAGCACAAGGACTGCATCGACATGGCGCGGGAGTATCTGCGCCGCGCTCGTGTGCTGGTGGTTTGCGGCGGCACCGTGAATGAAAGCGTGAAAAACGACATCGCCGTGGCCGAGCGCCTGCGGATCACTGCCACCACGCTGGACGGCATCCTGACCGTCAAGGGACAGGGGCGCAGAAATGAATAAGCATCTTCTGCACCGGCTGGTGGTGCCGCCTTAGTGTCCCGGCATTCTCCCTGCAAATCCAAGGAAAGGAGCGTGATAAGTCATGCAGGAAGAAGTTGAACAGAGAATCGTATCCCTGATGATCTCCTGCGGAAAGCTGGGTGAACAGGAATTTCGTAAGGCCGTTGCCAAGCTGCTGGAGCAGCTAAAAAACGGCCATCAGAAATATCAACACAGCAAGGCCAACCCCCACGGGAAAATGACCGTCAAGCAGCTTGCCGCCAAGGATAAGGGATTACAGAGCATCGAAGTCACCGATCAGAATATTGGCTCATTCAACCGGATTGCCCGGAAGTATGGCATTGACTTCGCTCCATTCAAGGTCAAGGGCGAAAAGCGATACATGGTGTTCTTCAAAGCGCCGGACGCTGACGCCATGACCGCCGCGTTCAAGGAATACACTGCCAAACAGGTCAGGAAGGCGGAACGCCCCTCAGTGCTGGAAAAGCTGCAACACTTCAAGTCGCTCATTCAGGCGGCTGTGGTGGACAGGACAAAGCGGAAGGAGCTGGAACGATGAAGCAAGTCAACGTCAAAAAGCTCATCCTTCCCAATATTCCGTATGTGTTCATCGCGCTGCTGGCCACCAAGGTCAGCGAGGCGGTGCGGCTGGCTCCCGGTTCGGACGCTTCCGCGAAGCTGCTGAACATTATGACCGGTCTGAACACGGCGTTTCACTCCCTTGTCCCCAGCTTTCATCCCATTGACCTGTGCGTGGGCGTTGCCGCCGCCATCGCTATTCGGCTGGCGGTCTATATCAAGGGCAAAAATGCCAAGAAATTTCGCAAAAATCTGGAGTACGGCAGCGCCCGTTGGGGAACCGCCGAGGACATCAAGCCCTACGTCGATCCCGCGTTTGAGAACAACATCATTCTCACGCAGACGGAGCGTCTGACGATGAATAGCCGCCCCAAAGACCCGAAAACGGCGCGGAACAAAAATGTCCTGATCGTCGGCGGCAGCGGTTCGGGCAAGACCCGCTTTTGGTTGAAGCCCAATCTGCTCCAATGCACCTCAAAAACCTATCCCACCAGCTTCGTCGTCACCGATCCCAAAGGGGACATCGTGGTTTCCTGCGGCCATGCGCTGCAAAAGAACGGGTATCAGATCAAGATTCTCAATTCCCTGAACTTCAAGAAGTCCATGCACTACAACCCGTTCGCCTACATCCACTCGGAAAAGGACATTTTGAAGCTGGTCACGACGCTGATCGCCAACACCAAGGGCGAGGGTAAAGCCGGTGACGATTTCTGGGTGAAAGCGGAAACGCTGCTCTACACCGCGCTTATCGGGTACATCCACTATGAAGCGCCGGTGGAGGAACAGAATTTCTCTACGCTCATTGAGTTTATCAATGCGATGGAGGTGCGTGAGGACGATGAGGACTTCAAAAATCCGGTGGATTTGATGTTCGAGGAACTGAAAAAGCGCAAGCCAGACCACTTCGCCGTCCGCCAATATGCCAAATTCAAGCTAAGTGCCGGCAAGACCGCGAAAAGCATACTTATTTCCTGCGGCGCACGGCTTGCGCCCTTTGACATTCAGGAGCTGCGGGAACTGACGGCCTATGACGAGCTGCAACTGGACACGCTGGGCGACCGGAAAACCGCCCTGTTCATCATCATGTCCGACACGGATGATACCTTTAACTTTCTCATTTCCATGTGCTATACCCAGCTTTTCAATCTGCTTTGCGAAAAGGCAGATGATGTGTACGGCGGGCGCTTGCCGGTTCATGTCCGCTGCCTCATTGACGAGGCCGCAAATATCGGCCAGATACCGCGACTTGAAAAGCTGGTTGCGACGATCCGTTCCAGAGAAATCTCCTGCTGCCTTGTCTTACAGGCACAGAGCCAGCTCAAAGCCCTGTATAAAGACAGCGCGGATACGATTGTCGGCAACATGGACTGCTCCATCTTCTTGGGTGGAAAGGAACCCGGTACGCTGAAAGAGCTGGCGGCGGCGCTGGGCAAGGAAACCATCGACAGCTATAACACCGGCGAGAGCCGTGGCCGCGAGGTTTCCCATTCGCTGAACTATCAGAAATTGGGCAAGGAGCTGATGAGCGTGGATGAGCTTGCCGTGCTGGATGGCGGCAAGTGCATCTTGCAGCTTCGCGGCGTCCGCCCGTTTCTGTCCAACAAATATGATCTCACCAAGCATCCCCTCTACCGCTACACAGCGGATTATGACAAGAAATACGCCTTTGACATAGAGCGTTTTCTGTCCCATCGCCTCAAGCTCAAGCCGGATGATGCAGTTGAGGTGTATCAGGCAGACCTTTCCGGTGAACCTGTCGCCTGACGGCGGCAGCCTGTTTTGACAACGACTCGATGAAACTTCGTGGAAGAAATGTACCCTCCAAAATCTAAAACATATTTTTCGGAGGTACTATTTATGGCTTTCTTTAATTCTGCTGTTGGTGTTCTTCAGACCCTCGTTGTGGCGCTGGGCGCTGGCCTCGGCATTTGGGGTGCGATCAATCTGCTGGAGGGCTACGGCAACGACAACCGTGCGATGCGTTCCTGACTGAAAAGGTCAGGCACAGGTCGAAGGACGAATGAAGTCCAAAACCTTGGAGAACTGATATTTCGATGGATGAAATGAGGGGGTAACGCCCCGAAGCGTCCACACTAATACTCCGACTGGCATAGGTGCGCAACCGCCGATTGTCAGAAGCTCGGTGAAGTCGGCAGAGAGATGCCGTAGTTTTGGCTGCAAGGCTGAAATCGAAAGCTGTCCAGAGGTGGATAGCGCATCCTATATGCCGGGTGTCAGCCGCACATGGTTAGTATGTATGGAAATACTGACGAACTTCTGAATGTACAAGTCTAAACGTTGATACCATCGAAACGGTGGTACTCCTTATACGGAGGTATTCGTGGACAAGTAAAAATGGTTGTTATGAAAGTCCATGTGCCGTTACAGGCGGCACGATTCGTAAAGAATTGAATACAGGCTTAGAGGAAGAACCTAAATGCGGCCCATGATAGAAATATCGGAACGCAGGAAGCTGAAAACATTTAGCCTGTTGCAAGGCTGCGAGATGGTGGATGGGAATACCTTCGTGAGAAGGCAATAACCATTCTTTGTTTCAGTGAAAGTAGTGGCGTAGTACCTATGAAGCCGTGAAAAAGTAAACGGTGGAGGAAAGGCCACAAGTCGAATTTGGCAAAAGAAGCACACACAAAGTGTCGCAAGCCCTGTATGACCAAATTCGATGGAACGCCGTGTGCGGTGAAAGCTGCACGCACGGTGTGGAGCCGGGGAAAAGCTGGAGATCATATCAAATGCTTACCTATGGCTATCTGGTGCCAAGTCCCAGGGCATGAAGCAGCTCATGGCCGGTGGCGGGGTGGCTTTGATTGGCATTACCCTCGTGCCGCTGCTGTCCGGTCTGTTCGGCTAATCGGCAGCTCGTTTGCTTCCCATAAATCCACGGAGGGTGCTGCTTTCGGGCGGCATCCTCCCGAAAGGAGGGCAACCCTATGGATTTCTTATGGGATAAGATCACGGAATGGCTGAAAGAAATGCTCATCGGCGGTATCGTGAGCAATCTGTCCGGGATGTTCGATGCAACCAATCAAAAGGTTGCCGAGATCTCCGGTCAGGTGGGCTTATCGCCGCAGGCATGGAACGGCAGCATTTTCAGCATGATACAAAATCTGTCGGAAACCGTGATCGTCCCCATCGCAGGCGCAATTCTCGCCTTTGTGATGACGCTGGAACTGATCCAGCTCATTACCGACAAAAATAACCTCAACGACATGGACACATGGATATTCTTCAAGTGGGCGTTCAAGTCCGCTGCCGCTGTCCTGATCGTAACAAACACATGGACGATTGTGATGGGCGTGTTTGACGCTGCCCAAAGCGTCGTTGCCAGCGCCTCCGGGCTGATTATCGGCGATACCAGCATCGACATTTCAAGCGTCATGGTGGGCATTGAGGATCGGCTGATGGAGATGGAATTGGGGCCGCTCTTCGGCCTATGGTTCCAGTCGCTGTTCGTGGGCATTACCATGTGGGCGCTGACCATCTGCATTTTCATTATCACATTCGGAAGAATGATTGAAATATATCTCGTCACCTCTGTTGCCCCCATTCCGATGGCGACCATGATGGGCAAGGAATGGGGCGGCATGGGACAGAACTACATCCGTTCCCTGCTGGCGCTGGGCTTCCAAGCATTTCTCATCATCGTCTGCGTTGCCATCTACGCCGTTCTGGTGCAGAACATCGCGCTTGTGGATGACATCATCTACGCCATCTGGACTTGCATGGGCTACACGGTGCTGCTGTGCTTCTGCCTGTTCAAAACCAGCAGCCTTGCCAAGTCCGTGTTCAATGCACATTAACGGGGGTGATACCATGCTGACACTCACGCCCGTCGCGCTTGCAACAGCGAACGCATTTGTCAATGCGCATCACCGGCACCACAAGGCAACTGCTGGGCATAAGTTTTCCATCGGCTGTGCCAAGGATGGAGAACTTGTCGGTGTTGCAATCGTAGGCCGTCCTGTGAGCCGACATCTGGATGATGGCTGGACATTGGAGGTCAATCGCCTTTGCACCACTGGTGAGAAGAACGCTTGCAGCATCCTTTATGCCGCATCCGCGCGGGCGGCAAAGGCAATGGGATACCGCAAGATCATCACCTATACGCTGGATAGCGAGAGCGGCAGCAGTCTCCGCGCCGCTGGCTGGAGCTACGCAGGTTTGGCAGGCGGCAAATGCTGGACAGGCAGCCGCAAGCCCGCCTCCGCTTTGTACCCGGCGCAGATGAAACTTCGATATGAAAGGCTCTTGTAAGGGGGGATTTCTATGGCCTATGTCAATGTCCCAAAGGACTTAACCAAAGTAAAAACCAAGGTGCTGTTCAACCTCACGAAACGACAGCTCATCTGCTTCGGAAGCGGCGCGCTCATCGGCGTACCGCTTTTCTTCTTGCTCAAGGGCAGCATCGGCACCAGCCCCGCCGCCATGGTGATGATGGTGGTGATGATCCCGGCCATGCTGTTCGCCATGTATGAAAAGAACGGTCAGCCGCTGGAGGTCGTCATCCGCAACATCTACCGCGTGTGCTTCCAGAGGCCAAAGCAGCGCCCGTATAAGACCAACAATTTTTATGCCGTTCTGGAGCGGCAAAACCAGTTAGACCGGGAGGTGTATCAAATTGTCCGAAAAGAAAAAGCTGACCCGCACCGAACGAAAACAGATCGAAATCGCCATCGCAAGAGCGAACCGAACGGATAAGAAAGAAAAATCGGCGCAGGACAGCATCCCGTATCAGCGTATGTGGCCGGACGGTATTTGCCGTGTGACCGACACGCGCTACACCAAAACGATCCAGTATCAGGACATCAACTACCAGCTCTCACAGAATGAGGACAAGACCGCCATCTTCGAGGCGTGGTGCGATTTCCTGAACTACTTTGACAGCTCCGTGCAATTCCAGCTTTCCTTTGTGAACCTCTCGGCTTCGCAGGAAACCTTTGCACGGAGCATTTCCATTCCGCCCTGCGGGGACGAGTTTGACGGCATCCGCGCCGAGTACGCCGGTATGCTGCAAAATCAGCTTGCCCGCGGCAACAACGGCCTCATTAAGACCAAGTATCTCACGTTCGGCGTTGAGGCCGACAACCTCCGCGCTGCCAAGCCCCGTTTGGAGCGCATCGAAACCGACCTCCTGAACAACTTCAAGCGGCTGGGCGTTGTGGCTGCGCCGCTGAACGGTTTTGCGCGCCTGCACGTCATGCACGACATTCTGCGGATGGACGAGCAGGAGCCGTTCCGCTTTTCGTGGGACTGGCTGGCTCCCTCCGGGCTGTCCACCAAGGACTTTATCGCGCCCAGCTCCTTTGAGTTCAAGACCGGCAGGCAGTTTCGTATGGGCAAAAAGCTGGGCGCGGTCAGCTTCGTGCAGATTTTGGCACCAGAGCTGAATGACCGGATGCTGGCGGACTTTCTGGATATGGAGAGCAGCGTCCTCGTCAATCTCCATGTGCAGTCCGTGGATCAGGTCAATGCCATCAAGACCGTCAAGCGCAAGATCACCGATCTGGACAAATCCAAAATCGAGGAACAGAAAAAAGCTGTCCGCGCCGGGTACGATATGGACATTATCCCGTCCGACCTCGCCACCTACGGCGCGGAGGCCAAAAAGCTGTTGCAGGATTTGCAGTCCCGCAATGAGCGAATGTTCCTGCTGACCTTCCTCATTCTCAACACGGCGGACACACCCCGGCAGCTCGACAACAACATCTTCCAGACCTCCAGCATTGCGCAGAAGTATAACTGTGCGCTGACCCGGCTGGACTTTCAGCAGGAGGAAGGACTGATGAGCAGTCTCCCGCTGGGGCTGAATCAGATCGAGATTCAGCGGGGCTTGACCACCTCCAGCGTAGCGATCTTCGTCCCCTTCACCACGCAGGAGCTGTTCCAGAGCGGTTCGGAGGCGCTGTACTACGGCATCAACGCCCTGTCCAACAACCTTATAATGGTAGACCGGAAACTGCTGAAAAATCCCAACGGCCTGATTTTAGGCACTCCCGGCAGCGGCAAGTCATTCTCGGCAAAACGTGAGATCACCAATGCGTTTCTCATCTGCCCCAAGGATGACATCATCATCTGTGACCCGGAGGGCGAATATACGCCGCTGGTGGAGCGCCTGCACGGACAGGTCATTAAGCTGTCGCCCACCGGCAAGGGCTACGACGGTTCGCCCTGCTACATCAATCCGATGGACTTGAATCTGGATTACAGCGACGATGATAACCCATTGAGCTTGAAATCCGACTTCATTCTGTCGCTGTGCGAGTTGATCGTCGGCGGCAAGGATGGGCTTGCCCCTGTGGAAAAGACCATCATCGACCGCTGCGTGCGCATCGTCTACCGGGACTACCTCAATGACCCGAAACCGGAGAATATGCCGCTGCTGGAGGACTTGTATAACGCCCTCCGTGCGCAGGATGAAAAGGAAGCGCAGTACATCGCCACTGCTTTGGAAATCTACGTCACCGGCTCTCTGAATGTGTTCAACCATCACACGAACGTGGATGTGAATAGCCGCATCGTCTGCTACGACATCAAGGAGCTGGGCAAGCAGCTCAAAAAAATCGGGATGCTGGTGGTGCAGGATCAGGTCTGGAACCGTGTGACCATCAACCGCGCCGCCCATAAAACGACCCGCTACTATCTTGACGAGTTCCATCTTCTTTTGAAGGAGGAACAGACGGCTTCGTACAGTGTCGAAATCTGGAAACGCTATCGCAAATGGGGCGGCATCCCCACCGGGATCACGCAAAATGTCAAAGACCTGTTATCCAGCCGCGAGGTTGAGAACATTTTTGAGAACAGCGATTTCATCTATATGCTCAATCAGGCCGCTGGCGACCGGCAGATTCTCGCAAAGCAGCTCAACATTTCGCCGCATCAGCTTTCTTATGTGACCCACTCCGGCGAGGGCGAGGGGCTGCTGTTCTACGGCAACACGATCCTGCCCTTCATTGACCACTTCCCGAAGGACACCGAACTGTACCGCGTCATGACCACCAAACCGCAAGAGGTGGCGTCGGCATGAAAAGAGAACCGCGTTTACAGTTTTCCGACGCCGATCTTGCCGAGCCGAAGCTGGAAAAGCCCATCAAGCGGGTAAAAAAAGCTGCGGTCAAGGCGGATAAGGCGCAGGCGAAAATCCCCAAGAAAACCGTGGTCAAAAAGGAACGCGGCTTTGATCCTGCTACCGGCAAGGTCAAAACGCAGCTCCGGTTTGAGGAAGTGGATAAGAAAAAGCCGCCCTCAAAGCTGACCCATGCCGTGCAGGATGCCCCCGCCAACTTTGTTCTCTCTCAGGTTCACCGGGAGGTGCGGCAGAGCGAGGATGACAATGTAGGCGTAGAGGCCGCGCACAAGGTAGAGCAAGCCGTGGAGAGCGGCGGGCGGCTGGTGCAGTCTGCCCACCGCGCCCATCAGCTCAAGCCCTATCGCGCTGCCATCCGTGCAGAGAGAAAGCTGGAACAGGCCAATCTTGACGCACTCCAGAAGAAAGCGGAGATTGACAGCCCCACCAGCAATCCCGTTTCCAAGTGGCAGCAGAAGCAGGCCATCAAAAAGCAGTATGCCGCTGCCAAACACAATCAGGCGGCGCAGACCACGGCAAAGGTTGCGGAGAATACCGCCAAGACCGCGAAAAAAGCCGCTGAAAAGGCTGAGGAAGTGGGCAAATATGTGTGGGAACACCGGCGCGGCTTTGCCATTGCCGCCGCAATTCTGCTGATGCTGGCATTTCTGCTCAACGGCCTGTCCTCTTGCTCGGTGATAATGGATGGCGTCGGCTCCGGGATCGCGGCCAGCACTTATCCGTCGCAGGACGCCGATATGCTGGGCGCGGAAGCGCAGTATTGCGCGATGGAAGCAGAGCTTCAGCGCTACCTCGACACCTATGAAAGCACCCATGACTACGATGAGTACCACTTTGATCTGGACACCATCGAGCATGACCCCTATGTACTCATTTCCATGATTACAGCGCTGCATCAAGGGGAATGGACGCTGGATGAGGTGCAGGGTACGCTCCAAATGCTCTTTGACCGCCAGTACATTTTGACCGAGGATGTGGTGGTGGAAACCCGCTACCGCACGGAAACCGACACATGGACGGACGCGGACGGCAACACCCATACGGACACCTATCAGGTGCCGTATGACTACTACATCTGCACGGTCACGCTGGAAAACTTCAATCTCTCCCATGTTCCCGTTTACATTATGAGCGAAGAACAGCTCGGAATGTACGCCACCTATATGGCCACCCTCGGCAACCGTCCCGACCTGTTCCCCGGTTCAGGCTACATCGGCAAGTATGTGGAGGGCAGCTATACCGACTACGACATTCCCCCGAAGGCGCTGGACGATGAGGTATTTGCCGCCATCATCAAGGAAGCGGAAAAGTATCTCGGCTACCCCTACGTTTGGGGCGGCAGCAGTCCCTCCACCTCGTTTGACTGTTCGGGCTTCGTCAGTTGGGTCATCAATCATTCCGGTTGGGATGTGGGCAGACTGGGCGCGCAGGGACTTTGCAATATCTGTACGCCTGTATCCTCTGTTAACGTCAAGCCGGGCGATCTGGTGTTTTTCACCGGAACGTATGATACCCCCGGTGTCAGCCATGTGGGTATCTATGTTGGCAACAATATGATGATCCACTGCGGAGATCCGATCTCTTATGCAAACTTAAATTCAAGCTATTGGCAGTCCCATTTCTACCGTTATGGGCGTTTATCAGGAATTCCTGATAAACGCCCTTATCAGTAAAATAGAGTTATCAGGAATTCAATACAGAAGTAACGTCTATATGGTGGTTTGAGCTTCTATAATTCCTGATAACTTGTGATAAGGTGACTGTCGCTTGTTAATAGTTACTGTCATAATGATATTGGCAGGCTTTTGCCTGACTATCATTAAGGATGGTGATTATTGTGATTCAATCAACGATTGAAAACCTTGCTGCTCAAACAGCAAATTTGTTTTTGCAAAATGGATACAATCACCGAAGTATCCATGAAAAAGAAGTTGTCATGCGGAAAATAATTCTTCTGCACAAGCAACACGGATGTGATTGTTACAGTCCAGAGATCATGGCCCTGTTCCTGCGGGATGCGGAGCGCCGCTACCAGAGGCAGGAAATCGGAAAAATCCGTTTCCGTTTTTATCAAAAGACTGCGGACTATTTAACTCAATTTCACGAAAACGGCAACTTAGATTTATACAGCCGGAATATCTCAACCAACCTGACACCCTACTATGAAAAGATTTTTACGCGCCTACACGATTATGAAGGCTGGAGTAAAAGTACCAAACATTATATCCGGCAATTCAGCATGCCATATTTCAAGTGGCTGTTGCAGAACGGGGTTACATCTCTTGAACAAGTGACTGACGAGATGATCCGTAAATATCTTCTGTACTGTTCCAATCGAATGACGCTCAACAGCGTCGATACTACAAAACGGGTGCTGAAAAAACTGCACCGTTATTTATATGAAGTGGAAATCTGCAAGGATAGTTTTTCTGACACGTTATCCTTTACAGTGCCCACGGAGCATAGGATAAAAAAGCCCGTCCCTCAAGAGGACATCGCTGCTGTCCTGAGTATCATTAACAGAAATACGGCCATTGGAAAGAGGGACTATGCGGTCATTGTGCTCGCTGCTGTTACAGGACTGAGATCTGTTGACATCATAAATCTTCCGCTTACTGCAATCGACTGGATCAACGGCGAAATACGGATTACCCAGTCCAAAACGGAAAAAACATTGGCCCTTCCTTTGACAAAAGACGTTGGCATGGCTATCCAGGACTACATACTGAATGGTCGTCCTGACAGCGATCTCCCATTTGTATTTTTACATGGCCGCGCTCCCTATGTGAAAATGGGCCGTACTCTGCCATATCAGATTTTTAATGGCTACCGCCTGAAACTGGGGCTTCCTAAATGTGCGTTTCATGGACTGCGGCGGGCTGTTGGAACAAATATGGTTGTAGCTGGAATTCCAGTCACTACGGTTTCGCAGGTTTTAGGTCATTCGGGGATTGACCCAACAAAGCAGTACATTTCCCTTGACAGTGTGCACCTGAAAGAATGTGCCCTTGACCTGAACGGCTTTATGCCGGAGGGAGGTGGCAGAGCATGAAAGAATTCAAAAGTGCTTTCAAACCTGCTATTGAGGAATATCTTGAATTCCGTAGCGCTATGGGGTACTGCAATGAGCATGAACAGCAGTTAAGGTATTTTGACAAGTACTGTTATGAACACTTCCCGGAGCAGACTGAACTTACAAAAGAAGTCGTCCGGGGATGGTTCTATGATGAAATCGCAAGCGGACGGGCCTGTTTAAGCAGTAAAGCTACGACAATACGCCTGTTTGCAAGGTATCTCGGTTCATCTGCGTATGTACTGCCGATGAACTGTGTACCAAAGACACCCGACTATCTTCCATACATCCTTACAGACGAGGAACTGGCCGCTTTATTTCAAGCCGCCGATACGATGGAATATAAAAACGATCCATTCTTCCAGAAAACTGCCTCTACACTTTTACGTTTGCTGTATGCGTGTGGTCTAAGACCAAACGAGGGTAGAAATCTGAAGGTGGAACACATCAACTTCCAGACAGGAGAGCTTTTCATCACCAAAACGAAACGGCGAAAAGAAAGGATTGTTGTTGTCTCTGGTGATATGCTTCTCCTGCTGAAGAAATACCGTTTACAAAGAGCGGTCTTTGATAAGGGAAATGAGTATTTCTTTATCCATACGGACTCAACAGCTATAAAATCGTGGCAGCTGACCGCCCTTGTAAAGTCATGCTGGATAGCGGCACATCCGGGGATTGACCCTAAAGTTTTACCACGGGTGCGGCCCTATGATCTCCGTCACCGATTTGCCTCAACTGTCCTGCACCGCTGGCTCGATGAAGGCCGGAACCTTTATGCGATGCTGCCATATCTTCGGGCCTATATGGGGCACGAAAAGTTTTCGGATACTGCCTACTACATCCACATCCTGCCGGAACGCCTTATGGTATCTCCCGGAGTACAGTGGGATAATATCGACCGCATCGGAATGGGGGTGGATATATGGGAACACTAAGCCCTTTGTTTACCCTTGTCCGCAGCTTCTTTCTGGTCTTTCTACCAGAAGAACAGAAATGCAGCCAGAACACGATACGTTCTTACCGAAAGTCTCTGGAACTGCTGTTTGACTTCGTAAAGGAGCGGAATTCCGTTGCGCTCAACGAAATCACTTTTGAAATGATGGATCGCAACACAGTATCCGAATTTTTAAGCTATCTGGAAATAGAGCGTAATTGCAGTATCTCCACAAGGAACCACCGGCTGCATTGCATCCGCGCTTTCTTCAAATATGCGGCGCAGGAGGACATCACCGTAATTGCCCATTTAGAGGAAATCCAAAAGGTAAAAAGGGCAAAGCAGCCGGAAACCATAGTGGAGCACATGAGCGAAGATGCCGTTCAAGCCATTTTGAAACAGCCCGATACCTATACAGAAAAAGGGAAAAGAGATGCGTTTCTTCTCCTTTTCCTATACAAAACAGGAGCGCGTGTTCAGGAACTTGTTGACATCCGGCTTTGTGATATACAGTTAGGCAAATATCCCAAAGTGACGATCCACGGAAAGGGGGCGAAAACCAGAGCAATACCATTGAGGGATGATGTAGTGCAGCATTTGAAAAAATATCTGGCATTATTTCACCCGGAGCAAAACTTTTTTTCGAAGCAGTATTTATTCTACGTTAACCGGAACCAAAACCGAAAACGTATGACCGAAGATAACGTGAGAAAACTGATTGCAAAATACGGTGTGCAGGCACGAAAAATCTGTAAAGAAGTGCCTGAAAATGTGCATCCACATTTATTCCGCCATTCATGGGCTATGGTACTATACCAAAATGGAGTGGACTTGACATTGATTTCTCAATGGCTCGGCCATTCCAATCTGGAAACAACTCTCATTTACGCCCATGCTGATACGGAACTGAAACGGAAAGCACTTGAAAAAGCTGTACCTGTTGACAGCCCGCTGAAAGAACATCTAAATGCGGAGCGTTACAAGGTCAGCGATGAGGAACTATTAAAAAGGCTATGCGGCCTAAAATAATCAGATAGAGTTATCAGGAATTTTTCTCTGCTGTATCCCTTGTGGACAACGGTTTCAACCATGTTTTCCTGATAACTCTATTTTACTGATACGGGCGCTTGCCGTAAAGGAGAGTGAACGATATGAACCCGAAAATTATGAAGCTCCGTGGAGAGCTGGAGAAGAACAAAGGCAAAATCTCTGATCTGCAAGGCCGCAACCGCGAGCTGGAAAAGCAGATTCGTGAGCTGGAGGACACCGACATCATCGGCATGGTGCGTGAGAACGGCATGACGATGGAGCAGTTTGCCGAGCTGTTCCGCCGTATGCAGGCCGCGCCTGCACCGGCCACTTTGGAAAAGGAGGCGTTGAACCATGACTAAGAACACACCGCGCATTTTTATCAGTCTGCTGCTGATGCTCTTGTGTATTGGGATTCTCCCCGTTTCCGCTTTTGCCAGCAGCGGCGACTATCCCGATGATACGCTGCCTGCCGTCGAAAGCAGCGCCGCAGACACGCAGGAAACAAAACAGATCGGCACGGTCACGACCAACGGCGGCAACCTGAACGTCCGCACCGGCGCGGGACTGGACAACACCGCATTTACGCAGCTCCCCAACGGCACGGTGGTCGATGTGATTGGCAGGGACGGCGATTGGGTAAAAATCCTGCTACCTGCCCGTGTGGGCTATGTGTACGGCAGCTATCTGACCGTCACCGACGCCGCCGACAGCACCGTGAGTATCGGCGGCATTACGCTTCCGTTTGATGAAAAAGAGCTGGCCGACCTCTGGCAGCTCCTTCTCGGCAGCATGACGGGCGGCAGCGACGCGCTGACACCGGACGGCAATCTAACGCTGATCGACGATATTGGCACCAGCACCAAGGCAGGAAAACAGTTCATTACGTTGGAAAGCAAGAATGGTAACGTATTTTACATGATTATTGACCGCGACGATGAGGGCGAAGAAACCGTCCATTTCTTGAATCAGGTGGATGAGGCTGACCTGATGGCGCTGACCGGCGAGGAAGAAACGCCCGCCACTTGCTCCTGCACCACAAAATGTGTGGCCGGTACGGTCAATACATCCTGCCCCGTCTGTGCGGTCAACATGACCGAGTGCGCGGGCAAGGAGGCAAAGCCCGAAGTCCCCACCGAGCCGACAGAACCCGCCGCCGAGGAACCGGAGGAAAAGAGCGGCGTGGGCGGCATCCTTGTCGTTCTGCTGATCGTCGCGCTGGGCGGCGGTGCCGCGTTCTACATTTTCAAGCAGAAAAAGGCCAAGCCGCAGACCAAGGGCAGCGCCGATCTGGACGATTATGACTACGGCGAGGACGAATACGAGTTTGAGCCGTATGAGGACGAACCGGAACAGGATACTACGGAGGATACGAACGCATGAGATATTTCACCAATAATCCGCTGGAACGACTGATGATGCAGAAGCCGAAAGCAGCGCGGGAGGACAGCCCTCCCGACGCTGCCAAGGAACACTTCTGCTACGGCTGCAAGCGCTTCGGACAGAGCTGCGTTCGCCCCTGCTACCGTGACGTAAAGAGAATGGAGGCTGCACCATGCGCCTTGTGATCGCCGAAAAACCTTCCGTGGCGCAGAGCATCGCCGCCGTGCTGGGTGCTAAATCACGGCATGACGGGTATCTGGAGGGCGGCGGGTACATCGTGTCGTGGTGTTTCGGGCATCTGGCAGAGCTGGCCGACGCCGCCGTTTACAATGCCGTTGATGCCAAATGGACGCTGGCGGCGCTGCCCATCATTCCTACCTCGTTCCGATTCATCGTCCGCTCTGAAAAGCAGAAGCAGTTTGACTTTCTGCGGGAGCTGATGCGCCGGGAGGATGCGGCAGAGGTGGTCAACGCCTGCGACGCTGGGCGCGAGGGTGAGCTGATCTTCCGCACGGTTTACTGCCTTGCGGGATGTTCCAAGCCGATTCTGCGGCTTTGGATTTCTTCAATGGAGGATGATGCCATCCGCAGCGGCTTCCAGCAGCTTAAATCCGGGCGCGACTATGACGGTCTGCATCAATCTGCCCTGTGCCGCGCCAAGGCTGATTGGCTGGTTGGTATCAACGCCACGCGGTATTTCTCCCTGACGTATGGCCGCACATTGAACATTGGGCGCGTCATGTCACCCACGCTGGCACTGCTGGTACAGCGTGAGGCGGAGATCTCCGCATTTGTGGCAGAACCGTTCTACACCGTCCAGCTTGATTGCGGCTTTCCCGCCGCGACAGACCGAATAAAGGACAGAAAGGACGCCGACGCTATCGCCAACACCTGCAAGGGCGAGGCAGTAACCGTCAAAAGCGTGGAGCGCAAGGAAAAGTCTGAGAAAGCGCCCGCGCTCTACGATTTGACCTCCCTCCAGCGCGACGCCAACCGCGTTCTCGGCTACACCTCTCAGCAGACCCTCGACTATCTCCAAGCCCTCTATGAAAAGAAGCTCTGCACCTACCCGCGCACCGACAGCCGCTTTCTGACCGACGATATGGAGGGCAGCGTCCCCGGCCTTGTTGCCGCCGCTGCCGCTGTCTGCGGTATGGAGAAACCGCCGACCATCTGCGCCAAACAGGTATGCAGCAGCAAAAAAGTTACCGATCACCACGCTATCGTCCCCACCATCAGCGCGGAAAAGGTAGATATGGCCTCTCTGCCGCTGGGCGAACGCGAGGTGCTGAAGCTGGCGGCGAAAGGCTTGCTTCGTGCGGTGGATGAACCCCACCGCTATGCAGAAACGGTCATTACGGTGGACTGTGCCGGTCAGAGCTTCACCGCCAAGGGCAAAACCGTCCTTGCTCCCGGCTGGAAGCGCTATGAGCAGGAGCAGACGGAGGCAGCGCCCGCGCTGCCGGTGGTAACGGATAATCAGACGCTTTCCGTATCTGCCGCGTCGGTCAAGACCGGCAAAACCACGCCACCCAAGCACTTCACTGAGGATACGCTGCTGGCCGCGATGGAAAACGCGGGCAAGGAGGATATGCCCGATGATGCCGAGCGCAAGGGCATCGGAACCCCGGCGACCCGCTCCGGTATCATTGAAAAGCTGGTGTCCTCCGGTTTTGTGGAGCGCAGGAAGTCCAAAAAGATCACAAATCTGCTGCCCACCTCCACCGGCACGGCGCTTATCACCGTTCTGCCTGAACAGCTCCAGTCTCCGCAGCTCACCGCTGAATGGGAGCACCGCCTGAAAGAGATCGAGCGCGGTGAAATCGCCCCGGACAGTTTCATGGATGGGATCGCCGCCATGCTGACCGAGCTGGTGCAGACCTACAAACCCATCCCCGGTACGGAAGTCCTGTTCCCCTCCGGGCGCGAGGTGGTCGGCAAGTGTCCCCGCTGCGGAGCCGAGGTGACGGAATCTCAGAAAGGCTTTTTCTGTGAGAACCGTTCCTGCGCCTTTGTTCTCTGGAAAAACAGCCGGTTTTTCACCGCCAAGAAAAAGGCGCTGACAAAATCCCTTGCCGCTGCGCTTTTGAAAAATGGCCGCGCCCCGCTGAAAGGCTGTTACTCCGAAAAGACCGGAAAGACCTATGATGCCAGCGTTCTTTTGGAGGACGATGGGCAGCGCACGGGCTATAAGCTGGTGTTCGACAATGGCTGATGCGCCGCGTATGGATCACAAGCAACTCCGCCGCTCCAAGAAGCTCATTCGGAAGCTCTGCTGTAACTACGATCACGGCAACTGCCTTGCGCTGGATGATGGAGAGCCTTGCGTCTGCGTACAGGGTATTTCCTACTCGCTGCTGTGCAACTGGTTCCGAAACGCGGTGCTTCCCGCCGACCATGAGCTGCTGGCCGACGTGATGCGGGAAAGGCCGGGAAAGTGCTGCGCCGTTTGCGGCAAGCCGGTCTATTCTTCCTCCAACCGCGCCAAGTATTGTCCTGCCTGCGCCAAGCAGGAGCGGAGAAAGCAGGACGCCAAACGGAAGCGTGAACAATACTGGAACCTCCGCAGATAGAGGGCGTAAAAGCCCCGTGCCGCAAGGCTTTTTCCATGCGGAATCCCAAGGGGCTGAGACATTCTATCCGCAAGCCCGGAAACAACGTCTATCTGCGGAGAATTGCCCCTGTGCAGGATGTGTTTTCTTCTGCGCAGGGGCGCTATTTTTTCTGAAAGGAGATTATCATGGCTGAAAAGCAAACCAACAAAGACCGGATGCGGGAGATCGTTGACAGCATCGAAAACGGCATCAAGGAGCTGTTTGAGAGCGATAAGTACCGGCAGTATCTCTCCACGATGAGCCGTTTTCACCGCTACTCGGTCAATAATACCATGCTCATCTATATGCAGCGCCCCGACGCCACCCATGTGGCGGGCTTCAACAAGTGGCGCAATCAGTTCGGCAGGAACGTCCTGAAAGGCGAAAAAGGTATCCGCATTATCGCTCCCACTCCCTATAAGAAAAAGGTCGAGGAGATCAAGACCGACCCGGAAACCAATGCGCCGGTGCTGGATGCGGACGGCAAGGCCATCATTGAGGAAAAGGAAATCCGTATCCCCATGTTCAAGGTGGTATCCGTCTTTGATGTGTCGCAGACTGCGGGAAAGCCCTTGCCCCAGCTTGCCGCCGATCTGAGCGGCAATGTGCAGCAGTATGAGGTTTTCATGGAGGCGCTGCGCCGCGCTTCTCCCGTTCCGATGGAGATAAAGCCCGTTGCGCGGGATACGGACGGATTTTTCAGCATTAAGGCGCAGAGCATCACCATCCGCGCCGGTATGAGTGAGGTGCAGACGGTATGCGCCGCCGTCCATGAGATCGCCCATGCCAAGCTCCACGACTATGAACACATGACGGAGCTTGCGGACGATGGTGAGACGATCCTTGTCCCCGGAGAAAAGAGTCGCAACACCGAGGAGGTCGAGGCCGAAAGCATTTCCTATGCGGTCTGCCAGTATTACGGCATTGAAACGGGAGAAAACAGCTTCGGCTATATCGCCACATGGTCAAAGGGCAAGGAGCTGAAAGAACTTCGCGCCAGTCTGGAAACTATCAACAAGACGGCATCCGAGCTGATTACGGACATTGACCGGAACTTTGCGGAGATCTGCAAGGAGCGTGGCATTTCTGTGGAGAAATCCGAGCAATCGGAAAGCCAATTAAAAGAGAATAGCAATATGTCTGCGGCTGACTTGGCAAAAAGCATTTCAGAGCTGTGTCTCGATGCGAATGGCCTTGCCTTTCTCAGCGAATTCGCAAGTCAGGAAGATTGCCTTCAGCATTTCTACGAAGATCTGTTGACGGGAGCAGATGAGATAAAAGGCTTCCTGTCCGAAACGCTTGAGCAGAGCGATGAATACGCGCACAGAGCGAATGAGCTGCTGTTGGAAGTTGAGGCATTTCAGGAAAGTCACACTTCCTTAAAAGAACTCGACGCTAATGAGCGTTGGTATGCGGTTGATGGTGGGAGCAAGCATCTTCGCATAACAGAAGATGGTGCAAAATATGCCTATGAACTTTACGACAAGGACACTCTACACCTTCTGGAAAGCGGAACAGTACATGACGATGATGTAAACTTTCTTTTGGCGGCTGCGATTCGTATCTGTGAAACACATGGGTATGATAAGACCGTACCGTTTGAAGTTTTGTCAAATGAGTTTGCAGGGATTTTGTACTCACTCGAATTGTCATCGGACGACAATCAGGTTGTTCACGAGGAGGCCGGTTCTCATGCCGCAGGCACACTTCCAACTTCGCCAGAGCTGGAACAGGCCACACCTATGCCTGACCCCACGCTGACGGTGGATGATATGCGCAGCTATGGGTATCTGGACAGCGATATGCTCCCGCTTTCCAAGGATCGGGCGGTGGAACTGCTGGAGCATGACATCACGGTTTATATGCTCTATCCCGACAACGCCGAGGAAATGGTTTTTGAGGCCGAGGACATCATCAAGCACGATGGAATGTTCGGGATTACAAGACCGGATTGGGATGCGGTCAAAGGCCATATCCCGCCCCGCGATGTGGAGCAGCGCTTTTTGAATAGCCCCACCGATGCTATGGCGATCTACCAGCTACGCCGGGATGCGCCGGTTGAGCTGCGTTTTGCCAGTCTCGGCAGACTGGCCGCGTCGCCTGACCCCGCCAACTATGAAGCCATCTATACCCGTGAGGTGTACCCTGACGATGATACCGGCAGAATCCTTGAAAACTTCTACTACATTTTCAACGACGAGCGCCCCGGCGATTTTGTGGGACACAGCCTCTCCGTCAGCGACATCGTTGCGCTGAAACAGGACGGCAAGGTATCCTATCACTACTGTGACAGCATGGGATTTCAGGAGCTGCCCGCCTTTCAGAAGCCGGAGAATTACCTAAAAGCCGCCGAAATGTCGATGGAGGATGATTACGGCATGATCGACGGCATTATCAACAACGGCCCCAAGCAGCCCACCGTTGCCGACCTTGAAGCACAGGTCAAAGCCGGTATGTCCATCTCCCTGATGGATTTGGCAGAGGCGGCACACCGGGAAAAGAAAAAGTCTGTGCTGGAGCAGCTCAAAAGCCAACCGGCCCAAGAACGTCCACACAAAACAGCGCCCAAAAAGAGCGCGGAAAAGGAGCTTTGATATGAACATCACCTTTGAAGAACGCCAGCTTATGAGCCTCTACAACACCGGCACCCGCACGGGCCTGATCGCCGCGCTGGAGGAAATGCGCGGCTATCTCGCCGCCGATGAAGCGGAGCTGCGGGAGCTGACAGACAGCGCCATCGCAAAGCTGCGCAGGATGAGCGATGAGGAATACGACGCGCTTGACCTGTTCCCCGATTTTGAAAAGGAGGATATGGATGCCGAGTAAAGTACAGCTCTATGCACAGATGGCAGACCGCACGGCGGAGCAGATCACGGGAAGCTACCAGAAGTGGACGGCATTTCTGACCACCGCCGCAAGGCTGTATAAGTACCCCTACAACGAGCAGCTCATGATCTTCGCCCAGCGCCCGGAGGCCACGGCCTGCGCGGAATACGACCTCTGGAATAAGCAGATGCGCCGGTATGTGCGGCGAGGCAGCAAGGGCATCGCCCTTGTGGATACCAGCAGCGACCAACCCAAACTCCGATATGTATTTGATGTTTCCGACACCAGCGGCGGCGAGAACTCTCGCCGCCCTTATCTTTGGGAATACCGGCAGGAGCATCGTGGGGTGGTATCTGCGGCGCTGGAGCAGCGCTTCGACGTTTCCGGCGAAAACGGACTTGCCGATCAGATGGAGCGTGTGGCGGCGCAGCTTGTAGATGAATACTGGCACGACAACCGGCGCGATATTGTCGGCATCGTTGACGGTTCCTTTCTGGAAGGTTATGATGAGTTCAACATCGGAGCCGCTTTTCGGAACGCCGCCGTTGTCAGCACCACCTATGCGCTGCTGTCCCGCTGCGGGATGCAGCCGGGAGATTACTTCGAGCATGAGGATTTTCTGAATGTCTTTGATTTCAATACCCCGCAGACCGTCGCCGCTCTTGGAACGGCCATCAGCCAGTCCAGCGAGCTGGTGCTGCGGCAGATCGAAGTCACCATCAAGAATTACGAGCGCGAGAAAATCGCGGAAAGGAGCGAAAGCCATGAGCGAACTGACCTACACCCGCAGCGGGGATTATCTGATTCCCGATCTGAGCCTGACCGAGCAGCCGCAAGCCCCGCTGGGCAAGTACGGCAGGATGCGGAAGGATTACCTGAAGGAGCATCGTCCGGTGCTGTGGAACAGCCTGCTGCTGTCCGAGAAGCTGTACCCCCATCTGCGGGAGATCGACGAGGCAGCGAACAACCGACTGGAACAGATGATGCCGGGGCTGATGAAGTCGGCAGGCGTGACGGAAGCGCTGAAAGCCAGCGACCCGATGAAGTGGGTAGGGCTGATGAACACGCTGAAAGCGCAGGCCGAGGAAACGATCCTCACGGAACTGGTGTTCAGCTAAATATGTTCGATGCCCCTGCTGGGGCGCAGATGTCCTTCTTCCCCTCAGAGGCAGAACAAATTCAATCCATCGCAGAAGCGGAGAGTGTAACACCCTCCGCTTTTTCTATGTTCATTTCTCAGGATGATATTGACCACATCCTGCGCGCGGGCGGTAATGCGGATGCAGCGCGGATGAAAATTGCTGCGGAATTCTCCAAGCAAAAACCTTTAGAGGATTGCGCGGCATTTCTGAAAGCTCTTTACTACGGCGGCAACGGCCTGATTACGGATAACGGCAGGCTTTCCGCATGGTACGGGGACGATGGTATCCATATTGCAACCGGAGATACCTCTCGCTATCTTCGTTCTGCCCAAGTGATAGGCTGGGCAGATGCGGCGGAGCGTATTGAGGAGCTTCTGGACGGCGGCGCATTTGCCACCAATCTTGAGGTCACGGAAGCCCCGCGCTATGAGCGGCTGGGTATTGCTGTGGATGTCTGGAACCTTTATCACGATTTCTCGGATGAAGCAAAGTCGCTGGGGTATCTGTCCTGCTTGGGTAATATCCATAGCACCAGCTTTCCAGAGGAAACGGAGCGTCTGACGGACGATCTGCTGAATCCGGCGTTCCGGGATAGGCTCCTGTCGGAATACAAGGTATTCATGGACGCCTACCGCGAAAACCGTGCGCTGCTGCGCTTCCATTACCACAAGTCGCAGGCACTTCTCACACGTTTGGAAGATTTGTCCCTTCCGCGAAAGGAATTCCGCTCCGATATGGAGGCTATTCCAGAAACCGGCAGGTTTATCACCGAAGATGAAATTGCGGCTTCTCTTGCAAACGGGAGCAGCTTTGAGGGTGGAAAGACCCGCATCTATGCGTTTTTCCAGACTTCGCACACTCCCAAGGAGAATGCCGATTTTCTGAAAAAGGAGTACGGCATCGGCGGGCATACCCATGCCGTATCCAGAGAAAGCGGCAGCTATGAAGATCACGGCAGCAAAGGCATCACGCTGAAAAAAGCGGGCTGTGCAGATGTTCAGATGAATTGGAACAAGGTCGCTTCGCGTATCTCTGAGCTGATTCGGATGAACCGCTATTTTACACCAGACGAACAGGCGCTTTATGATAAGGCGCAGGCACAGGATGTGGTGCGAAACACCGCCTACGACAGCTATAACGCCATCAAGGAAGCCCACCCGGACAACATCGTGCTGTTTCAGGTGGGCGATTTCTTTGAGATGTATGGCGAGGACGCAAAACAGGCGGCAGAGCTGCTGGATATGAACCTGACCACCCGCAACATCCCCGGCGCTGGCCGCGTGGAGATGTGCGGTGTACCTGCGCACAGCATGGAGCAGTATGTAGAATCGCTGATCGACAAATACGATGTTACGATTGCTGCGACACAGGAAGGCAGTCCCGAGCGCCGTATCTATACACAGCTATCCATCGAACATGAAGCGAGAAATATCTTCAATTCTTATGAAACAGAGTTCGGTGCAGACGGCACAAGGGTGATCCGCGATCCTGCCGCCGACGCGCCGCAGCCCACGGTACGGGAGCTGTTTGACGGGTACAAGCTGACCGTTGGCAACGCGCTTTCCAAAGATACGGCTTTTGTCAATGCCTGCCGCAATTCAGACCGCCAGAACGCTTATCTGGAGGGTGCGGACGCTATCCGTCGTATTGTCACGGCATCTGATGATCTCCAGCTTGTCCGCCTGTACTTTGATATGCCCGCGTTCCATAACCGGCTGCATCAGGAACTTTTGGAGGAACTGTATCCCACGCTGGCAGCGACGGTCGCACCCTCTCCCTATCAGATCACGCAGGAGGACATTGACAACGCGCTTCTGGATTGGCACAACAACCTAAAGGGCAAGCAGGAAGTCGCACTATATATGCAGGCGCATGGGCGAGAACGCAGCACCGCCGCATGGCTGGCTGCAAAATATGGCTGGGAAGATAGCAAAACTCCCATGTATATCCATGTAGGAAACGCCGAGCCGGTGACGCTCACATGGGCGCAGGTACAGCGGCGGTTGGCACAGCTCATCCGAGAGAATAAATTTTACGATGAGAATGAGCGACTGCGGTTATTTTCACCTGACCGATACTCCATTCGTCTGCATCCCGGCGAGGGTGGAATTATCGGCATTTGGGATGAGGTGTTGGAACGGTTCTGCGGAGATGGGGAACAAATGCTCCGCTTTGCAGAACAGAATAACGCCATTGCTTACTTGGATGGCATCAAACGGGATATGGGAATTGAGCTATCCCCTCCGGCGTTTACAACACCGCTTGGCTATACTTATCATATTGGAGATTGCATTTCATCCATAGAGTTAGACCACATAGCAGCAGTCGGCGTTATCGCGCGTGTAGATGAAGATCACGTCTGGCACACGTTACCGAACGTACCCGAACAGGAACCTGTCAGCATCGACCGCAATTCCTTTGAACGCTACCTCGACACCAGATATTTCGAGGTTTCTGAACCGGAGCCGCAGCGCGTCATTGCGGCGCAGCACACAGAACAGCCAACCCCGGAGACGCCGCAAGCGGTTCAAAACCTTATGGGGCAGCGCGTGGAAATTGATGGTAAGCTCTATAATGTTGATTCCGCAGATGAAACTGTCGCGCATCTCAGCGTCGTTTCATCCTCCAGCGAGAGCAATCACGATCCGGAACACAGAACCGAACCGGTTTCTGCTGTCCTCACACGAATTGCAGATCAGGGTCGTGAGCTTGCGCCGAATATTTCGGCATATCAGGCACTTCGTGCAGAGCATCCCGAAAAGCTCATCGGTGTCCGTGTCGGAGAACGGCTGCTTTTTTATGGCGCGGATGCAGAACGAGCCGCCAGCGCTTTGAATCGCCGCCTGCTGCAACGCGATATTCCCGGTATGGGCGAAACCGCTGTGACCGGCTATGATTTTGGACAATGGGCAAGCGGCGCAAAGCGGCTGCTGGAGCATGGACACAGCTTCGTGTTTGCGCAGCCAAATGAAACCGACGGCTATGATGTTATCAACGAGGCCGATGCCAAGGAGTATATCCCCATTGGCATGGAGCTGGAGATTGACGGACGGAAGTTTGTCATTGACAGCGTGAATTTCGGCGCAGATGAAGTATCTCTGCGCGATGTGACTTTTCAAAACAGGCAGGGCTTTCCCATCTTCCGCGCTGAACACATTGCGTTTGTACGCTCGTTTGTTGAAGAACAGGAACAGGAGCAGCCGCAGCCCATCGCCAAACCCGTCGCGTTCTATCCCGCCGAGAAAACACACTTGCCCTACGACATAGAAATCAAAACGCTGCACATCCCGGAACCGGAGCATGACCCGCCCTCTGCGGAACCCGCCAAGCCTGAACCGCCTGCCATGAGCGAGGAAGAAGCTCTGATTCTGGAGCAGGAAGGACGCGCGGCGCTTTCGGAAATGGGCGAGTTTGTGCCTGATTCTGATGATGCCATCTCACAGGCCGAGATCGACGAGCCTCCCGCACACCGCCCTGCGGTATCTATCCCCGTTGACGGCGAGTGGCAGGACTTTCCCAGCGTTGCCGCTGCGGAGCAGGCCGCTTACGCTGACTTCAAGGCGGCAATCCACCGCGACGCGCAGAATTTCCACATCACCGATGATGCCCTCGGCGTCGGCGGCGCAAAAGCAAAGTTTCGGGCAAATATGGCGGCGATCCACCTCCTGCAAGAGCTGGAGTTTGAGGGCTTACAGGCCAGCCCGGAGCAGCAGGAAATCCTCTCCCGCTATGTGGGCTGGGGCGGTTTGGCTGATGCGTTCGATGAAAATAAACCAAACTGGTCGGACGAGTTTGCAGAGCTGTACGCCACACTTTCCCCGGAGGAATACGCTGCCGCCCGTGCGTCCACGCTGAACGCCCACTACACCAGCCCTACCGTCATCAAGGCGATCTATGAAGCGGTCGGCAATATGGGCTTCCAGACCGGTAACATTCTGGAGCCGTCTATGGGCGTTGGCAACTTTTTTGGCCTGCTGCCGGAGCAGATGCAGGGCAGCAAGCTCTACGGCGTGGAGCTGGACAGCATCACCGGACGTATTGCCAAGCAGCTTTATCCCAAGGCGGACATTACCATCGCGGGCTTTGAAACAACGGACAGAAAAGACTTTTACGACCTCGCCGTGGGCAACGTCCCGTTCGGACAATATCAGGTAGATGACCGGGCTTATAACAAGCTCGGTTTTTCCATTCACGACTACTTCTTTGCCAAAACCCTCGACCAAGTGCGTCCGGGCGGCGTGATTGCGTTTGTGACCTCCCGCTACACGATGGACAAGCAATCGCCCGAAGTCCGCAGGTACATCGCGCAGCGGGCGGAGCTGCTGGGTGCCATTCGTCTGCCCAACAATGCGTTCCGCGCCAATGCCGGTACGGATGTGGTTTCGGACATTCTCTTTCTCCAAAAGCGTGACCGTCCCATTGAGATCGAACCGGATTGGGTACACCTTGGCCAGAACGAGGATGGCTTTGCCATCAACCGCTATTTTGTTGACCACCCGGAGATGATCCTCGGCAGGCAGACCTCCGAAAGCACCCAATACGGCAAGCAGGATTTTACCGTTGTCCCCATTGAGGGGCTGGCACTTGCAGATCAGCTCCATGATGCCGTGAAAAACATTCGCGGCACCTATCAGGAGGCGGAACTGCCAGAGCTGGGCGAGGGCGAACAGATCGACACGTCCATCCCCGCAGACCCCAATGTGAAAAACTACTCCTACACCGTGGTGGACGGCGAGGTGTACTACCGGGAAAACAGCCGCATGGTCAAACCGGAGCTGAACGCCACCGCCGCCGAGCGTGTCAAGGGCATGGTCGCGCTGCGGGATTGCGTGAATGAGCTGATTGCCCTGCAAATGGACGAGTACAGCGCGGAAAGCCGGATTCAGAATGCACAAGCCGAGCTAAACCGTCTCTATGATGCGTTCTCCGCAAAACACGGCCTGATCAATGACCGTGCAAACCGTCTTGCGTTCTCTGACGATTCCTCTTACTATCTCCTGTGTTCACTGGAAGTGCTGGACGACGACGGAAAGCTGGAGCGCAAGGCGGATATGTTCCACAAGCGAACCATCAAGCAGCAGCGCAGCGTAGATTCTGTGGATACCGCCAGCGAAGCCCTTGCTGTCTGCATCGGAGAAAAAGCCTGCGTCGATCTCGACTTTATGGCCACCCTCATGGGCAGCAGCGAAAAGATTCCACAGATCGTTGAGGATTTGAAGGGCGTCATTTACAAGGAACCCAACAGTGGTCCGTTTGACCTGCAGGACGGCGGCGAGCATTGGGCAAAGGGCTGGCAGACGGCGGACGAATATCTCTCCGGCAACGTCCGGCAGAAGCTCCGCACCGCGCAGCGTGTAGTAGCGCACGACCCATTCTTTGCCGGGAATGTGGACGCCCTGATTGCTGCCCAGCCGAAAGACCTTGAAGCCAGCGAGATTGAGGTGCGGCTGGGTGTGACATGGCTTGATAAGAAGTACATCGAGCAATTCATGTATGAAACCTTTGAAACGCCTCGCTATCTGCGCGGACAGATTGAGATCAGCTATGTCCCGTACACCGCAGAATGGCAGGTTTCCCGCAAGAGCATGGTGCGCTACAACGACGTGGCGGCATTCACCACCTATGGCACAGACCGCGCCAGCGCCTACCGGCTGCTGGAGGATGCGCTGAACCTCCGCGACATTCGTATCTACGATACCATTGAGGATGCAGACGGACGGGAGCGCCGTGTCCTCAACGCCAAGGAAACCACCCTTGCCGCGCAGAAGCAGCAGCTTATCCGGGATGCGTTCAAGGACTGGATTTGGAAAGACCCGGAGCGGCGCGAAACGCTGGTACGGCAATACAACGAGGAAATGAACAGCACTCGTCCCCGCGAGTATGACGGCAGCCACATCGTTTTCTCCGGTATGAACCCGGAAATCACCCTCCGGGAGCATCAGAAAAACGCCGTCGCCCATGTGCTGTACGGCGGGAATACGCTGCTGGCACACGAGGTTGGCGCGGGAAAAACCTTTGAAATGGTAGCCTCTGCGATGGAATCCAAGAGGTTGGGACTGTGCCAGAAATCCATTTTTGTCGTGCCGAACCATCTGACGGAACAGTGGGCGTCCGAATTTCTGCGGCTCTACCCTTCGGCCAATATCCTTGTCACTACCAAGAAGGACTTTGAAACCCACAACCGCAAGAAATTCTGCGCCCGCATCGCCACCGGCGACTATGACGCCGTTATCATCGGCCACTCGCAGTTTGAGCGTATTCCCATCAGCCCGGAGCGGCAGGAGCGGCTCCTTCATCAGCAGATTGAGGAAATCACCGATGGCATTCAGGATACCAAGCTCGCAGGCGGCAACAGCTTTACCATCAAGAGCTTGGAGCGCACGAAAAAGGGGCTGGAGGCGCGGCTGAAAAAGCTGCAAGCCAGCGACCGCAAGGATGATGTGATTTACTTTGAACAGCTCGGCGTAGACAGGATGTTTGTGGACGAGTCGGACAATTATAAAAATCTTTTCCTCTATACGAAGATGCGCAACGTGGCAGGGCTTTCTACCACCGATGCGCAGAAATCCTCGGATATGTTCTCCAAGTGCCGCTACATGGATGAGCTGACCGGTGGGCGCGGCGTGGTGTTTGCCACCGGCACCCCGGTTTCCAACTCCATGACAGAGCTTTACACCATCCAGCGCTATTTGCAGCATGACCGGCTGCAAGAGATGGGTATGGGCCACTTCGATTGCTGGGCAAGCCGCTTTGGTGAAACCACCACCGCGCTGGAGCTTGCCCCGGAGGGCACCGGCTACCGGGCAAGGACGCGCTTTGCAAAGTTTTTCAACTTGCCCGAATTGATGAATCTGTTCAAAGAGGTCGCCGACATCAAAACGGCGGATCAGCTCCACTTGCCCACGCCGGAGGTTGCGTACCACACCATCGCCACCAAACCCACGCAGATCCAGCAGGACATGGTGAAAGCCCTCTCGGAACGAGCGTCCAAGGTACACAGCGGTGCGGTCAGCCCGGATGTGGACAATATGCTCAAAATCACCTCGGACGGACGCAAGCTGGGGCTTGACCAGCGCATCATCAATCCCATGCTCCCCGACGAGGAAACCACCAAGGTCAATCAGTGCGTGGCGAACATTCTCCAATACTGGCGCGACGGTGAGGAGGAAAAACTGACGCAGCTTGTGTTTTGCGACATTTCTACGCCAAAGGCCACGCCCTCGCAGCGGGCGGCAAAGGCTTCCCCCGGTACGCTGGACAGCCCGGAAATTCATGCGCTGGAGAGCGCGATCCCGTTGGAAGAAAGCTCTGACACGCCGTTTACGGTCTATGAGGATGTGCGCCAAAAGCTCATTGACGCCGGTATGCCCCCGGAGCAGATCGCGTTCATCCACGACGCCAATACGGAGGTCAAAAAGCGGGAACTGTTCGCAAAGGTACGCAGCGGTCAGGTGCGCGTCCTGATGGGCAGCACGGCCAAGATGGGCGCTGGCACCAACGTGCAGGATCGTTTGGTCGCACTTCACGATTTGGATTGCCCGTGGCGTCCCCGCGATCTCACGCAGAGAAAAGGCCGCATCGAGCGTCAGGGCAATCAGAACAAGCTCGTTCATGTCTGCCGCTATGTGACCGAAGGGACGTTTGACGCCTACCTCTGGCAGACCGTTGAGAACAAGCAGAAATTCATCTCTCAGATCATGACCTCAAAATCCCCGGTTCGCTCCTGTGAGGACGTGGACGCTACGGCGCTGTCCTTTGCGGAGATCAAAGCGCTATGCGCCGGTGATCCCCGCATCAAAGAGCGCATGGATTTGGACATCGAGGTGTCCAAGCTCAAAATTATGAAAGCAGACCACAACAGCAAGCAATTCCGCTTGGAGGACAGTCTGCTGAAATACTTCCCGGAAAAGATAGAGGAACACAAGGGCTTTGTTCGTGGGCTGGAGGCGGATATGCAGACCCTCGCGGCGCATCCGCTCCCGGCAGAGGGCTTTGTCGGCATGGAGATTCGCGGCGACCGGCTCACCGATAAGGAAAACGCCGGTGCCGCGTTGCTGGATACCTGCAAGGAGGTCAAGGGCAAAGACCCGGTACAGATCGGCAGCTATCGCGGCTTTACCATGTCCGTTGCTTTTGATTCCATGTGGAAAACGTACACGCTGACGCTGAAAGGCCGGATGACACATCGCGTTGAACTCGGTTCGGATGCCAGAGGCAACCTTGTCCGCATCGAGAACGCGCTGGATAAAATGCCGGAGCGTCTGCGCAGCGTTCAGGAGCAGCTTGAAAACCTCTATAACCAGCAGGCAGCGGCAAAGGCTGAGGTCGGCAAGCCGTTCCCGCAGGAGCAGGAGCTGGCCGCGAAAACTGCGCGGCTGATTGAGCTGGATATGGAGCTGAATCTGGACGGCAAGGGACAGCCGCAGCCTGAGCAGGCGATTGCAAAATCGGCGCGGCCTTCCGTTCTGAACAGACTGAAAGCGCCGCCTGTTCATGGCGCACCGGAAAAGCCCCACAAAAAAGAAATGGAGGCACGATAATGAAAACTATCCCTGTTTACAAGCACCCGGCAGCCTACGCAAGAGAGCATGACGAGCTTGCTGCCTACCGCGCTTCCAATCAGGCGAACGCAGCCTGCAAGGAAGCTATCGAAGCCGCCATCCGCGACCACTACCGGGATAACCGGCTGGATACAGCGACAGTCGATCAGGTGGTGCAGCAGTTCGGCTATGACCGCGCATTTCATATCCTCGCCATCACCGTCTGTCAAGCGGACTGGGACAGGCGCTATTCTCCCGACAACAGGGCTTGGGCCAACGCCATGTCCATCCCCGCCAATCCCGACGCATGGGGTACTGACCGCAACTGCTATCTGGCCGTCAACAGCCATCCCGGTCTGGTCGATCTGTTTCTCAGCCAGACCCGCAAAGCCTACGCACAGGAGCGGCAGAAAACCTCTGTCCGGGATAAGCTGAAAAAGCTGCCTGAAACAACTTCGCCGAAAATTTCGGCGAAGTCCAAAGCCCCGGAGCGCTGAGCGATGGCAAAACGCAAACGGGACATTCAGCTCAAATTCCGCGTCACGCCGCAGGAACGGGAAATGATTGAAACGAAGATGGCGCAGTTCGGCACCACCAACATGGCGGCGTATCTCCGCAAGATGGCGATTGACGGATATGTGGTGAAGCTCGACCTCCCGGAGCTGCGGGAGCTGGTGTCCCTGCTTCGGTATTCCAGCAACAACCTCAACCAGCTTACCCGCCGCGCTCACGAAACAGGCCGCATCTATGAGGCCGATTTGGAGGACATTCAGCAAAGTCAGGAACGGATATGGACGGCGGCAGAGAAAATCGTTTCCTCGCTGGCGGCGCTGAAATAAGTCGCAGGGGCGGCGGCCACTCCGCCGCCCCTTGCCCACATAAAAGCAAAAGCCCCGACGCAAAACAGCATCGGAGCTTCTACGGTTCCAGATTATTTTCATCGAACAGCGGCGAGGTGAAAAAGCTGCTCAGGTCGATCTCCAATCCCTGACAAAGCTCGTGGATGATCCGCAGCTTCATAGACGGGTATGCGCAGTTCACAAGATTACCGATGGTGGACTTCGGTACGCCGCTTCTCATATAAAGCTGATACTGCGTCATGCCACGCTCCTGCATCAGCTCAACCAAACGCCTGCTGACGGCTTCATTCAACTGCAAGTACCACACCTCCCGTCCCTGTAACTGTACCAACATTATATTTCCCATCTGGAGAAAATTAGTTCAGGTAGCTGTACTAAAGAAGGATTATGTGATATGGTTAGATGTCGGGTAGACAGCAAAAGCTATTCGTGGGACTTTGCCGCATCCTTGCAAAACACCAATAGGCAAAGTATTCTAATATCAGAAAAGAAATTTGACCGCTTGGAAAGGAGCTGCGGAACGTATGCTGACAAACGAAATTGTGCTGAAGGTATTTTCTGACTACCTCAACCGCGATACGGATTTTGAAGTTGTCCTGACCAGCAGAGGCTACACGGTCATGGGTTTTGACAACCACCGTCAGGACTGGAACACCGTGGACTATTGCCCTACGCCCGAAGCGCTGCGGGATTCTTTGTTAAACGCCTATGAGAGCTTCCGCGAGCTGGAGATCACGGGCGGTGATCGTGATTTGACCGAAAAGGAAGAAGCAAAGCTTGCCAAAGAGCGTGACGCGCTGACCGCACTTTGTGAAAAGGAGGCCGCAAAATGTTCATCCTGAAAATTCTCTTTGCGCCGTTGTCGCTTATCCTGTCCCTGTTCGTTTGGCTGTGCGCGGGGCTGCTGTCCTGTTCCGGCTTCGTGTTCAAGCTGGCAAGCGGACTGCTCTCCTTGCTGGCTTTCGCCGTGCTGATTACCTACTCCGCAAAGAACGGCATCATCCTCCTTGGGCTGGCGTTTCTGATCAGCCCGATGGGACTTCCGCTGCTGGCTGTGCAGGGGCTTGGCAAGCTGCAAGACGTGAACACCGCCATGAAAAACTTCATCCATAGTTAATGCACAAGCCGGGGCGAACGCCTCGGCTTGCTTTTCTAAAATCGTTGTTTACTTTCTCGCTAATCTCAGATATAATATTAGCAAGAAGGGAGTGATAACATGACCGCCTACAACCGGCTTGACCTGCTTTTTCAGCAAAACAATGGGATCGTCAAAACCGCACAGGTTTTAGAAATCGGTATTGCCAAGTCCACGTTTTACGCCTACGCCAAGCAGCGCGGCGTAGAGCAGGCGGCGCACGGCGTTTATGTTTCGCCCGACGCATGGACGGACGCCATGTACCTGCTGCACCTTCGCTGTGCGCAGGCCGTATTCTCCCATGAAAGCGCATTGTTTTTCCATGACCTGACTGACCGGGAGCCGTGTCCGTATTCCATCACGGTCAAGACCGGCTACAATCCTGCCAGCCTGCAAGCGGATGGCATCAAGGTCTACACCATCAAGAAGGAATTGCATGACGTGGGGATCGTCACGATGAACACGCCCTTTGGCAACCCGGTTCCCATCTATGATATGGAGCGCACCATCTGCGATCTGATCCGCAGCCGCAGCGGGATCGAGATGCAGACCTTTCAGGATGCGCTCAAGCAGTACGCAAAACGAAAAGACAAGGATTTGCGGCAACTGATGCGCTACGCGCAGATGTTCCGTGTTGAAAAACTGCTGCGGCAGTATTTGGAGGTACTTTTATGATAAAAACTGCACGGCAGCTCAAAGACCTGATACGCAATCTCTCCAAGGACAAATCCGCAGATGCGCAAATCCTGATGCGCAATTACATGATGGAGCGCTTTCTGGAGCGCATTTCTCTTTCGGAATATCGGGACAAGTTCATCCTTAAAGGCGGGATGCTGGTGGCTGCCATGGTCGGCCTTGACGCCCGCTCAACGATGGACATTGACGCGACCGTAAAGGGTGCGACGGTCGGCATCGAAGAAGTAGAGAATATGATTGCCTCCATCATCTCCGTACCGGTGGACGATGGCGTGGAGTTCCGGGTGAAGCGCATTTCCGAGATCATGGACGAGGCTGAGTATCCGGGCATCCGCGTCAGCATGGAAACGGAGTTTGACGGCGTAATAACGCCGCTCAAGATCGACATTTCCACCGGCGACGCCATCACGCCCCGCGAGGTGCGTTACAGCTTCAAGCTGATGCTGGAGGATCGCTCCATCGAGATTTGGGCATACAATCTGGAAACCGTTCTGGCCGAGAAGCTGGAAACTGTTGTATCCCGCGCTACCACCAACACCCGCATGAGAGATTTCTATGATCTGCACATTCTGGGTCAGCTCCACGGCCAGAGCATCGTACCCACCGATCTCCGTGCGGCGCTCATTGCAACGGCCAGGAAACGCGGTACAGAGAAGTACCTTGCCGACGCGCCTGCGGCCTTTGATGAAGTCGAGGCCGACCCGAACATGGAAAAGCTGTGGCGGGCTTATCAGAAGAAGTTCTTCTATGCTGCCGACCTGTCGTGGCATACGGTCATGGAATCCATCCGCAGCCTATATGAACTGGCACAGGGATAAGCGTTGCTCTTGCATTGAATGCTCATATCGACATACGAAGGTCAAAAACGGGAAATTGTATCGTAAATTGATACACTGAATTTCGTTGCAAATTTGTAACTGGAAGTGAGGGTGAAAAAATGATTATATCCGAATTGAGAGTATATGACTTTCGCCAATTCAAATCTGTGGATGGCGCTCCCGGCTTAAAAATCACTTTTCACAAAGGACTAAACGCGCTGATTGGCGAAAACGATTCGGGAAAAACCGCCGTAATTGACGCATTAAAATTAGTCTTATTGACACAGAGCAATGAGTATATCCGGCCGTCAGATGAGGATTTTTATAAGCCTGTTGGCGAAGATGCGTGCTCAGAGTTCAAGATCGATTGTACGATTTCAGATTTTACACAGAACGAAGCAAAGAACTTTATCGAATATCTTTCATTCAACCAAACGGAGAATGGCATTGAATATACGCTTGAACTTCATTATCGCGCATGGAAAGAAGGACATAAAATTTATCAGGAATTGCGTGTGGGCGATATAGACGATGGAATTTCAATTGATGGAAAAGCAAGAGAATTGCTGAAAGCTGTTTATTTGAAACCACTCCGTGATGCCGAACGGGAAATGAGTTCCGGACGTGGTTCCAGAATCTCGCAAATACTTCTAAATCACCCTGTTTTCAAAGATAAAAAAGAACATGCGGTTCTCGATATTTTTCGGGATGCGAATAAACGCATTGAGGATTATTTTATAGGTAATACGGATGGAAAACGCATTCTCCAGACGATCCGCAGTAATTTAGAGTCATTTAGTGATAAAGGCCAAGCCAGTGATGCAGAATTAAAAACCTCGGATATTCAGCTAAAAGCTATACTGGAGTCCCTGTCATTGAATGCTCCTGAGATCAATCCCGGGCTTGGGGAATTGAATCTGCTATTTATTGCGGCGGAGTTGTTGCTCCTTAAGGATGATACAGATGGCGGCTTGAAACTGGCTCTAATCGAAGAATTGGAAGCCCATCTGCATCCGCAAGCGCAGCTTCGACTAATCAGTTATCTCCAGAACGAGTATAACGAGAATGATGTCCAAATTATCATATCCACGCATAGCCCCATTTTGGCATCAAAAATCAACCTCAAGAATTTGATTTTAATGAAGAATGGCACCGGATATGATTTGGCCGAAGGGCGAACTGGATTACAAAAGGGCGATTACCTGTTCCTCCAGCGTTTTCTCGACTCAACAAAGGCCAATCTGTTTTTTGCTAAGGGTATCATAATGGTCGAGGGAGATGCAGAGAATATTTTGATACCTGTTGTTGCAGATATTCTCGGCTATCCATTGGAGAAATACGGAATATCCGTTGTAAATGTTGGGAGCACAGCTTTTCTTCGATATAGCGGAATTATGGTAAGAAAAGACGGCACCGATATAGGAATACCTGTTTCTGTAATAACAGATTGTGATGTAAGACCATACGATGTCGAGCCAACGACTAAGGAGAAAACATTCAACGAGAAGAAAGCTGAATCTTTGCAGGCTAAAGAAAAAGGAGACAGAAAATATACAAATGGCTCCGTACGCGGCTTTACTTCACCTCGATGGACGCTGGAGTATTGCATCGCCCTGAGCAGCCTTTCGGATGTTTTCCATAAGGCGGTTCATTACGGGAAAAAAATTCTGAATGCGCAAGAGCATATTTCGCTGACTGATGCCAAGATTGACGAAGCAAATCGTGATGCCGAAGCAGAAGCGCAGGCGTGGAAGGAGTTCTCCGCTGCTGAGAGGGCATACCATATTTATGATTTAATGCTTAATGACGATGGAAAAAGCAGCCTGAAAGCGATCGTTGCCCAGTGCTTAGCTTCGCTTTTGCGTTGGGAAGTATCCATAATTCCAGCTGGGTTGACGCAAGAAAAGATGTTTGATCTCGACTTGTATGGATTCAAAACCGACGAAAGCAAAGAGGCAGCATTGAAATCTGCAATAGAGAATGATCCATTTTTAAGCTATATTGTGAATGCCATCAAATATGCAGCAGGAGAAACGGTGTAGATAGGAGGATTCTATGATGGAATGGCAGATTTCCGACCAAGACATTCAAGCCGTAGAAGAAATCCTTTTGCCGCATGGCGCACAGTTTCCGGAAGATGCAAAGGACGTTATACGTTGTTGGCATTCAACTGATGTAGCAGCCTGTCCCGGCAGCGGAAAGACAACGGTTCTTCTCGCAAAACTGAAATTGTTAGCGGATAGAATGCCGCTCGAAAACGGTGCAGGAATCTGTGTGCTTTCTCATACAAATGTCGCCGTCAATGAGATCAAAAACCAGCTTTCCGATTACGCGGACAGACTTCTCAGCTATCCAAATTATATAGGTACCATCCAGTCGTTTATTGACAGATTTGTGACGATGCCATACTTGCGAAACATCTCTGGACAGAATGTGCAAGTGGTTGATAGCCTGACTTTTGCCCAGCAAGTTCTTAGCAAGATGCAGCATGACGCAAAGTATAGCACGCTTGACTATGTAACAAAGAATAATTTTGAAACTGGCAAGCAATTCTCAGAACGAATCAATCACACACAGGCATTATACATACGAGATGATGGGGCGCTTTGCATAGGAAGGCAGCAAAAGCCGTTGGCTGGTGCTGGGAAGGCTTCTGCTGAGCAATATAAAAAACTGCTGGTCGAACTTCTTGAAAACGAAGGAATGATACGGTATCAAGACGCCTATGTATATGCAAGCACTGCCATTGGTGAATTACCAGCAGAGTATGCCAACCTCTTTTCGTCACGATTTCAGTATGTATTTATAGATGAATATCAGGATTGCAATAATCTTCAGCGACAAGCCATAGATGCAATATTTGACCCACAAAAATGTGCAGTGTTCAAAATTGGAGATTCCGATCAAGCCATCTACAATTCAGCAGAAGATACAACCCCTGACTGGATGCCGCAGCCTGACTTTCTACCAATTATTACGTCTTGCAGGTTTAACCAAGAAATTGCCAACGTAATCTGCAAGCTAAAAAAGGGCGAGAAAAATATCGTAACGCTTGCCGGGGCGACAGGCGTTAAGCCAGTCTTGCTTGTTTTTTCTCCTGAAAATATTGATAGAGTTATTGGCGGATTCATTTCTGCATTAGATAGGCATGAACTCTACGACAACAATGGCATATATAAGGCTATCGGAGCAGTAAAAAGAGAGGACTTGTCCGGTTTGAAAATTGGGAGCTATTGGACTGAATTTGACGGTTCAGCAAATAAGAAAAACGAGTATAGCTACTGGGTTTTAGTAGATGAGATTGTCCAGTATTTGCTGGAGGGGAAATTGTATAGGGCAGAGCAAAGTGTTCGTAGGCTTTTGTGCCGAGTATTCCACTACATTTCAATAAAGCACCCTGTATCAGGAAAAGACTATACCATAGTAGCAATGAAAAATGCTCTCGACGAAAAATACAGAGGGCAGTATCGTCAATGGATATATGAAATGTCGAGGATACAAACAATTGATAGACATTCGGTAGATCAATTGTTGCGGCAGAAGATAAACGAATTGCTGAGAATTGGAAATCCGAGCCTAACTGATATATTTACTGTCCTTCCAGCGTTTTTTCTCGAAGAATCCACTAGTGTTAATCATGCAGATATAGCCGAGAAAAATGTGCTGATTGATCCTATTAGAGGCCGCAGAATTATATTTGACACTATTCACGGCGTTAAAGGTGAAACTCATGATGCGACTCTATATCTTGAAACCGATAGACAGGGCGCATCCGATTTGAATCGGATTCTTCCGTACTTTGGTGTTGGTCGCTGCGGGAGCTCAAGTCTATATGATTCCAGTCGTAAGCTTGCGTATGTTGGTATGAGTAGGCCTAAAAAGCTATTATGCGTAGCAATGCAGGCGGAAACTTATGAAAAGAGTAAGGGCGTATTCGATGCTGACTGGGAAGTTGTTGATTTGAGAAAATAAGGCCAATAATGAAGAAAGCTCAGCTTATCTGACCCGCCCTACCATTCCTAATCATAAAACGGTCTGCTGCGGCAGGCCGTTTTGCTTTTTAAGGAGGTGTTCAACATGGCAACCTCGCGCCTGATGCCCCTGCACACCGGCAAAGGCCGCACGGTGGGACAGGCCATCAGCGACATCCTCGACTACACCGAAAATCCACAAAAGACGGACGGCGGCAGGTTAATTACGAGCTGGCAATGCGATAGCAGGATCGCCGACGCCGAGTTTCTTTTCACCAAAAATCAGTACATCCAAAAGACCGGCAGAGTGCGCGGCGAGGATGATGTGATCGCCTACCATCTGCGGCAATCCTTTGTTCCCGGAGAGATCACACCGGAGGACGCGAACCGTTTGGGCTGTGAGCTGGCCAAGCGCTTCACCAAGGGCAATCACGCCTATATCGTCTGCACCCATATCGACAAAGCCCATATTCACAATCATGTGATCTGGAACTCCACCGCACTCAGCCAGACCCGGAAATTCAGAAACTTTTGGGGCAGCAGCCGCGCCGTGCGGCGGCTCAACGATACCATCTGCATCGAGAACGGCTACTCCATCGTGGAGAATCCGAAGCGCCACGGCAAGAGCTACAACAAGTGGCTGGGCGACAAAAAGAAGCCCTCCCACCGGGAGCGGATATGCGCGGCCATTGACGATGCGCTGACACAAAAGCCCGATAGCTTTGAAACGCTGCTGGAGCTGCTGCGGCAGGCCGGGTATGAGGTCAAGGGCAAAAAAGTCCCATCCCTGCTGGGCGGCGAACAGAAAAAGTCCATTCGCATGGATACCCTCGGTGACGGTTATACTCCCGCAGATCTCCGCGCGGTGATTGCAGGTGAAAAGGCGCATACGCCGCAAAAGAACGCCGTCGCGCCGGTCAAACCGGAAAAGCGCAGCGGGAATCTGCTGGTGGACATTCAGACAAAATTACGCGCTGGCAAAGGTGCCGGTTATGCGCGTTGGGCGACGTTGTTCAATTTGAAGCAGATGGCACAGACGGTGGCCTATCTGCAAAACCATGAGCTTTTAGATTACGCCGTTCTCTCAGAGAAAGCGGCGGAAGCGTCCGCTCACTTCAACGAGCTTTCCGCAAGGATTAAGGCTGCGGAAACACGCATGGCCGAGATTGCCGTGCTGCGGGAGCATATTGTCAATTACGCCAAGACCCGCGATACCTACGTTGCCTATCGCAAGGCCGGGTACTCCAAGAAATTTCTTGCAGAGCATGAAAGCGAGATCACGATTCACAAGGCCGCAAAGAACTATTTTGATGGACTGGGCTTCAAGAAGCTGCCCACCATCAAGGCGCTGAATACCGAGTACGCCGAGCTGCTGGCGGAGAAGAAAGCGGCCTACGCCGACTACCGAAAAGCCCGTGAGGAAATGAAAGAGCTGCTGACGGCCAAGGCCAATATCGACCGCATTCTGGAGTTGGATAAGGAGCAGGAGGAAGCGAATGAACGACGGGAAAAAGAGGCAGAGCAGCGCTGAGCTGCCCGCCCATAAGCGATTTGCAAAATCGCGCAGCCGATGGATTTATCCATCGTTCCAGAACACAGTTTTTGTGTTCTGAGGGGATTGGGGCAACGCCCCAACAAGCATGAAACAGGCGGGTTCCGTGTAAACGGAATCCGCCTGTTTTCGCAAAGTGGGTACCGCTTTGCATTGCTTGCCAGTATTATCCCGAATCAGAATAATTTCGGAATAACCACCGTTCTCGCTATTCCGCATGATGGAGGTAGCGGGCGTCACCGAGGAACTGAAAGCCTGTGACCCTATGCGCTGGGTGGGGCTGATGAACACGCTGAAGGCGCAGGCGGAGGAAGTTATTTTTCAAGAACTAATCTATATATAAATTTTGTGATATAGTAGAAGTCGGGAGCAAAACACTGTATGATGTATTTCCCCGGCTTTTGCTTTTATGTTCTTAGATTTGTTTGAACGACACTATGTAAACGGCAAAGAGAAAAAAGTCTTATCGGAACAAAAAAGACAGATTAGAGCGGAAAATATTTTTTCCTCCTGTTATCATATTCGCTGAAAGCGCTTTACAGCGCTTTCAAAAAAAGCAAGAATTAGTCTTATCTAACCAAAGGAGGAATTTTCAATGTCTGAAGTGAGTACGGACAAAAAACTGAAAGGAAAAGACCTCATTACCATCGGTATCTTTTCCGCAATCTACTTTGTCATCAACTTTGCCTTCATGCTTCTGGGAGGTATTCACCCTGTTCTTTGGATGCTGATGCCTGGCTTTATCGCTGTGTTTGCAGGCATTCCCTTTATGCTGATGGTCGCAAAGGTTCAAAAACTGGGTGCAGTTTTCCTGATGGGGCTTATCACTGCTCTCATCTATTTTGCCACTGGACAATTTACCCTGGTGATCCTGATCTCAATGGCTTCAACTTGCATTTTGGCCGAAGTTGTCCGGGCGGTGACTAAGTATAATAGCTTCAAGGGAAATTCGATTGCCTATGTGATTTTTTCCCTGGGGATGGTTGGTTCTCCCCTTCCCATCTGGTTGTTTAAGGCCGATTTCCTGGCGCAGATTACGGAACAGGGAATGCCCGCTGATTATGTCGCGGCAGTTGAAGCTCTGTCATCCAATGCAATGCTAATCGTTCTGTTTGTTGCTCCAATCATCGGTGGTATCATCGGAGCCTTTATCGCCAGAAGTCTGTTCAAAAAGCACTTTGTAAAGGCAGGAATTGTGTGATGAATGGGGAGGGCAAAAAACATACATTAAGGTTCGATCCACGGACGGAATTGCTTTTGTTGGTGCTGGCAAATATTGTGGCCTTTACCCAGCACTCCGTATGGGTTGAAATTTCATGGGTTGTTTTTCTGCTCCTGCTGATCGTTGCCTGCGGGTGCCAAAAATCCGCAGGCAAACTGGCAATCGCATTTGGAATTTGTCTGGCGCTGCAATACTATGTATTCCCAAACGGGCCGAAAATTTTAGCCAGCAGCTTCACGATCATTGTGTCTTATGCAAGAAAGATTTTCCCTTGTTTGATTGTCGGTACGATGGTTTTACAGAAAACGCCCGTCCGGGAATTGATGGTTGCGCTTCGGAAATGGCATATCCCGCAGGGATTGATTATTCCTTTGTCTGTAACCGTCCGGTATTTTCCGGCCTTAAAAGAAGAAACCGGCTATATCCGGGATGCCATGAAGCTCCGTAATATTCATGGGGTACAAAAAATTGAGTGCTTACTGGTGCCGATCATGATCTCTGCAACAACGACAGCGGAAGAATTATCCGCAGCCGCTGTTACAAGGGGCATTGAAAATCCTGCTCCTAAGACAAGCATGATTGAAATGAAATTCGGCGTGCAGGACTTTGTGTGTTTGGCAATAGGCGTTGCTTTTTGCGTAGTTTCCATTATGGTAGGATAAGGAGGTGTTTCCTATGATTGAAATTCAAAATGTATCTTTTGAATATGAGAAATCGCAGGGGACGCTTTCTCATATAGACCTGAACATTCAGCAGGGCGAGTGCATTGTTCTTACTGGTGAATCAGGCTGTGGTAAGACAACCATAACAAAACTTATTAACGGTCTGATTCCTCATTTTGTCGAGGGCGGAACCTTATCTGGTACAACGATTGTAAACGGTATGAATGTAGCTCAAACAGAAATGTACCGTTTGGCAGAACAGGTTGGTTCCGTGTTCCAAAACCCAAAATCGCAGTTCTTCAATATAGATTCTGACAGCGAGATTACTTTTGGTTTGGAAAACGCAGGCGTTGAGCCAAGGAAAATCAAAGAGCGATATGATGCTACGGTTTCTGCTCTGAAAATACAGTCACTGCTGGGCCGTAATATCTTTTCTATGTCAGGCGGAGAAAAACAGAGTCTTGCGTTTGCTTCGGTGTATGCGATGAACCCTTCCGTCTTTGTACTTGACGAGCCGACGGCCAATTTGGATGCGGATGCGATTGATACCTTGCGTCAGCAAATCATTCAGATCAAAAAGGAGGGACGGACGGTTGTTATTGCCGAACACCGCCTATATTTCCTGATGGATCTGATCGACCGGGCAATCTTCATTCAAAAGGGGAAAATCGTTCAGATATTTTCCGGGAATGAGTTTCGCAATCTTTCGGATGAGCAGCGTATCAGGATGGGGCTTAGAGGTCTTGTCCATCCTGTGCTGGAGCTGCCTCCCGCCGATCCGTCAGGAGCGCAGGAGGGCTTATCCGTAGAAAACCTTTCCTGTGCCTTTGATAAGCAGCCGGTATTTAGCGGCATTGGCTTTTCTGCAAAACGGGGCGAAGTGTTGGGGATTGTCGGTCATAACGGCGCGGGAAAAACGACGCTGACACGCTGCCTGTGCGGGCTTTTGAAAGAAGTGGATGGAACGGTCCGGCTGGATGGTCAAGCACTGAAAGCAAAACAGCGTAATAAGGCCAGCTTCTGCGTGATGCAGGATGTGAACCATCAGCTTTTTTCAGACAGCGTATGGAACGAATGTG
>ENA-UOIV01000399-UOIV01000399.1-human-gut-metagenome-genome-assembly--contig:-C59-NODE-399-length-49819-cov-13.268105_pt1 | contig 49819 bp, 38 predicted proteins | sample MGYA00242333_ERZ723880 | MGnify/ENA metagenome assembly ERZ723880 | reverse complement strand
TTTGTTTTTTTGGTTAATTGGGGGGGGGTGGGGTTTTTGGCAAATTTTTTTTTGGGCGGGGGTTTTTTTGGGTCCCGGGCGGCTCTTCTTTCACAGGGGCCTCCGGCCGGTCACACGCCGGCGGTGAGAATGTGGGTGCACGACCAGCTTTCTCCGGGCGCGAGGGTGGTGAGGCAGGGGCGTTCGGAGAACGCATGCCCCAGGTCCGCCCGCCCGGGCAGGCCGTGCCATGGCTCGATGCAGAGAAAGCCCGGAATGCCCGGCTTGCTCCAGAGCAGCGTATAGGGGTACCCCTCGCAGGAAATGCGCAGATACCGGCCCGTTTCCGCTTCCTCGAGCTGGACCCAGGAGGAGCGCAGGCCCTTCATGCAGATGCTGTCGTCGTCGAAGAGCCCGGGTGTGAGCGGGACGGCGGACTGCCCGGGGAAGACGGGGGTCTCCTCGCCGGTGGCGAGCCCGTTTTCGTCGCAGCGGACCCGCAGGGGGGATTCCTCCCGCTCAAAGCGCACGAGGTAGTCGGTCGCGGCCTTTCCCGGCGTGAAGGGGCAGCGCAGCGCGGTGTGGAAGCCGAGCTGGAAGGGCATCAGGCGGCTGTCCTCGTTCTGGACGCGGCAGACGGTCACGACGGAATCTCCCTCCAGGCGGTGGGTGGTCTCGAGCGAAAACTTCCACGGCCAGAGGGCGAGGGTCTCTCCGTTCCAGCCGAGGCGGAAGGTGAGGAAATCCGGCCCCGAGGCGGACAGCATATGCTCCATGTCGCGGGCGAAGCCGTGGGACCCCGCCTCATAGCGGCGGCCGCCCTCCTCGAAATAGTTGTCCCGCATGCGGCCGCACCAGGGGAAGCAGAGCGGCGCGTGCCGCCCCCAGACCGCCGGGTCCGCGCTCCACAGCAGCTCGCCAGGCCCGCCCGCCTTGCGCAGCGAGCAGAGCTCCGCGCCGTGTGTGTCGGCTTCAAGGGTCAAACTGCCGTTTTCAATCTGATGTCTCATAAGAACCCCTCTTTCCCATCCTGTTTCATGCCTTGGAACACCAATTGTCTGCGCTTATTATAGCCGATGGACGGGGAAAATGCAATTTGCGCGGGAGCGTCTCTGCGCCCGGGAATTGAATCCCGGGCGCTTTTGTGTTATCCTTGTTGGGAAGTACTGACAGGAGGAATCACAAATGCAGGTCAAGGATCGGTTTTTGAAATATGTCTCTTATGACACCCAGTCGGACGACGACAACCTCGCCGCGCCGAGTACGGAAAAGCAGCTTGTGCTGGCCAACGAGCTTGTGCGGGAGATGCGGGAGATGGGGATCACCGACGCGGCGGTCGATGGAAACGGCATCGTGACGGGCACGGTTCCGGGCAATGCGCCGGACGCGCCGGTGCTCGGGCTGATCGCCCATTATGATACGTCGCCCGCGCTTACCGGCACGGATGTGAAGCCGCGCGTCATCGAGGGCTACGACGGCTCGGACATCCCGCTCAACGCCGAGCGCGGGATCGTGATGAAGGTCTCCGAGTTCGGGATGCTCCGCGACGCGGTGGGGGAGGATCTCATTGTGACCGACGGAAACACGCTGCTCGGTGCGGACGACAAGGCGGGCGTGGCGGAGATTATGACCGCCGCCGAGCGGCTGCTCGCGGACCCGGGCCGTCCGCACGGGACCATCCGCCTCGGCTTCACCCCCGACGAGGAGGTCGGCCGGGGGGCTGACCACTTCGACGTGGCGGCGTTCGGTGCGGACTACGCCTACACCGTCGACGGCGGCCCGGTGGGGGAGCTGGAATTTGAAAACTTCAACGCCGCGACCGCGAAGGTAACGGTGACGGGGCAGGGCATCCACCCGGGCGACGCGAAGGACCGGATGATCAACGCCAGCCGGGTGGCGGTCGAGTTCCAGTCGATGCTGCCCGAGCGCCAGACGCCCGAGAACACCGAGGGATATGAGGGCTTCATCCACCTGATGCGGTTTGACGGCGGGGTGGAGAAAGCAAGGCTCGCATACATCCTGCGTGACCACGACGCCGAAAAGCTGGAGGAGAAAAAGCGCGTGATGTGCGCGGCGGGCGAGTTCATCAATGGGAAATACGGGAAAAAGCTCGTTTCGGTCGAGCTGGTCGACGAGTACCGCAACATGAAGGAGCAGATCCTGCCCCATTTCCACCTGATCGACAACGCGCGCCGCGCAATGGAGGAGGTGGGGATCGAGCCGAACGTGATCCCCATCCGCGGCGGCACCGACGGGGCGCGGCTCTCCTACATGGGGCTGCCCTGCCCGAACCTCGGCACGGGCGGGCAGTGCTTCCACGGGCGGTACGAGCACATCACCGTCCAGTCGCTCGAGCGCAACGTGGAGCTGCTCATGAAGATCGCGGCACACTACGCTACGCTGCCGGCCTCACGGCAACTGATGCCGCAAACCGGGAACACACCGCCGGCGGAACTTCCGCCGGCGGTCTTTCTGCGTCTCAGAGGCTTAAAAATTGGTCCACCAGAACCTCCATCAGCAGGTCCTCGGCGGGCGCCTGGTCGAAAAGCGCCGACTGCATGATGGCGCTCTCAAAGAAAAAGAGGAGGCTCGCGGCCGATTTTTCCGGGTTCGGGACGGCTTTGGCGCCCCGCTTCAGGCGGGAGGCTAGCGCATTAAAAAGCAGCGCGCGCTCCTCGGCGACCAGCTCCTTAACCTCGGGCATCGAGAGGGAGAGGGAATAGAGCATCATGACGAAGCGGTTCCGGTCGCAGCTGCCGACCAGCTCGTGCAGCTGCTCCCGCTTTCCCGCCTCGTCCCGCGCGAGGTAGAGCTCGTCGATATCATTGCGGATGGATTCGAAGAGCATGCGCGCCACCAGCATGAGGATTTCGTCCTTGCTCTTGAAATAGTGGTGGATCAGCCCGGCCGCCATGTCGGCGCGCTGCGCGATGTCCTTGACGGAGGTGGATTCGTAGGAACCCTTTTCCAGCATGCAGGCCTGCAGCGCGCGCCCGATCTGGATGCGGCGCTGCTCGGCGATTGATTGTCTTCCCATGGACTACTCTCCTAAATTTTTTTATAAATCAGAGATTTTTTTATTGACATTCCTCAAACGGTGTGCTTATAATATAAAATAGATTGGTTGGTTAGTCAACAAATAAATTTTATTCCGATTTCATTATACCATGATTTCAAAACGATGCAATCGATTTTGGGCCGTAAAATAGGAGATGGGAAAATGAAGCTGCTGGTTGGAATTCTCATCCTGGGACTGGTGATCGGAGCGGTTGTCTGGATTCGCCTGGCCGGGCCCTTCCGGGCCGGGAACCACCGCAGGTACAGCCTCGGCGGGGTAAAGCGGGGAGCGCCCAACGCGCTGACGGGCAGGACCGTCCTCTGTCTCGGTTCGTCGGTGACCCGCGGGCTGGCGGCCGGGAACGTCTCCTTCGCGGACTATATCGCCCGCCGCAGCGGCTGCAATTTCATCAAGGAGGCGGTATCCGCCTCGACGCTGGCGGGCCGCGGCCGGCGGTCGTACATCGCGCGCCTCGAGCGCCATCCCGCGGTAAACCGTGGGATCGACTGCTTCCTCTGCCAGCTGTCGACCAACGACGCCACCTTTAAAAGCGATCCCGGGGACGTGAGCGACTCCTTCGACATCGCCTCGTTCGACACCGGGACGACGGTCGGCGCGATGGAATACATCATCGCCTTCGCGAAAAAGACCTGGGACTGCCCGGTCGTCTTTTTCACCGGGACGAAGTACGACAACCCCCGCTACCACCGGCTGGTCAATCTGCTGCTCGAGCTGCGGGACAAGTGGGGGATCGAAGTGATCGACCTGTGGCACAACCGCGAAATGAACCGGGTCAGCCCGGATGATTATAAATTCTACATGAACGATGGCGTCCACCCCACCAAGGCCGGCTATTTGGAGTGGTGGACGCCGGTGATCGAGGAAAACCTGTGCAGGATTTTGGAGGAATGGAACGAACGAAAGGGGCTGTGTGAGCCGACGCCGGGTCCCTGAAGGACCCGGCTGCTTCGCAAGAGATTTCATCATTTTAAAACAGCGGCTGCTGTCAGAAACAGCAACAGGAGGAGGATATCATGTTAAACTTTTGGCGCGCGATTTTCTATTCGGATTTGCTTGCCCCGGTCTTTAAAGCCGTCGCGACCGCGCTGGGCGTGACCCCGCAGGTCTGCAAGGAGTACTGCACCAGCGGCGTCATGATGTACGGCCTGCAATTCACGATCATCGTTTTGATCGTGATCGCCGCGATCGTCCTGATCCGGCTGTTCGGCCTGCTCAACCCCGGCAACCTCCCGAAGTATAACCCCGGAAACATGGACCAGGTCAAAAACAGCCCTCTCAAGGGCAAGCGGTTCATCTTCCTCGGCTCTTCCGTGACCAAGGGCTTCGCGTCCTTTGGGAAGTCCTTCGTGGATATGGTCGCCGCCCGCAACGGCGCCGTCTGCGTCAAGGAGGCCGTCTCCGGCACGACGCTGGTCGACAACGGCCCCAAATCCTACATAAGCCGCCTGAAAACCATCGACGCCAAGACCCCCTGCGACGTGTTCGTTTGCCAGCTTTCCACCAACGACGCGACCAAAAAGCTGCCGCTCGGCAAACTTTCCGCGGGCACCGGGCTGGCGGATTTCGACACGAAGACCGTCTATGGCGCGATCGAGTACATCATCGCCTATGCGAAGGAGACCTGGGACTGCCCGGTCGTCTTCTACACCAATCCCTTCTATGCCGATGAGAAATACGCCGCGATGGTCTCTGCGCTGAAGGAGATCGCCGGAAAATGGGAGATCTCCGTGATTGACTTCTGGAACGACGGAGAGATTTCCGAGCTCTGCAAAAAGGGCAGCTACCGCAACGATCAGATCCATCCCACCAAGAAGGGCTATCAGGCGATGACCCCCACTGTTGAGGCCGCGCTGGCCTGCGTCCTGACCGGCAAGGCGGTGCCCGCACCCAAGAAGAGCGGCGCGCTCTCCGGGGAGGCGCTCAAAAAGAAGGTCAACGGCAGGCGCGTCAAAAAGATCGTCCTCCGCGTTCTCGCGGTGATCCTGGCGATCCTGATCGTGGTCGGCGCCAGCACGGTGCAGCAGCTTGTCACCGTCACCGGCATGAAGAACGAGGGCAACAGCGACAAGTACGCCCCCGAGGTGCAGGCCGCCAACCCCGACAGCCCCATCAAGGGCAAGACCCTCCTGTGGCTCGGTTCCTCCGTGTTCCAGGGCTTCGGTGCGGGCAAGACCTCTCCCGCCGCGTGGATCGACGCGATCGACGGCACCAACTCGATCGTCGAGGTCAAGGGCGGCACCCTGCTCGCCGGCGTGGAGGCCTCGATCGGCAGCGGGCTCGGCAGCGTCTCCTCGTCCGATTCCTACCTGCCCCGTCTGATGAACCACACCGCGGAGACCGACCCGGTCGTGGACCTCGTGGTGGTCCAGCTCTCCACCAACGACTCCAAGGGCCAGTGCGAGACGGGCGAGGTCAGCGCGAGCTTCGACATGGACGACTTTGAGCTCACCACCACGGTCGGCGCGCTGGAAGCCATCACCGCCTACTCCAAGGAGACGTGGGGCGCGCCCGTCCTGGTCATCACCGGCACCCAGTTCGAGGATGAAATGACCTACTCCGGCGGACAGAACAAGGACATCTACCAGCTGATGATCGAGCGGTGCCACGAGCTCGACGAAAAGTGGGGAGACGAATTCTCCGTCCTCGACCTGTGGCACAACGACGTCATGTATGAGAACGTCGTGACGGGCGACACCCTCTGGCGCTCCTACATGAGCGACGCCATCCATCCCACCAAGAAGGGCTACCTCGAGTGGTGGGGACCCTACGTTGAGGAACGCCTGTTTGAGCTTCTCGGCTGATCCATCGTTCAACCCGACACTTCCATAGCCCAGCGCTGACGAGCGCCGCAAACAGGGGTCTGATGAGCGGGCCCCTGTTTGCGTGAGGCAAAAATACGGACATCCCGATAGTGGAAAGGAAATGCCTATGCAGGGAATCCTGGAAAAACTGCGGCGTGACGCGCGGGAAAACCCCAACCGCGCCGTCTACAATTTTTTGGACTGCGAAACCGAGCCGTTCGGGCAGAACGTTGTGACGATGGGGCAGCTCCATGCCCGCGCCACGGACATCGCTGCCGACCTCAAACGCAAGGGCGCGAAGCGGGGGGACCGCGCGATCATCCTGTCGATGCAGGACGCGGGGACGGTCTACGCGATCTTCGGCTGTATGCTGGCGGGCGTGGTGTTCACGGTGATTCCGCCGCCCATCGACGCGGGCAAGTTCGCGCGCTTCGTCTCGGTGCTCAAGTCGTGCGGGCCGCGCTTTCTCATCTCCAACGAGGGGATGGAGCGATCCTCCGACACGAAGGTGACGGCCCCGCTGCTGCGGAAGGCCTTCTTTCAGGCGGTGGCCCTCAGACGCGTCTATACCGACCGGACGGAGCGGTACGAGGGCCCCGAGATCTTCTGCGGCTACGGCGCGGACGATCTCGTCTATCTGCAGTACACCTCCGGGTCCACCTCCGAGCCAAAGGGCGTGATGGTCTCCTACGGGAACCTGACCGCCTGCATTGACCAGTGCCGGGAGCTCTTCGACTTCACCGTGGGCAACCACAACATTGCCTCCTGGGTGCCCTTCTACCACAACATCGGGCTGATCGCCGCCCTCTTCATCCCGCTGATCCCCGACCACGGCGTCTCCTACCTGATTCCGACGCTGCAGTTTCTGGCGAAACCGGCCGTCTGGCTGAAGGTGCTCTCCGACTTCCGGGTCAACATCACGGCGGCCCCCAACTCCGCCTATGACGTCTGCACCCGGCTGATCGGTGAAGAGGACGCGAAAAACTACGACCTCTCCCACGTCACCCACCTCGTCAACGGCTCCGAGTTCGTCAACCTGCGCACGGTCGAAAAGTTCTGCGGCCTCTTTCGCATCAGCCCCGACGCCTTCGCGCCCGGTTACGGGCTGTCGGAGTGCGTCTGCATCGCCACGCTGGCGAGCGGCGAATTCCGGTCGGTGGAGATCGACCGGGAGGGGTACGCAAAGGGACGCTTTGCCCCGGTGCCGTCGGATGGAAAGGCGATCGTCGGCGTGGGGCGCGTGCCCTCCGGGATGCGGATCGTCGCGGTGCGCGCGGACGGGTCCCCCTGCGGGCCGGACGAGATCGGCGAAATCTGCCTGAGCGGGGAAAACGTCTGCGGCGGCTACTGGAAAAACCCGGAGGAGACAAAGCGGTTTGAAGCGGAGATCCCCGGGTACCCGGGCCGCTTTTACCGGACGGGGGACATGGGCGCGCTCTACGACGGGCAGCTCTACCTGACCGGCCGCATCAAGGAGATGATCGTGGTCAGCGGGAAGAACATCTACCCCAGCGACATCACGCTGCTGCTGCACGAGCAGGGGCTCGCCCCCGCCGTCGACGCGGTGGGCGTCTTTTCGGTGGAGTCGGAGGGCGGCGAGCGGCCGGTGCTCTGCGCGGAATGCGGCGGGGAGGCGGACTTCCGTTCCCTCGCGGCGGAGATCAACCGCGCCGTGGCCGGGTCGTTCGGGTTCTCCTTCCACGACACGGTGTTTGTGGAGGCGGGCTCCCTCCCGCGCACCGACAACCGCAAGATCAAGACCCACGCCATCAAGGAGGCGTATGAGGCGGGCGGGCTGAAAATCCTTTACAGCACCCGCCGGAGCGGCGCAGAGCAGGAACCGCCCGCGCACCGGCCGAAGGCTGCTTCTGCGGACGCGTCGGAGGAGGAGCTGCGGACGGTGGTGCGCGCGGCCTTCCGCCGCGCGGCGCCGGGCGTCGGGTTTTCCGACGAGGACAGCTTCCTCGAGATCGGCGGCGACTCGCTCCAGATGATGGAGCTGCTCTGCGGGCTCGAGCGGGATCTCGGCATCTCCATCGACCTGCGCGAGATGGCCGCCGCCCCGACGGTGGCGGGCATCGCCGGTTACCTCCGCCGGGTGCGCACGGGCGAGGGGCCGGGGGAGAAGCCCGACCTGCGAAAGGAGTGCGTGCTGGACGAATCGATCCGCCCCGAGGCCCCCTGCACGACGCCTCCGGAGGAATGCCGCAGCATCTTCCTGACCGGTTCGACGGGCTTTCTCGGCGCGTACCTCATCCGCTCGATCCTAGAGCGGCGGGCGGGGAGCGACCCGGTCGTCTACTGCCATGTGCGGGCGAAGGACCCCGCCGCCGGGCTGGAGCGGATCGTCGCCAACATGAAGGATTTCTGTTGCTGGAAGGAGGACTACCGCGACCACATCGTCCCGGTCACGGGGGATTTGAACCTGCCCAACCTCGGGCTGGACAAATTCACCTACCGGCGGCTCGCGGATGAAATCGAACTGGTGATCCACAACGGGGCGCTGCTGAACTTCGTCTATCCCTACCGGCAGATGAAGCGGACGAACGTCACCGGAACGGCGGAATGCCTGCGGTTCGCCTGTACGGGCAGGCCGAAGTACTTCCACTACATCTCCTCCTACAGCGTCTACGACACGCCCGGCCAGTTCGGGAAAACCGTGGCGGAGGACGATCCGCTCCTTTCGCCCGAGGGGTATTTCCTCGGCTATTCCGAGACGAAATGGGTCGCGGAAAAGCTCGTGGGCATCGCGCGCGAAAGGGGTCTGCGCGCCGCCGTCTACCGCCCCGGTGACATCACCGGGACGCTCCGGGACGGCGTCTGGAAGCTGGAGGACATGATCAGCCGGTCGATCGTCGGCTGCATCCAGATGGGCGCGGTCCCCGACATCGACGTGAACCTCCACCTGACGCCGGTGGACTACGTCAGCGACGCGGTCGTGGCGATCGCCTTCCAGAGCGGCTCCGACGGCAGGGCGTACAACATCATCAATCAAAACCTCATGCCGATGAACCAGGTGGGCCGGCTGATGCGCAGGGCCGGCTACCGGGTCGAGACCCTCCCGTACGACGAGTGGTGCGTCCGGCTGGCCGCCTGCCCGGCGGAGGAGAACGCGCTGCGGATCCTCTCCTGCCTCTTCACCGACCGGCGCGCCGAGGGGGAGAGCCTCGTCGACCGGTTTGGGAAGCGCCAGCCGCGCATCCGGACGGACAACGCCGACCGGATGCTGCGGGGGACCGGCGTCTCCTGTCCGCCGGTCGACGCCGCCCTGCTCAAAAGCTACCTGAACTATTTCCGCCGGTGCGGATACATCGGCGCGCCCGCGGTGCGCGCGCTTCCGGTCTGGAAGCGCTGACGGCGGCGGGGCTTTCGTCCGGCTCCCTCGATGGATGGCCTTTTTGAAAACAAAAAAACGCCCGGCGCGCAGTTATGCGCGCCGGGCGTTTTGCCGTGGTCATCCGCGGAGGATGGAGATGTCGCCGCTGATGGTATCGAAGGAGAAGCGGGCGCCGCCGTCCTTGTAGACGCGGCGGCCCTTGTCGCCGGTCGTCGGGAAGTCGGAGGAAAAGTCTCCGCTGACCCGGTCGTAATCGGCGGTGAAGCCGTCGTTTTCGGGGATCGTGATGTGGACGCTCCCGCTGACCGAGGAGCCTTCGATCCGCTCGGGGCAGATCGCCGAGCCGGCCCGGAAGGAGCCGGAGATGGTGTCGTACTGAATCCTGCCAAAGGAGCCTTCAAGCTGCACCGGGCCGCTGACGCTGTCGGTCTCCGCGCTGCCGGCGGTGAGGCCGGAGGAGCGGACGCTCCCGCTGACGGTGTCGAGCTCGAAGCTGCGGCAGCTGGTGTCGGTGATATCGGTGCTTCCGGAGACGCTGTCGATTTCGAGCTTGTCGGCGGTGATTCCGGAGACCTGGATGGAGGCGGAGGCGACGGAGATTTCCGCCTCATCCATCCGCGCCGCGAGGGATTCCGGGACCAAAACCTCCAGGGTTTTGACGGGGGAATTGGCGGAGCGGAAGACGCTTTGGCGGGGTGCGCAGAACTGGATGACGAGGGTGCGGTCCTTGAGATAGTGGCGCATCCGCATGCTGTCGTCGACCTGCCCGCGGATGGTTTCGTCGAAGGCGAGCTCGCTGCCCTCGTAGGACCGGACGGTCACCCCGCCCGAGACCCAGTTGATTTCGATGCTGTCGACCTGGTCGGCGGGGAAGCTGCCGCCTCCGGCGGTATAGCGCCCGGCGTCCGGGTAGGAAAAGCCGCTGCCCGAAAAGCCGACGCCGGAAAAGCCGAACGGCAGGGGGCGGCCCAAAAGTTCGCCGCCCGAAAGCCCGACGGCGAGGATGCAGGTCAAAAGCACGACGACCATCGACCAGAGAATGATCCGGATGACTGCTGACGTTTTCATATCCTTACTCCTTCAAATCGAAGATCGCCTTGATGATCGAATTGACCGCCGCGGTGATCAGGAAGATGACCCAGGTGATGTGCCAGGCCATCGTGATGAAGCTGAGGATGAAGTAGACCGCCAGGGCGGCGGACCAGATCGCGCCGGAGATCGAACGGAACGCCTGCCTGCGGTGTCCGCTCTGCATCTTCCACTCCTTGAACTCCTCGACGACGGTGTCGTCCTGCCTGACATAGACCGGCTTCGACATGCTGTTCCAGATGAGCAGGCCGGTCGCGGCGGCGATCATGGCGAACATCGAGACAACGCCGATCTGGCGGTCAATCAGCATCACGGGGATGACCGAAAGGATGTAGAGGATCACGGCGATGGGAACGACCACCGCGGAACGCCGCCTGTAACGCATCAACTCCTCCTGCTCGCGGGTGGAGTCTCCCTCCTCCCGCCTGAGGTAGCGGAGCAGCTCGCTCACGTCCCCGACGCTCGCCACCGCGAGATTGTAGGCGGCCTCCTCGCTTTTCCCTTCGGAGAGCAGGTCGCTGTATTTGTCGTTCAGGTTCTGGAGCATCTCCTCCTTGAGCTCGACCACCTTTTTTCCGGCGGGCGCGTCCTCAAAGAGGGTGTCGATGAAAGCGCGAAGTTTATCCTGCATGGTCCGTTTCCTCCTCATCAGTAATCAGCGCGTCGATCAGCGCCTTGGCGGTCTGCCATTCGGCTTTGAGACGCTCGAGGGCCTGCCTGCCCTCGTTGGTGATCGTGTAGTACCTCCGGCGCGCCCCGGTGCTCTCGTCCCCCCAGTAGGAGGAGATATATCCGTTTTCCTCCAGCCGCCGGAATGCGGTGTAGAGGGTGGCTTCCTTCAGCTCATACTGGCTGCGGGTCTTCCTCTGGATGGCTTTGTTGATTTTATAGCCGTAACTGTCCCCGAGCCGCAGCTGCGCGAGGATGATCGTGTCGGTGTTGCCGCGGATCAGATCGGATGTGATGGACAAAGCATCCACTCCCTTCCTGAAACTTTAGTTATATTAAAACACAATCTACCTCGCCTGTCAATGTATATTGGAAATATATTTATTTCCTTTCTGTAAAGACTGGCGGAGCGCACCTGTCCGTGGTATAATTTGACTGTCAGAAACCATTCCGGACGAAAGAGGGGTCAAGTATGAAAGAGTCCATGCTGGCGCTTGTCTACCGCGGAAACCACGAGATCGGCCTGGAGGAGCGCCCCGTTCCGAAACTCCGGGACCCGCGCGACGCGATCGTGCGGGTAACCCGCTCGACCATCTGCACGAGCGACCTGCACATCCGCGACGGCTTCGTCCCGCGCGCGAAGACGGGGGTCATCCTCGGGCACGAGTTTGTCGGCGAGATCGCCGAGGTGGGGGAGGGGGTCGGGAACCTCCGGCCCGGCGACCGGGTGGCCGCCACCTGCGAGACCTTCTGCGGCGACTGCTTCTTCTGCCGGCGCGGCTACATCAACAACTGCGAAAAGGGCGGCTGGGAGCTCGGCTGCCGCATCGACGGCGGCCAGGCGGAGTATGTGCGGGTGCCCTTCGCCGACCGGGGGCTTGTGAAAATTCCGGATTCCGTCTCGGATGAGGACGCGCTCTTCCTGGGCGACATCCTCGCGACCGGCTATTTCGGCGCGGAGCTCGCGGATATCCGCCTCGGCGACACGGTCGCCATCCTCGGCGCGGGGCCGGTGGGCCTCTGCGCCGCCGAGTGCGTGCGGCTGTTCGGGGCGGGGCGGACCGTCCTGATTGACGTCAACCCCTTCCGCCTGAACCTCGCGAAGGAGCGCGGCCTTGCCGACGACCTCGTCAATCCCGCCGAAACCGATGTCGAGGAGGCGGTGCGCGCGCTGACCGGGGGTCGGGGCGCCGACGCGGTCATCGAGGCCGCGGGCGGAAAAAACACCTTCCAGACTGCGTGGAAGATTGCGCGGCCCAACGCGGTCGTCTCGCTTGTCGCGCTCTACGAGGAGGCGCAGGTGCTTCCGCTGCCCGAGATGTACGGCAAAAACCTCATCTTCAAGACGGGCGGCGCGGACGCCTGCCACGGCCCCGAGCTGATGCGCCTGATCGAAGCGGGCCGGATCGACACCTCGCTGCTCATCACCCACCGGGGCCCTCTCAACGGGATCATGGAGGGCTACCGCGTCTTTGAGCACCATCTCGACAACTGCATCAAGTGGGTCGTCACGCCCCCCGAGGGCTGACGCGCCCGGAACCCAAAGAAAAAGCCGGCAGGCACGAAAGTGCCTGCCGGCTTTTTATGCTTCTATGCGGTCAGTAGGCCGCGAGCAGCTCGCGGACCTTCGCGGCGAAACGCGCCCGGTCGACCCCGGTGACGAGGTCGGCGTTCGGTTCCTTTTTGGCGTCGCTGTAGCAGTCGGTCACCGTTTTGCCGCGTGTGACGGGACCCTTCGTCTCGACGCCGATCCAGCAGCGCTTCGACTCGAACATCGACGGGTCGAGCGCGTAGATCAGCGCGCAGGGGTCGTGCAGCACCGCGCCGATGCTGTGGTAGCGGTCCTTCCAGCTGAGCGTGTAGCCGAGCAGCTTGGCCGCGTACCGCGCCTGCGGGGAGGGCAGGGCGGCGATCTCGTCGATCTCTTCGGGCAGGAGGCAGGACTGGTGGGTCACGTCAAGCCCGCACATCGCGATGGGCACGCCCGCGCGGAAGACCATCTCGGCGGCCTCGGGGTCGGCGTAGATGTTGAACTCCGCCGCGGAGGTCGTGTTGCCGTAGGCGACCGCGCCCCCCATGATGGTGATCTTTTTGAGATACCGGGGCAGGTCGGGATATTTGGAAAACGCGATGCCGAGGTTGGTGAGCGGCCCGACCGCGATGATCTCGAGTTCGCCCCCCAGGGCGCGCGCCTCGCGGTAGATGGCGTCCCACGCGTGCCCTTCGGCGTAGGCGGTTTTCGGCTCCGGCAGGGTGAACCCGTGCAGGCCGTCCGCCCCGTGAATCTCGGCGGCGGTGTGCAGCTCGCAGAACATCGGCTTTTCCGCGCCGCGGTAGACGGGCACCCGCGCGCCTGCCAGTTCGAGGATGCTCAGGGCGTTCGGCGCGGTGCGGTCGAGCGGGACGTTGCCGGCGACCGGCGTGAGCGCGCGCAGGTCGAATTCGGGCGCGCGCAGCGCCAGCAGGATGGCGATGGCGTCGTCGACGCCGGGGTCGCAGTCGATGATGATGGGCCGTCTGTTCATGCCGATACCTCCCCATAGGATTTCGCGGCCTCTGCCAGCAGGTCGACGAAGGCGGCGCGGTCGATGCCGAGGATGACGCGCGCGTTCGGCTTATGGTCGTGCAGGCGGTAGTAGTCGGCGACGGTCGCGCCGCGGCAGTAGTCGCCCTGCGTCTCCACCTCGACGTACAGCTCCTCGATCGTGAGAATCTCGGGCGCGATCAGGGCGGCGACTGCCACCGCGTCGTGCACCGGCGCGCCGGGATAGCCCTTGGCGCGGTGGAAGCCGTAGAAGAAGTCGAGCCATTCGGCGACCACCGTTGCGACGGGGTTGCCGAGGGCGCGGATGCGCTCGAAATCCTCGGGGAAGACAAGCGCCTGCTCGGTGACGTCGAGCCCGGCCATGATGATCGGGATGCCCGAACGGAAGACGAGGTCGGCCGCCTCGGGGTCGACAAGGATGTTGAATTCCGCGGCGGGGGTCCAGTTGCCGTGGTGGATGCCGCCGCCCATCAGGGAGATCTCCCTGATTTTGGATTTCAGCTCGGGGTGCGCCAGCAGCAGGGCCGCGACGTTGGTGAGCGGGCCGGTGGGCACCAGCGTGACCGGCTCCGCGCTTTCGGAGAGCACCTTGGCCATCAGCTCGACGGCACTCATCTCCAGCGGCTCAAAGGCGGGCTCGGGCAGGTCGGGCCCGTCGAGCCCCGACTTGCCGTGCACGGTCGGCGCGACGATCGGCTCGGAGACGAGCGGCCCGGTGCGCCCGCGCGCCATCGGCGCGCGCAGCCCGATGAGGGTCATGATGCGCAGCGCGTTATAGGTGGTCTTTTCAATCGTCTGGTTGCCGCAGACCGAGGTGACGGCGCGGATGTCCAGCAGGGGCGACGCGTTGGCGAGCATCCACGCGATCGCGTCGTCATGCCCGGGGTCGCCGTCGAGGATGATGGGGATTTTTTTCATGGCAGTCCCTCCTGTGCGGGAAAGGGGAGGGAGCGCCGCCCCTCCCCGGCCCGGATTTTTCAGTTACGCGCCCGCCTGCGCGGCGCCCGCTTTTTTGGCTTTGCTGTGGTGCCGGATCTTTTTCGCCTTGTTCATCGTGCTGGCCGCGTAGACCGCCAGGCCGACGATGGTGAAGACATAGGGGGTCATCTTGACCAGCTCGGCGGGGAAGCCGAGGCTCTGCAGGTTGTTGGCCAGCGCGTCGGCGAAGCCGAAGAGCAGGGAGGTCAGGAAGGTGCCGAGCGGCTCGCCGCGCCCCATCGCCTCGGCCGCCAGCGCGATGAAGCCGCGCCCGGCTGTCATATTGGTGTTGAAGCTCGACATGTAGCCCATCGACATGAACGCGCCGCCCAGCCCCGCGAGCACGCCGGAGATGCCCAGCGCGATGAAGCTGATGCGGTTGACGCTGACGCCGACCGAATCGGCCGCGTTGGGGTTTTCGCCGACCGAGCGGATCTGAAGCCCGAGGGGGGTCTTGTAGAGCAGCACCCACACGAGGAAGACGCAGAGCAGCGCCACGTAGGTCAGGACGTTGTGCCCCGAAAGGATCTGCCCGAGCACGGGGATGTCCTTGATGAGCGGGATGTCGATTGACGGCATGACCTTGCTGGCGAGATTGGCGGAGTAGCCGCGGTCGCCGCTGGCGAGGTACATGAAGAGGATGGTGCCGCCGCTGCCGAGCATGTTGACGGCGATACCGGCGAGGATGATGTCGGTCTTGAGAATGAGGGCGAAGAAGCCGATCATCAACGCGACGAGCATGCCGATGACCATCGCGCAGAGCAGGCCGACGCCGGCGCTCTGGGTCCAGGCGGAGAAGATGACGCCGGTGAGGGCGGAGATCATCATGATGCCCTCGAGGCCGATGTTGGTGACGCCCGCGCGGTCGGCCACGACGGCGGCCAGCGCGGCGAAGAGGATCGGGGTGGTGATGCGCAGGATGGAAAAGGCGAAGGGGATGGAGAAGATAATGCCCAGAATGTTTTCCAGCATCAGGCTTCCACTCCTTTCGCTTCCTTCTCGGCGGCTTTCCCGGCGATCTCGTCCTTGGCGTCCCTGACCACCAGCTTGTGGCGGTATTTGGAGAGGAACTGCTCCGCCGCGAAGAAGAGGAAGATGACCGCCTGGATGATGCTGAGCATCTCGGCGGGCACGTCGGTGTTGAGCTGCATCAAATCACAGCCGCGCCGCAGGTAGGCCATGAAGAAGGCGGCCAGCGGGATGAAGATGGGGTTGTTTTTGGCAAGGATGGCGATCGTGATGCCGTCCCAGCCGTAGCCGGGAAGCTGGCGCCATTTGAAGCGGTCGTAGTAGCCGAGGATTTCAACCGCGCCGCCCATGCCGGCGAGCATGCCGCCGACGACCTGGCACATGACGACCGTGGCGGCCACCTTCATGCCGGAGTACTTGGAAAAGCTCTGGTTGATGCCGATCATGCGGATGGCGTAGCCCCAGCGGGTGCGGTACATGAAGATCGAGACGAGCACGGTGGCCACAAGCGCGATCACGATGCCCCAGCTCAGATTGGTCTTGGGGACGAGGGTGGGGATGATCGCGGTGTCGAGGAACTTGTGGGACATCGTGGCGCCCTGGGTGCGGTCGGCGAGGTGGTAGCTGAGGATGTAGACGCCCAGCTGCAAAAGGATGTAGTTGAGCATCAGGGAGGAGACCATCTCGCTCGCGCCGAGCTTTGTTTTGAGCAGGGCGGGGATGAGCATGGTCAGCCCGCAGACGAGCATCGCGGCCGCGATGCAGGCGGCGGCGTGCAGCACGGGCGGCAGACGCAGGTAGATGGCGCAGGCGCCCGCGACCAGCCCGCCGAAGAAGACGGCGCCCTCGCCCGCGAGGTTGAACTGGTTGGCGTTGAACATGACGCAGGTGGCAAGTCCGGTGAAGATGATCGGGATCATGCGCTCGAGGATGATCCAGATGTAGCGCATCCGCGTGAAGGGCGCGACGATGAGGTTGTAGAGCGCCTGGAAGGGCACGTCGCTGATGATGAAGATGAACACCATCGCCACCGCGAGCGCCACGAGGATGGCCGCCGCCCCGCGGATGATCTCAAATTTGAGGCTTTTACGCATGGATAACCCTCCTTATCTCCTCGGGGGACTGGCGCTTGAGGCCGAGCATGTATTCGCCCATCTCAAGGTCGGTCAGGGTGGAGGTGTCCTCAAAGTACGCGACGATCTCGCCGCCGTAAAAGACGATCAGGCTGTCGGAGAGCTCGATGATCTCGTTTAAGTCGGCGGAGACGAGCAGCACGGCGGCCCCCTCCCGGCTGAGCTCGACGAGCTTGCGCCGGATGAACTCGGTCGCGCCGACGTCGATGCCGCGGGTGGGCTGGTCGGCGATGATCAGCTTGGGCGCGCAGGAGAATTCGCGCGCCACGACGACCTTCTGGATGTTGCCGCCCGAGAGCATCTTGACCTGCTGGCCGCCCGACCGGCAGAGGATCTGGTAGTCCTCGATCAGCCGGTCGCTCTCCTCGTGGATGGCGTCCATCTTGAAGAGCGGCCCCTTGTTGAACCGCGGCTTCTGGAAGCGGTCGGCGATGAGGTTTTCCTCGATCGTGCCGGCGGCGGCCACGCCGTAGAGCATCCGGTCCTCGGGAATGTGGGAGACGCCCAGCCCCCGTATGTAGCCCTGGCCCTTTCCGGCGACCGGGCGGCCCTCGACCTCGATCGCGCCGGAATCTGGCTGATTCATGTCGAAGAGCATCTCCACCAGCTCCCGCTGGCCGTTGCCCTCGACGCCCGCGATGCCGAGAATCTCCCCTTTGCGCACGCTGAAGGAGACGCCGCCTAACATCTGCTTGCCGTACTCGTTCTGGTAGTGCACGTCGGTGACGGAAAGCACCGTGTCGGTGGGGGAGGGCGGCTCCTTTTCGACCTTGAGCACCACGTCGCGCCCCACCATGAGGCGGGAGATATCCTGCTCGGACACGTCGGCGGTGTCGAAGACGCCCATCGACTTGCCCGCGCGCATGATGGTGAGCCGGTCGGTGATCTGCTTGATCTCCTTGAGCTTGTGGGAGATGAAGATGATCGTGTGGCCCTGCTCTTTAAAATGAATGAGCTCGCGGAAGAGCTCGGTCGTTTCCTGTGTTGTCAGAACGGCGGTGGGCTCGTCGAGGATGAGGATCTGCGCGCCCCGCACGAGCGCCTTGAGGATTTCCACCTTCTGTTTCATGCCGACCGGAATGTCCATGACCTTGGCATGGGGGTCGACCTGGAGGTTGTACCGTTCGGCGTACTCCTCGGTGAGGGAGACCGCCTTTGCATAGTCGAGGAACATGCCGCGCTTGCGGGGCTCCATGCCCAGCACGATGTTTTCCGCCACGGTGAGGGAGGGGACCAGCATGAAGTGCTGGTGCACCATGCCGATTCCCTTCGCGATGGCGGCGTTCGGCGAGGAGAGCACGACCTTCTCGCCGTTGATCACGATTTCCCCCTCCTCGGGCTGCTCGAGACCGAAGAGGATTTTCATCAGCGTGGATTTGCCCGCGCCGTTTTCGCCCATCAGCGCGTGGATTTCCCCCTTGCGGACCGAAAAGTCCACGCTCTGGTTTGCCGCAATACCGTTTGGATAGACCTTTGTGATGCCCTTCATCCGGACAACTTCGCTTCGATCCTCCATAGTAGGATACCTGCCTCCCCTCTATACAGTCGGACGCGCCGCGGCGTCCGGGAACCTGGGACGTGGTGGGTGGACGGACGGATTCCTGCCGGAAATTACTGCAAAGGGGGAGCGGAAGCTCCCCCTTTGCAGATTTCATCCGCGCGAAGCGGACAACGGTTTATTTACGGACGGGCGCCCTCGCGGATGGCCTCGACGTCGGCGGCGTTGTCGCCGAACGCGGTGTCGACCACGATCTCGCCGGAGGTGATCTTGGTGGTGGCGTCCTCGACGGCCTTCTTGATGTCGTCGGGCAGGGTCTGGAAGTTGCCGCCGGTGGCCAGGCTGACGCCGCCCTCGGAGATACCGAGGTTCAGGGTCTCGCCATAGTGGGTGTTGCCGGCGAGCTGCTCATTGATGACCCAGATGATGGAATCGCCGATGTTCTTGAGCCCGGAGAAGAGGGTGACCGCGGCAAGCTCGGGCTGCGCGATCGAGAAGGTGGCCTCCTGGTCGGAGTCGACGCCGATGAACCAGGCCTTCAGCTCGTTGGCCGCCTCGGCGGCGCCGTTTCCGGCTCCGCCCGCGACGCCCCAGACGATGTCGCACTTGTTCTGGCCGATCATGACGTTGGCCAGCTCCTTGGCGGCGCCGGTGTCATAGAAGTTGCCGACATACTGGGTGTCGATCTTGACGTCCGGGTCGGCGGCCTGCGCGCCCTGGATATAGCCGACGAGGAAGTCGTTGATGACCGGGCCGTTCTCGCCGCCGACAAAGCCGATGACCTTCTCGGGGTTCATGTTCGGCAGGTCGGAGGAGGTGGCCAGCGCGGCCGCGGTGCCGACGAGGTACCCCATGTCGTTCTGCTTGTAGTTGACGCAGACGACGTTGGGCAGATCGACGGCGGAGTCATAGATCAGGTATTTCTGGTCGGGGTAGTTGGTCGCGACCTGGGTCAGGTAGTCGGGCATCTGATAGGTGCCGCAGACGATCAGGTCGTAGGAGCCGTCGGCGGAGAGCTCCTCGAGGGTGGAGAGCCATTTGGGCTGGTCGGCGTCGGTCGGGCCGAGCTCAAAGGTCTTGTACTCGATGATTCCGTCCGCCGCGAGCTGGGAGAGGCCGGCCTCGCAGGAGTCGAAGAAGGATTTGTCGCCGAGGTTGCCGTTGACGACGTTGGCGACCTTCAGCTTTTCACCGGCGGGCGCCGGGGTTTCAGCGGGAGCGGTGCTGCCGTCCGCGGGGGTCTCCGCAGGGGCGGCCGGTGCAGCGGGCTCGGGGGAACCGCCGCAGCCTGCAAACATCATTAGAACCAGAGCCAGCGCGAGGAATAGGGAAAAATACTTTTTCATTTTTTTCATCCTTTCTCATTCTGGATAAATCGTTTGGGTCCATGCAGAAAAATGTTTGCCGGGTCAATTTATATTTTACCCTTATTTTCTTCACATGTCAACAAAACCCAATCGGCAAGGGGGGATAATTTTAGGAAAAGTGGTGAAATCTTTGTGAAAGATGTTAATAAATTTTGAATAGATGCGGCCGAAAACTGAATAATTTAACGTATGGTACGACTTATACCCATCTGATCAGAGCGGCGCGAAGCCCGCTTGGAAAAGTCCTTTGCAGAGCCGTCCCGGGCCCGCTTCGTGCAGGAAATCCTGCATAAAATCGCGGGAAAAATGAATAAATATTTTTTTGCTGCATTTTGCCGGTGGCGGGGGATTTCAGACGTTTGCATTTGTTGTGTTTCTACAAAGGACATTGTATTTCAGAGGGAGGCTTTGTGGAGCGGCGTCCCCGGATTACGCGGGGGAGGACGGAACGGGATTTTCCGCCCTCGGCTCCCTCCCGCGGGCGCGGGGGAGGGGCGGGGAAGGGACGGCGGAAAAACCGGAGCATATCACAGCATGGCGGAGGATTTTGCAGGGATTTCGAGGCATTCCAAAATTTTTTTGGAGTTTCGCGGAAATTTCCCGATAAAAACGTAAAAATCGCGAAAAATAATGGACTTTTATATTGACATTTTTTCTGCGTATGCTATATTGGGAATTGCAGTTTTTGCATCTGCAAAAAATCGATGATCAACTGCCGCCTAATAACGGGCGGCGCCGGGGTAAACGGCGCCGCTGCGATTAGTGTTTCCGCGGAACGGGCGCACGGGAAAGGGGATGCGCCGCCGGGGAAACGAATTCCTTTTGCGGGTAAGCGGTAAGAAGTCATCGGGGGCCGTAAAGACGGCCTAAATTCCGCAAAGGGGGATGCATAAATGAAAGAAAGCACCATTGTCAGCCTGAGAGACATCTCCGTCGATTTTGATGGCGATCCCATCCTCGTCGGACTGGATCTCGACATCCGCGACAAAGAATTCGTTACCCTGCTTGGGCCGTCCGGCTGTGGCAAGACCACGACGCTCCGGACGATTGGCGGTTTCGTCACACCCAAGTCCGGTGACGTTTTTTTTGATGGCGTGAGAATCAACGACCTGCCGCCCTACAAGCGCCAGGTCAACACCGTCTTCCAGCGGTACGCGCTCTTTCCGCACCTCAACGTGTTCGAGAACGTGGAGTTCGGCCTCAAGCTCAAAAAGCTGCCGGAAAACGAGCGCAAGACCCGCGTGTGGGAGATGCTCGACCTGGTGAACCTCACCGGCTACGACCGCCGCAACATCGACCAGCTGTCGGGCGGCCAGCAGCAGCGCGTGGCGATCGCGCGCGCGCTCGTCAACCATCCGCGCGTCCTGCTCCTCGACGAGCCGCTCGGCGCGCTCGACCTCAAGCTGCGCAAGGAGATGCAGATCGAGCTCAAGCGGATGCAGCAGGCGCTGGAGATCACCTTTATCTATGTCACGCACGACCAGGAGGAGGCCCTCACGATGTCGGACACCGTCGTCGTCATGAAGGACGGCGACATCCTTCAGGTGGGCACCCCCCAGGATATCTATAACGAGCCGAAGAACGCGTTTGTCGCGGATTTCATCGGGGAAAGCAACATCATCGACGGCGTCATGCACGCCGACTGCCTCGTGGAGTTCGCGGGCCAGAAGTTTGAATGTGTCGACACCGGCTTCGGCCGGCTCGAGCGGGTCGACGTGGTCATCCGCCCGGAGGACATCAAGGTGGTCTCCCCGGAGCGCGCGCCGATCACCGGCGTCGTGGAATCGGTCATCTTCAAGGGGGTGCACTTTGAGATGATCGTCGACGCGCACGGCTACAAGTGGATGATCCATTCCACCCGCAGCGAGCAGCCGGGCACCTTCATCGGAATGGAGGTCGACCCCTTCGATATCCACATCATGCACAAGATGGAGGTGGAGGGATGAAATCGAAGGCGGCCGCGTTCCCATACCTCGTCTGGATGCTGATCTTCATCCTCGTGCCGCTCGGGCTGGTGGCCTACTACGCGGTGACCACTCCCGACGGGACCTTTACGATCGACTACATCTCCCAGGTGGGCGAATACACGCCGGTGCTTGTCCGCTCGGTGTGGCTGGCCTTCCTCGCCACGGTGATCTGCCTGGTCATCGCCTATCCGCTCGCCTTCATCATCTCCCGGCACAGTGGCGCGGGCCAGCGCACGATGGTCATGCTCATCATGCTGCCCATGTGGATGAACTTTCTGCTGCGCACCTACGCGTGGATGACCATCCTCGAGAAGAACGGCCTCATCAACCGCTTTTTCGCGCATTTCGGCCTCGGCCCCTTCGAGATGATCAACACGCAGGGGGCGGTCGTGCTCGGCATGATCTACAACTACCTGCCCTTCATGATCCTGCCCCTCTATTCGATCATGACCAAGATCCCCAACAGCGTGATCGAGGCCGCACAGGACCTCGGCGCGAACGCGCGCAAGGTCCTCACGAAGGTGCTCATCCCGATGACCGTCCCGGGCATCTCGACCGGCGTCATCATGGTGTTCGTCCCGTCGGTGTCCACCTTCATCATCTCGCGGATGCTCGGCGGCGGCGGAAACCTGCTGATCGGCGATTTGATCGATTTGCAGTTCCTCGGGAACGCCTACAACCCGAACCTCGGCGCGGCGATCTCCCTCGTGCTGATGGTGCTGATCCTGCTCGCCATGAGCATCACCAACCAGTTCGGAGACGATGAGAAGGGGGATCTGCTCAAATGAAATGGCTGAAAAAATCCTACGTGGCCATCGTCATGGCGTTCCTTTACGCGCCGATCCTGGTGCTCATCGTCTTCTCCTTCAACCAGTCCAAATCCCGCGGCGCGTGGACCGGCTTCACCTTCGGCTGGTATGAGAAGCTCTTCCACAACCAGATGATCATCCAGTCGCTCATGAACACCCTGCTCGTGGCGGTGATCTCGTCGGTCGTGGCCACCGTGCTCGGAACGCTGGCCGCCATCGGCATCCGCAACATGAAGAAGATGTCCCGCACCCTTGTCATGAACGTCACCTACCTGCCGATCATCAACCCGGAGATTGTCACGGGCGTCTCGCTCATGCTGCTCTTCGTCTTTGTCAAGTCGGCGGGCATCCGGCTCGACTTCGGCTTTACGACGGTCATCCTGGCGCACATCACCTTCAACGTCCCCTACGTCATCCTCAACGTCATGCCCAAGCTCCGCCAGATGGACATCTCCGTCTTCGAGGCGGCGCAGGACCTCGGGTGCAGCCCCTCGCAGGCCTTCTTCAAGGTGGTCATCCCCGAGATCATGCCGGGCATCGTCGCGGGCTTTCTGATGTCGTTCACCTATTCGCTCGACGACTTCATTATCAGCTATTTCGTCACCGGGCCGACCTCCCAGACGCTGCCGATCACGATCTATTCGATGACCCGGCGCAAGGTCAGCCCGGAGATCAACGCCCTCAGTACCATCATCTTCGTGGTGGTGCTCACCGTGCTGCTGCTCGTCAACGTGGGCGACGCGCGCCGGGAGCGGGAGCTCCGGATGAAAGCGAGGGATCGGGTATGATGAAAAAACGGCTCCTGTCCCTCGCGCTCGCCGCGGCGCTGCTGCTGGCGCTCCCCCTGCCCGCCCTCGCGGAGGTGGAGGTCTCCGACCCCGCCTACTATGAGCGGTTTCGGGGCAAAAACGTGTCGATCAACGTCCACAACTGGGGCGAGTATATCTCCGACGGCTCGGACGAGGGGATGGACGTCATCTCCGAATTTGAGGCGCTCACCGGCATCAAGGTGAACTACACCACCTTCGCGACCAACGAGGAGCTCTACGCCCGCCTCAAGAGCGGCGGAGCCAACTACGACGTGGTCATCCCCTCCGACTATGCGATCGCGCGGATGATCCACGAGGGGATGCTCGAGGAGCTCGACTTCGACAACATCCCCAACCTCAAAAACATCTCCGAGAGCTTCCTGGACCCGATCTACGACCCGGGCGGGAAATACTCCGTCCCCTACACCTGGGGGACCGTCGGCGTGATCTACAATACCCAGATGGTCGACGAGGAGGATCTGGGGAGCTGGGATCTGCTGTGGAACGAGAAGTATCTCGGCGAAATCCTGATGTTCTCCAACCCGCGCGACGCGTTCGCGATCGCGCTGAAAAGGCTCGGCTACTCGATGAACCCGACGAGGGAGGAGGAGCTGCGCGACGCGACCGATTCCCTCAAGGACCAGAAGCTGCTGGTGCAGGCGTACGTCATGGACGAGATCTTCGACAAGATGCTCGGCGGCGAGGCGGCCATCGCGCCCTACTACGCGGGCGACGCGATCACGATGATGGCGGATAACCCCGACCTCTCCTATTTCGTGCCGGAGGAGGGGACCAACCGCTTCGTCGACGCGGCGGTCATTCCGGTGGGCGCGAAGAACAAGGAAGCCGCCGAGATGTTCATCAATTTCCTGCTCGAACCGGAGGTGGGCGCGGCCAACGCCGAATACATCGGCTACTCGTCCCCCAACGACGCGGCGCTCGAGCTGATGGACCCCGAGGTCACCGGGGACCCGATCGCCTATCCGCCCGATAAGGTGATCGAAAAGACCGAGTTTTTCATCGAGCTTTCGCCCGAGATGAGCCTCGCGATGGATAAGATGTGGACCGAGGTGCTCTCGTCCGACGAGGCCTACAGCAAGTGGCTTATCCCGATCATGATGCTCGTGGCCGTCGCGGCGTCGGTCTCCATCAACCTGCTGCGCTCCTGGCGCAAGCGGCGCGACCGGGAGTATGCGGACCGCCCGGTGAAAAAGGGCTGATCAAACCGAATAACGGAAAAAGAGCGGGAGGCGCAGCGCGCCTCCCGCTCTTTTTTGGATCTTACCGCCGATTAGCAGCCACAGCCGCATCCGCAGCCGTTGTTGTAGTTGGCGCCGCAGTTGTCGCAGCCGCAGTTGTTGTCGCAGCCACAGCCGCATCCGCCGTTGTTGCCAAAGCCGAAGCCGCTGTTGCCGCCCCAACCCCAACCGAAGATGATGATAATCAGGATAATGATCCAGAAGTAGTTGCCGCCAAAGTTGTTACATCCCATGAAAGGTGACCTCCTATTAGTGATTTCATCCCATACTATGTCGCTCCCTTCCCTTCGGTTACAGCGGGCGCGTTTTCCGCTTTCGGCGGCGCATATCGGCGGGGGCTTCTGACAATATTATGAATGGTTCCCGCATAAGATATTACGGCGCCCTGCGGGCCGCCGGCCGGAGGGAAACGCCGTTCGGGGGCGGGGAAACGAACTTCTGAGGTGATCTTTTGTTCAAATTCAACGGCTTTACGCCGAAGGCCAATACGGCGATCAACTGCGCAATCGAGGAGGCGTCGGTGCTCGGGCACACCTATATCGGCAGCGAGCACCTGCTGCTCGGCCTGCTCGCCGAAGGCAGCGGAGTGGCCTTCACCGTGCTGGGAAAATGCGACGTCACGGCGGAAAAGGTGCGCGAACTGCTCATCAAGACGGTAGGCAAGGGCATCCGCTCGGTGCTCACCCCGTCGGACATCACGCCGCGCTGCAAGCGCATCCTCGAGATGTCCCTCATGCAGACCCGGATGAGCGGCGTGCCGCTCGCGGGCACCGAGCACATCCTTATGAACCTGCTCAAGGAGAACGACAGCTACGGCGTGCGCTTTTTAAAGCAGCTCTCGGTCGAACCGGACGCGGTCGTCAAGCAGATCGGCGACTTTGCCCAGACGACGGGCGCGGACCTGCTGGGCGTGCGGCGCGCCGCGCCGCCGCGGCCCAAGCCCGCGGTGCGCACTCCGCTCGTCGACAAGTACGGCCGCGACCTCACCGAGATGGCGCGGCAGGGGAAAATCGATCCGGTGATCGGCCGGGAGAAGGAGATCGAGCGGGTGCTCCAGATCCTGACCCGCCGCACCAAGAACAACCCCTGCCTCATCGGCGAGGCGGGCGTCGGCAAGACGGCGATCGCCGAGGGGATCGCGCGGCGGATCGTCGAGATGGATGTACCGCCCCAGCTCAAGCAGAAGCGGTTTATCGCGCTCGACCTGACAAGCATGGTCGCGGGCACGAAATACCGCGGCGACTTCGAGGAGCGGATCAAGAACACAATCGACGAGGTGGTCGCGGCGGGCAACATCATCCTCTTTATCGACGAGCTGCACACGATCATCGGCACCGGCGCGGCGGAGGGCGCGGTGGACGCTGCCAACATTTTAAAGCCCCAGCTCGCGCGCGGGGAATTCCAGCTCGTGGGCGCGACGACGATCGACGAGTACCGCAAGTTCATCGAAAAGGACAGCGCCCTCGAACGCCGGTTCCAGTCGATCCTCGTGGAGGAGCCGAGCGAGGAGGACGCGGTCGCGATCATCAAGGGCCTGCGCGAACGGTACGAGGAGCACCACCGCATCCGCATCCTCGACGAGGCGGTCGAATCGGCCGTGGCGCTGTCCGCGCGGTATATCGCCGACCGCCGCCTGCCCGACAAGGCGATCGACCTGATCGACGAGGCCTGCTCGCGTGTAAAGATGAACAGCATTACAGTCCCGAACAGCCTGCGGGAGCTGGAAAACAAGCTGACCGCCCTCAAGACAGAGAAGGAAACGGCGATCAGCACCCAGAATTTCGAGTGCGCGGCGAGCATCCGCGACCGGGAGAGCGACCTGCGCGCGCGTCTGGAGAAGGCGCAGAACGATTGGGAGGATAGCGGGGACGAAAGCCTTCAGAAGCTCACCTCCGAGGACATCGCGAAGCTCGTGGCGGACATCACCGGCATCGACGCGACCCGCCTCACCGAGGCGCAGAGCGAGCGGCTGCTCCACCTCGAGGAGTCGCTGCACCAGATGATCGTCGGGCAGGAGCAGGCGGTACACGCGGTGGCGGGCGCCATCCGGCGCTCCCGCGTCGGCCTGCACGACCCGTCGCGCCCGCTCGGCTCCTTCATCTTCCTCGGGCCCACCGGCGTGGGCAAGACCGAGCTTTGCAAGGCGCTCGCCAAATGCATGTTCGGCGACCCGCACGCGATGATCCGGCTGGACATGTCGGAGTATATGGAGCGGCACTCGGTCAGCAAGCTGGTCGGCTCGCCGCCGGGATACGTCGGCTACGACGAGGGCGGACAGCTCACCGAAAAGGTCCGCCGCCGCCCCTATTCGGTGATCCTCTTCGACGAGATCGAAAAGGCGCACCCCGATTTCTTCAATATGCTGCTGCAAATCCTGGAGGACGGCATCCTTACCGACGCGCAGGGGCGCACCGTCAACTTCAAAAACACGATCATCATCATGACCTCCAACATCGGTGCGCGCATGATCTGCGAGCAGGGCAGGCTCGGCTTTTCCGCGGGCGCGCAGGAGGACCCGGATAAGCAGCAGGAGGCGGTGCGCAAGATGATGGTGGGCGAGCTCAAAAAATCCTTCAAGCCCGAGTTCCTCAACCGCGTCGACGAGATCATCGTCTTCCACAAGCTCAGCCAGCAGGAGGTGCGGCAGATCGCCGGGAACATGCTCGACGCGCTCAAGACGCGGCTCGCGGGGCTGCACATTGAGATCAGCTTCGACGAATCGGCGGCGGAGAAGATCACCCTCGACGGCTTTGACCCGCTCTACGGCGCGCGCCCGCTGCGCCGGGCGATTCAGGCGAAGATCGAGGACCGCCTCGCCGACGAGCTGCTCCACGGCACCATCAAGGCGGGCGACCGGATCGTCTGCTCCTGGAAGGACGAACAGTTCACCTTCTCCTAGGGAGGCTTTGAAAAGTCCTCCCGGAACCCCCGAAGCGTTTGATGCAGTCCGGCGTTCCATCCGGAACGCCGGACTGCTTTTTGCATCCCGCGTCCATTTGTGCTATACTGTCGTCGGTTAGAAAACGGGGGTGCCATTTATGATCGGAGAAAAGAATACCGTGACCTTTACGGTCGGGCCGGAGCGGCTCGCGTCTCATATGGGCAGCGGGGACCTCGACGTGCTCGCCACGCCCGCGATGATCGCGGAGATGGAACGGGCCGCCTGCACGCTGCTCGCGCGCTTTCTGGAGCCGGGGCAGACGTCGGTCGGCACGGCGATGGATGTGTCCCACACATCGGCCACGCCGTCCGGCATGGCGGCGGAGGCGTCGGCGGAGATCGTCGCGGCGGAGGGCCGCCGGGTGGACTTCACCGTGTCCGCGCGGGACGCGGCGGGGGAGATCGGCCGCGGCACGCACAGCCGGGTGATTGTCGACGCGGCGCGCTTCCAGCGGAAGACGGATGCGAAGGCGGGTGCCGCGGAATGAAAAAGCTCGTGATTTTCGACCTCGACGGGACGCTGCTCAACACGCTCGACGACCTCGCCGCGGCGGGCAACCACCTGCTGCGGGCGCACGGCTGGCCGGAGCACCCGGCCGAACGGTACAAGCTCTTTGTGGGCAACGGCGTCTATAAGCTCGTCGAGCGGATGATCCCTGCGGACGCCGATCATTCGCCCGGTGCGCTCGCGCTGCTGCGGGACGAGTATAACGCCTACTACAGCGCGCACAACGCCGATTTGACCGCGCCCTACCCGGGGGTCCCGGAGCTGCTCGGCGCGCTGGAACAGGCGGGCGCCGCCTGCGCGGTGCTCTCCAACAAGCCGCACGCCTTTACAGTGGAGCTCTGCAGGAGCCTGCTGGGGGAGCGGTTCGCGGTCGTGCACGGCCAGCGGGAGGGCTGGCCCACAAAGCCCGACCGGCTGCTGACGGCGGAGATCCTGGAGGAAACGGGGATCCGCGCCGCCGACACGGTCTACGTCGGGGACAGCGGCGTGGACATGCAGACGGCGAAGAACGGCGGGCTTTTCGCGGTCGGGGCGCTGTGGGGGTTCCGGTCGGAGGAGGAGCTGCGGGAGAACGGCGCGGACGCGGTCGTGGAGCGCCCGCTGGACCTGCTCCGGTATATCCGCTGAAAATTTTTTGAAAAAAACGGTATTGACAACGCCCAAAGTTTGCAGTATGATAGCGTCAATAACTTTTCAAAGACGATGACGGGGACGGCGCAGACACAGCCCAGCCCACAGAGAGCCGGCGTATGGTGAAAGCCGGCGGCGGGCCGTTTGACAGCTCATCACCCCCGAGTTGGGAGCCGAACGGAGATCAAGTAGGCTTCCCCGCTGGACGGCGTTAACGGTCGGGAGCTTGTTAGAGCTTCGCTAAGCGGCGCATTGTTGCGCAATTCGGGTGGTACCGCGGGTCGTAAATCGGACTCGTCCCTTATCTGAGGGACGGGTCTTTTTCACTTTCGCCGCGCCCGTTCCCGGGCCGCGGCCACAACAAATCCGGTCAATTTTGAGATGGAGGTCACCGATATGCAAGAGCAGAAACTACAGGAAATTGCCATGCGGATCCGTACGCTGCGGGAGATTATGGAGATTCCGGTCGCGGAGATGGCGCAGCAGACCGGCCTTTCCGCCGAGGAATACCTCGCCGCCGAGGACGGAAAGAGCGACTTCACCTTTACCTTCCTCTATAACTGCGCGCAGGCGTTCGGCGTCGACATCATCGAGCTGCTCACCGGCGAGGCCCCGCACCTCTCCTTCTACTCGATCGTCCGCAAGGGGGAGGGGCTGAGCATCAACCGCCGCGCCGGCTTCACCTACAACCACCTGGCCTACCGCTTTTCCCGCAAGATCGCCGAGCCCTTCCTCGTCACCGCGCCCTTTTCGCAGGAGGAGCAGGAGAAGCCCATCCACCTCTCCCAGCACGACGGGCAGGAGTTCGACTTTGTCCTGAGCGGGCAGCTCAAGGTGCAGATGGAGGACCACACCGAGTATATGGGACCGGGGGACGCGATCTATTACGACTCCGGCCACGCGCACGGCATGATCGCGACGGGCGGCGAGGACTGTGTGTTCCTCGCGGTCGTCATGAAGGATGAAAACGACAAGGGGGAGAACGACTGATGGATCTCGAGAATTTTTATCAGCGCTTCTGCAAGGAGGGCTTTGACGAAAACGGCGTGCTCAACTACTTTGAGCCGGTGATCGCCGACAACTTCAACTTTGCCTACGACGTGGTGGACGAGATCGCCCGCCTCGAGCCGAACCGCCGCGCCATGGTCTGGTGCAACGTGGCGGGGGAGGAGCGGGTGCTCACCTTCGGCGAGATGAAGCTCTATTCCGACAAATGCGCCCAGATGCTCGCCGACCACGGCGTCAAAAAGGGCGACATGGTCCTGCTGGTGCTGAAAAGGCACTATGAGTTCTGGTTCACCGTCCTCGCGCTCCACAAGCTCGGCGCGGTCGGCGTGCCCGCCACCAACCTGCTGACCACCCACGACCTCGTTTACCGCTTCGAGGCGGCTGGCATCACCGCCTGCGTCTGCTCGGGCGAGTGCAACATCTCCGAGTATGTGGACGAGGCGTGCAGGCAGTATGACGGGGTCCACTCCAAGTTTATCGTCCGCGGCAGGCGGGAGGGCTGGCTCACCTATTCGGAGGAGCTCGAAAAGTACGACGGGAACTTCGAGCGGGTCCAGACCTCCAGGGACGACCCGCTGCTCCTCTACTTCACCTCCGGCACGACGGGCATGCCCAAGATGGTCGTCCACAACCACGCCTACCCGGTGGCGCACATCATCACCGCCCGCTACTGGCACAACGTCCACTCGGACGATCTGCACCTGACCGTCTCCGAGACGGGCTGGATGAAGGCGGTCTGGGGCAAGCTCTATGGGCAGTGGTTCGCCGCGGCGTCGATCTTCGTCTACGACTTTGACAAGTTCGTCCCCCACGACCTGCTGCACATGATGGAAAAATACAAGGTCACCACCTTCTGCGCACCGCCGACCATCTACCGCTTTTTCATCAAGGAGGGGATGGAGGGATACGACCTGTCCGCCCTGCACTATTCCACGACGGCGGGCGAGGCGCTCAACCCCGAGGTCTACAACCGCTGGTACGAGTTCACCGGCCTGCGCCTGATGGAGTCCTACGGCCAGACCGAGACGGTCATGCAGGTCGCGAACTTCGTGGGCACCACCCCCAAGCCGGGCTCGATGGGCAAGCCGTCGCCGATCTATGACATCCACCTGATCGACGAGGACGGCAACGACGTGCCGCGCGGCGCCGTCGGCGAGATCGTCATTAACACCGAGAAGCCCCATCCCGGGCTCTTCGGCGGCTACTATCGCAACCCCGGGGAGACGGCCGCGTCCTGGCACGACGGCTACTACCACACGGGCGATACCGCGTGGATGGACGAGGACGGCTACCTCTGGTATGTCGGACGCACCGACGACGTCATCAAGTCGTCGGGCTACCGCATCGGCCCCTTCGAGATCGAGAGCGTGCTGATGGAGCACCCCGCCGTGCTGGAATGCGCGGTCACCGGCGCGCCCGATCCCGTCCGCGGCATCGTGGTCAAGGCGACGATCGTCCTGACGAGCAGCTACCAGCCCTCCGAGGAGCTCAAAAAGGAGCTCCAGACCTTCGTCAAAAAACAGACCGCTCCTTATAAATACCCCCGCATCGTCGAGTTCGTCACCGAACTGCCCAAGACGATCTCGGGCAAGATCCGCCGCACCGAGATCCGCGCGAAGGATCAGAAGAAATAATCCGCTCTAAAAACGGACGCCCGACCGGCAGGTCAGGCGTCCGTTTTCGTTTTCCGGGCGATTTCGAGCGCTTCCGCGAAGGAGAGCCGCTTGGTGAGCGCGTCGAGCTCCGGGCTGGCGATCCAGTCGGGATGGGAGCAGTCCCCGAATTTGACCGTGTGCACGACGGTCCCGCGCGCGAGGCATTCGTTGTGGGGCACGCCGGGGACGGTGACCGCCCAGCCGCCGGGCGGGAGCTCCCGCAGGCGCGCCGTCCCCTCCCGGTATTCGGCGAAGACGACGCGGCCCTCCTGCACGATCACCATCTCCCTCAGGGCGCTGTGGGAATGGCTGTTTTCCCACACCGGGCCGCCCGTATTCTCGCAGCGGATATAGCTGCTGCCGTCCCGCCCCGTGAGGCGGAAGCGGACCTCGCCGTTTTCCATCCGCTCGTGGTTGGTTGTGATCCCGAACTCCGCGAGCTCCCGTTCGTTCAGCTTTTGCGGCATGGCGTTCCCTCCTTTTTCTTCCATCCTAGCACGAAACGCCCGGTTTGTCACCCAAAGCGGAGGGATTTAGCCGGATTTTCCGTCTGCGAGAACGTTTTGGCGCGGAGCCGAATACATTAATAGATAGACGCATACGGAAAGGGGGCGGCGCGGTGAAACCGATCACCATCCGCATCAGCCGCCGCAAGCTGCGCGCGCTCAAGATGCTCGCGGCGGGGATGCTGATCCTGCTGGCGGCCTTCTGGGTGGACGGGCGCATCCGGCCGCTCGTCTCGACGGTGTCGACCTACCAGTCCAAGCTGGTGGCGACCCGCGCGGTCAACGACGCGGTGCTGCGGGTCATTTCCGAGGAAAACATCACCTATGGGAAGATCATGAACGCCGTGCTCGATGAGAAGGGCAAGGTCACGACGGTCACCACCAATATGGTCGCCCTCAACCGGCTCAAGGCGGAGATCAACAACGCGGTCAGCGACGAGCTCCAGAAGGGGATCGAACAGCCGATCGACCTTCCGCTGGGCACCCTGCTCGGCGGGCATTTCCTGTCGGGGCGGGGGCCGAGCGTCCAGTTCAAGGTCGTGCCGATGGGCTACACCGAGACGCAGATCTACAACAAATTCCAGTCGGCGGGCATCAACCAGACGCTGCACCAGGTGATGGTGACGGTCAACACCCGCGTGGCGGCGATCCTGCCCCTCTATACGGTCGAGACGGACGTCTCGACCGACATCTGCATCGCCGAAACGGTGATCGTGGGGGAGGTGCCGCAGTCGTTCACCGATATCTCGGGCGACAACCGCGGACTCATCGACAAGGTCAACGATTACGGCCTGAAAAATGTGGATTGAGACGGGGATTTGTGATAGAATAACAGGGAATGATACCGAACTGGAGGAAGACGGCATGGACCGGAAAACGGCGGAAAACCGGGCGGGCGAGCTGCGCCCGATTTTGGAAAGATACAGCTATGAGTACTATGTGCTCGACAACCCCTCGATCAGCGACTATGACTACGACAGGCTGCTGCACGAGCTGCTGGACATCGAGACGGAATTCCCCGAGCTCGCGACGGAGAACTCCCCGACGCGGCGCGTCGGGGGCATGGCGCTCAACACCTTCGCGCCGGTGCGCCACGAGGTGCAGATGGGCTCCTTGCAGGACGTTTTCGACACGGCGGACATCGCCGCCTTCGACGCACGGGTGCGCGAGACGGTGGCGGACCCCGTCTACATCGTCGAGCCGAAGATCGACGGGCTGTCCGTCTCGCTCGAATACCGGGACGGCGCCTTCTGGCGCGGGTCGACGCGCGGGGACGGCGTCACCGGGGAGGACGTCTCGGAGAACCTCAAGACGGTCGGGTCGATCCCGATGACCCTCACCGAAAAGCTCCCCTTCCTCGAGGTGCGCGGGGAGGTCTACATGCCGCGCGCGAGCTTCGACCGGGTGGTCGCCCGGCAGCTCGAAAACGAGGAGGAGCCCTTCAAAAACCCGCGCAACGCGGCGGCGGGCTCCCTGCGGCAGAAGGACAGCCGCGTCACCGCGCAGCGGGGGCTGGATATCTTCGTCTTCAACATCCAGCAGATCGAGGGGAAGACCCTCACCGGCCACAAGCAGTCGCTCGACTACCTGGCGGCGCTCGGCTTCAAGGTGATCCCCTCCTATAAGGCGTTCACCGACATTTCCGACGCGATCGCGGAGATCGGGCGGATCGGCGAAAACCGCTACGAGTTCTCCTTCGACATCGACGGCGCGGTCATAAAGGTCGACGACTTTACAGAGCGCGAACAGCTCGGCGCGACGGCCAAGTTCCCCCGCTGGGCGGTCGCCTTCAAATACCCTCCCGAGGAGAAGCGGACCACCCTGCGCGAGATCGAGATCCGCGTGGGGCGCACCGGCGCGCTCACGCCCACGGCGGTCTTCGAGCCGATCACGCTGGCGGGCACGACGGTGAGCCGCGCGGTGCTCCACAACCAGGACTTCATCAACGAGAAGGGGATCGCCATCGGGGACACGATCGTCGTGCGCAAGGCGGGCGACATCATCCCCGAGGTCGTCTCGGTCGCCTTCCACCAGCCGGGCGCGCCGGTCTACCGGATTTCCAACGTCTGCCCCTCCTGCGGCAGCATCGCCGAGCGGGAGGAGGGGGAGGCGGTGCTCCGCTGCGTCAACATGGCCTGTCCGGCGCAGGTGGCGCGCAACCTTGTGCATTTCGCCAGCCGCGACGCGATGGATATCGACGGCCTTGGCCCGGCGATCGTCCACCAGCTGCTGGAAAGCGGGCTCGTGCATTCGGCCGCCGACCTCTACACCCTGGAAAAGGAACCGCTCGCCGCCCTCGAACGGATGGGGGAGAAGAGCGCGCAGAACCTGCTGGAGGCGCTCGAGCGGTCGAAATCCCGCGACCTGTCGCGGCTGCTCTTCGCGCTGGGCATTCCGGGCATCGGGCAGCGGTCGGCGCAGCTGCTGGCCCAGCGGTTCGGCAGCATGGACGGGGTACTCTCCGCCACGGCGGAGGAGATCGCCGGAATCGACGGCTATGGCGGCATCATGGCGCAGAGCGTCGCGGATTTCTTCGCGCTCGGCCAGAACCGCGCGCTCATTGAGCGGTTCCGCTCCCTTGGGCTCAACATGCTCTGCGAGACGGCGCCCGCGGCGGACACCTTCGCCGGGAAGACCTTCGTGCTGACCGGCACGCTGCCGTCGCTGACCCGCAGCGAGGCCAAGGAGATGATCGAGGCGGCGGGCGGCAAGGTGAGCGGAAGCGTCTCGAAGAAGACCGACTACGTCGTGGCGGGCGAGGAGGCGGGCAGCAAGCTCACCAAGGCGCAGAGCCTGGGCGTGGCGGTGATCGACGAGGCGGGCCTGCGGGAACTGCTCGGACAATAACGGACGGCCAAGGGCCGCCGGGGAAAACCCCGGCGGCCTTTTCTGCATGTTTGGGGGCCTTCTGGTAAAAATATCTGCGAACGATAAAAGAAATGGCGGTTTGCAGATGGACGGGAATAAACGGACGATGATCGAGGAACGGGTGCGCGCGGCCGCGCGGGAGGTCCCGCGCGGCGGGGCGCGCCAGATCGCGCGCGGGCTGCGGCGGGAGCTTTCGAGCCTGCGCGCGCGGTTTTCCGCCCTGCGGGAGACCGGCGCGCCCGAGGGCTGGGAGCAGTGGCTTTCGGACAATTTCTACGCGCTCGAGGCGCACGCCAAGCAGTCGCTGCTCGACCTGCGCGGCTGCCGAAAGCGGAGCGCGCCGCTGTTCGGGCTCTATCTGCAGCTTGAGGCGGTCTTTGCCGACGGGGAGATCCCGATCGGCATGGAGGAGGTCCGCGCGGCGCTTACGGCCGCGAACGAGCTTTCCGAGCTCGGGGAGCGGCAACTGGAATTCACCTACACCGCGCTCAAATGCGTCCTGCTGCACGCGGCGGCGGACGCCTGCGCGGGGGAGCGGGATTCCGCAGGGCGGGAGCGCCTCCTCTCCTACGCGGTCACCGGGCTGACGGCGGTCTACGAACTCGATTTCGACGCGCTCACCCGTTCGGTGAGCGCGATCGAGCGCATCTTCGAAAAGGACCCCGCCGGGGTCTACCCTCGCATGGCGGAGCAGTCCCGGCGGCACTACCGGCAGATCGCCGCGCGCATCGCAAGATATACCGGCGCGGCGGAAAGCGCCGTCGCGCGCGACATCCTCATCTGCGCCGGGGACGCGAAGGGGGAGCGGGAACGCCACGTCGGCTACTATCTGCTCGGGCACGACCCGCGCGCCATCCGCGCCCGGCGGCGCGGGCGCGCGGCGCTGCTGCTCTCCTGGGCGCTGCCGCTGGCCCTCTGCGCCTTTCTCTGGGCGGGCTTCGGTCCCGCCGCCGCGCTGCTTGGGTACCTGCCGCTCGTCGAGATTGTGCGGGTGCTGGCCTCCTCGCTGGCGATGCGCGGCGTCCCGGCGGGGCATATTCCGCGCGTCGAACTGACCGAGCTGCCGAAGACGGCGGTCGCCGTGACGACCCTGCTGCCCGCCGCCGACAAGGCGGACGGGCTGCGGAACCGGCTGGAACAGCTCTACTTTTCCAACCCCGCCGAAAACCTCTTTTTCTGCGTGCTCGCGGATTTCGGGGAGGACCGCCGCCCCTTTAGCCCGCAGGACGGCCCCCGGATCGACGCCGCCAAACGGGTGATCGAAGAGCTGAACCGCCGGTACGGCGGCCGGTTTTTCCTCTTTGTGCGGCGGCGGGTCTACAGCCCGACGCAGAACGCCTACTGCGGCTGGGAGCGCAAGCGGGGCGCAATCATCGAATTCATCCGCTTTGTAAAGGGCGGGGAGACGCCCGTGGCCTGCTTCGCGGGGGACCGCGAGGCGCTCGGGAACCTCAAATACCTCATTGCGCTCGACGCGGACACCAACCTCTCCTTCGACGGCGCGCGCCAGCTGCTCGCGGCGGCGGAGCACCCGCTCAACCGCCCGGTGATCGGCAAACACAACGCCGTCGCCGCCGGCTACGGCATCCTGACCGCGCGGATCGGCACCGATTTGGAGTCTGCAAAGGCAACGGACTTTACACGTATTATGGCGGGCGCGGGCGGCATCTCCTCCTATGAGCAGGAGTGCAGCGACTTCTATCAGGACCTCTTTGGACAGACGGTCTTTTCCGGCAAGGGACTCATCGATATCGACGCCTTCCACGCGGTCGTCGGGCGGCGGTTTCCCGAAAACCGCGTGCTCAGCCACGACATCGTGGAGGGCGCCTACCTGCGGGTGGGGCTCCTCTCCGACGTGGAGCTCACCGACGGGATGCCCACCAACGCGCTCTCCTGGTTCACGCGGCTGCACCGCTGGATCCGCGGCGACTGGCAGAACCTGCCCTTCCTGCGCCGGACGATCGTGCTGAACGGCTCCCGCCGCCCCAATCCGGTCGGCCCGCTCGCGAAATACCAGCTCCTCGACAACCTCCGCCGCTCGCTGACGCCGGCGGCGGCGCTTTCCTGCGTGGCCGCGGCGGCTTTTCTGCCGCAGGGGACCGCGCTGCTGCTCTGTGCGCTGGCCTTCCTCTCGGGCGCGCTCGCGCCGCTTTTGGGCGCGGTGCGCGCCATCCTGAACGGCGGGCGGTTCGCGCTGACCCGCCGCTATTTCGCGCGCACGCTGCCGCGCGTCTTCGAGCTGCTGGGGCAGGCGCTGCTCGGCACGGTCATGACCGCCCAGCAGGCGGTCGTCTCCCTCGACGCGGCCTGCCGCGCCCTCTGGCGGATGGCGTTCTCCCACAAGAACCTGCTCCAGTGGACGACCGCCGCGCAGGGGGAGACGCGCGACGCGGGGGTGCTCGCCGTGCTGCGGAGAAGCTGGATTTCCGAGTTCATCGGCCTCTGCCTGCTCATCTTCGCGCCGCCGCAGAGCCTCGTCGTCAAGCTCTACGGCGCGCTCTTTCTGCTCTACGCGCCCGTCGCGGCGGCGACCGCCCGCCCGACGCCGGAGGTCAAAACGCTGCCCGGCCGCGTCCAGCGGGAGCGCCTGCTCTCCCTCTGCGCCCAGATGTTCCGCTTCTACGAGGACTATGCCGGGAAGGAGAACCACTACCTGCCGCCCGACAACGTCCAGGATTCCCCGGTGGAGGCGGTGGCGCGGCGCACCTCGCCGACCAACATCGGCATGATGCTGCTCTCGATGCTCGCGGCGCGCGATCTGCACCTGATCGACACCGAGGGGCTCTACACCCGCATCGAGCGGACGATTTCGACGATCGAAAAGCTCGAGACTTACCGGGGAAATCTCTATAACTGGTACGCGACCGACGACCTGCGGGTGCTGCCCGAGCCGTTTGTCTCGGCGGTGGACAGCGGAAACTTCCTCTGCGCGCTCGTCGCGCTGGGGGAGGGCCTGCGGGAGTACGCCGCGCAGGAGCCGCGGATGGGGGAGCTTGTCGGACGCGTGGAGGCGCTGCTGGAACGGACGGATTTTTCCGTCTTCTACAACCGCCGCCGCAAGCTCCTGACGATCGGCCTCGACCGGAACGGCAATCCCTCCGGCTCCCACTATGACTTCCTCATGAGCGAGGCGCGCACCGCCAGCTATTACGCGGTCGCCACCCGGCAGGCGGGACGGCGGCACTGGAGCGCGCTCGGGCGCGCGATGTCCCGCTGCGGCCCCTACGCGGGGCCGGTCTCCTGGACGGGCACGATGTTTGAATATTTCATGCCCCATCTGCTGCTGCCCGCCTACGACGGGTCGCTGCTGGGCGAGGCGCTCCACTACGCGCTCTACTGCCAGAAGCGGCGCGCCCGCCGCGCGGGGGTTCCGTGGGGGATCAGCGAGAGCGGGTATTTCGCCTTCGACCCGCACTTAAACTACCAGTACAAGGCGCACGGCGTGCAGGCGCTGGGGGTGAAGCGGGGGCTCGACCGGGAATGCGTCGTCGCGCCCTATGCGACCTTTCTGGCGCTGCCCTTCGACCTTGACGGCGGGATGAAAAACCTCGACCGCCTCGAGGCGCTCGGCATGGCGGGAAGGTACGGCTTCTATGAGGCGGCCGACTTCACGCCCGGGCGCGCCCCGGCGGGAGGCTTTGCGGTGGTGCGCTCCTATATGGCGCACCATGTCGGCATGAGCATCGTCGCCTGCGCGAACGCGCTGCTCGACAACGTCATGCAGAAGCGGTTCATGCGCGACCACGCGATGGGTTCCGCCAGGGAATTTTTGCAGGAAAAAATATCAAAGGATGCGGTGGTGTACGACCAGATGAAACCGGAAAACGACCAGCGGCAAAAGCCCGCGCCCGAGGGCGCGCCCATCGTGCGGGAGGGGCTCTCCCCGCTGTCGCCCGCCTGCACGCTGCTCGCGTCGGGGCTCTGCTGCCATCCGCTCTCCGAGACGGGGAACGGATGGCTGCGCTATGGGGACTGCGACGTGACCCGCCGTTCCGACGACCCGCTGCTCCACCCGCAGGGGATTCTCGCCCTTGTGAAGGCATGCGGCGAGACGATCTCGGCCACGGCCGCGCCCTTCTGGCAGGAGGGGGTGGCGCACCGCTGCGAGTTCACGGCGGACGGCGCGTCCTACCACGCCCGGAAGGGGGAGATCGAGCTCACCCAGCGGTTCACCCTCGACGCGGTCCGTCCGGTGGAGCGGTGCGCGCTGACCGTCCGCAACCACACCGCGTCCAAGGCGGTCGCGCAGGTCTGCTTCTACTTCGAGCCGGTGCTCGCCCAAAACAGCGAATACGCCGCGCATCCCGCCTTCTCCAAGCTCTTTCTGCTGGGAAGCCGGGACGCGGCCACCGATTCGGTCAGCTTCTTCCGCCGCCACCGGGACGGCTCGGATGGGCTCTTCCTTTCGGCGGGGCTCGCGGAACGGATCCCGTTCGACTGCTGCCTGCGCCGGGAGGAGATGACCCCCTATCCCGAGGGGCTCCAGAACCTGCTGCATTTCGACGCGCTGCCCTTCGGCGGCCAGACCGCCACGCCCGATGGCTGCTGCGCCCTCCGCCTGACCCTCACCGTCCCGGCGCGCGGGGAGGCGGCGGCGACGCTGCTGCTCTCCTGCGGGCCGTCGCTCGCCGAGAGCGCGGGCAATCTCGCGGCCGCGCGGGAGGAGCGTTCGGCCCCCGCGCCCTCGCCGCTCATGGGCGATTCGATGGCCGCGCGGTTCGGTCTGCGGCTGCTGCCGCAGATGCTCTTCGGCGCGGACTGCGGCGATGCGGCGCGCGCCGCCCTCGCGGAGAACACCCGCGGGCAGGACGCGCTCTGGTCGCTGGGAATTTCGGGCGACCGGCCCGTCGTCCTCTACGACTGGGACGCCGAGCCGGACGAGGCGCGGCTGTCGGCCTACCTGGAACTCTGGACGATCATGCGGCTGCACCGGCTGGAATTCGACCTCTGCGTGCTCGGCGCGCCGGAGAATCCGCTTCCGGAGGGCGTGTACCGGATTCCGCGGGAGGTCTCCCGGGAGGTGCTCACCGCCCTCAGGGCCGCCGCCTGCCACACCGCGTCCGACGCGCGGGAGCCCGCCCCGGCCGAGTGGAGGCCCGCGCCCATCCTGCACGCCGAGCCGGCGGAGATCCCGCAGGACCCCAACCGGTTCGACGTGGTGGGCGGGGCCTACCTCGGGGAGGGCTTCTGCGTCGAACGGGTGACGCCGCTGCCCTTCTCCCACGTGCTGGCGAACCCGTCGTTCGGGTGCCTCATGCAGGACGCGAGCCTCGGCAACACCTGGTGGCAGAACGCCCGCGAATGCAAGCTCAGTCCCTGGCGCAACGACATCGCCTCGGGCAACGACGGCGAACGCCTGCTGCTGAAGCTGGGGGAGGAGATTTACGACCTGGTGAACGGCGCGCGCGCCTTCTTTTCCCCGTCGGAGGCCCGCTGGAAGGGGCGCGCGGGGGAGCTTTCGACGGAGGTGCGCGTGACGGTATCCGACGCGGGGAGCGCAAAATTCCTCGATGTGACGCTGGAAAACGAGAGCGACGGGGAGGTGGAGGCCATCTGCGCCTATGTGATCGAGCCGGTGCTGGGCGTCAGCCGACAGACGGCGAAATATATCCGGTTCGGGCAGCTAGACGGCTGCCTGACGCTGCACAATCCCTATCACGCGCAGCTTCCCGCCTGGATGGCGGTTCGCGTCCCGGACGGGCATCCGAGCCACACGACCGACCGCGCCGCGTTTTACGCGGGGGACTGGTCGCCGCGGGAGCTGCTGCCGAATAACGACCCCATTGCGGGCACGGTGGTGCGCAAGCGCCTGCCGCCCCGCCGGCGCGAGTCGATCCGCTTCATCCTCACGGCGGCCGCCGAGGAGGCGGCCGCGGCGCAGCTCGCGGGGCGGCCGCTGCCGCCCTCCCGCGGCGCCGGCCGCCGCGCGATCTCAATATCCACCCCCGGCGCGCCGCGCGGCCGCGTCATGCACACCGTCGCGCCCCCCCCGATCCTCGCGGGGCGGCTGTGGGGCCGGTGCGCCTTCTACCAGTGCTCGGGCGCCTACGGCTTCCGCGACCAGCTGCAGGACGCGGGCGCCTACCAGCTGCTCGACCCGGAGATCGCCAGGGAGCAGATCGCGCGCTGCTGCGCCGTGCAGTTCCCCGAGGGGGACGTGCTCCACTGGTGGCACGCGCTGCCCAGCGAGACGCGCGGGGTGCGCACCCGCTTTTCCGACGACCTGCTCTGGCTGCCCTACACCGTCTGCGGCTATGTCGAGGCGACGGGCGACCGGGAGCTGCTCGACCTCGAGATCGCCTTCTGCGAGGGGGAACCGCTCGCGGAGGGGGAACAGGAGCGCTACCAGGCGGTGCGGCAGTCGGAGGAAAAGGCGACGGTGTTCGAGCACTGCGTGCGCGCGATCGAAAAGGCGAGCAATTTCGGGGACAAGGGCATCCCGAAGATCGGCTGCGGCGACTGGAACGACGGGTTTTCGGGCGTCGGCGCGGGCGGGCAGGGGCAGAGCGTCTGGCTCGGGATGTTCCTCGCCGTGGTGTGCGGGCGGTTCGCGCCGCTCTGCGCCGAACGCGGGGACAGCTTCCGCGCCGAGCTCATGAAGGGCACGACGGCGCTTCTGCGCCAGAACCTCGACAAATCCTGCTGGGACGGAAACTGGTACCTGCGCGCCTTTTACGACGACGGGACCCCGCTCGGCAGCCATAAGAGCGAGGAATGCCGCATCGACCTGCTCTCCCAGAGCTTCGCGGTCTTCGCGGGGATGCCCGACGCTTCGCGCGTGAAGACGGCGCTCGACTCCGCGCTCGACCGCCTTGTGGACCATGAGGGGCGGATCGTGAAGCTCTTTACGCCCCCCTTCGACCGCTCCGACCACAACCCCGGCTATATCAAGGCGTACCCCACCGGCATCCGGGAAAACGGCGGCCAGTACACCCACGCGGCCATCTGGCTCGCGCTCGCGCTGCTGGAGGCGGGCCGCGCGGAGGAGGGCTGGCGGCTGCTCGACATGCTGAATCCCGCCTCCCGATGCACTGACGCGGCGCTCGCCCAGAGCTACAAGACCGAGCCCTACTACCTCGCCGCCGACATTTACACCCACGCCGGGTGCTGCGGCCACGGGGGCTGGAGCATCTATACCGGCGCGGCGGCGTGGTACTACCGCGCGGTGGTCGGCGGACTGCTGGGACTGGGCTTCCGCGGCGGGGCGCTCACCCTTTCGCCCCGCCTGCCCGAAAGCTGGAACCGTTTCTCGGTTACGGTACGGGAGGGGGAGGCGACCTACGCGATCGAATGCTCCCGGACGGGGAAGCGGACGCTCACGGTGGACGGGAATCCGGCGGAGGAAATCCCGCTCGACGGGGCGAGCCACACCATTTTGTTAACGATTTAAAAACGATGGAAAAAAGATGGTGCGCGCGCGGGTTTTTATGGTATAATAACTTCTCGTAATATAGAAATATCCCAAAGGAGATCATCGAATGAACGACCGCTTCCAACGGGAATCCATCGGCGACGGCGTCTGGTTCAGCAGCGTCACCGATCCCAAATTCAAACACAACCGCATCTCCGCCAACCTGCTGGTCGGGCTGGAGAGCGAAACGGCCTCGGTGAACGCGGCCCTGCCCTTTATCCTGCGGCGCGGCTGCCGTTCCTGCCCCGATTTTACCATGCTCAACCAGAAGCTGTGCGAGCTCTACGGCGCGTCCCTCTCCTGCGACGTGTCCAAGTTCGGCGGCTACCAGGTGCTGGAGCTTTCGATCTACGGCATCGACGACCGCTTCACCCTCGATAACGCCCCGCTCGCGCGCGAATGCGCGGCGCTGCTCTGCGACGTGCTGCTCGACCCGAAGCTGTCGGACGGCGCGTTCGACGAGCAGGACACGGCGCTCGAGCGCCAGCAGCTCGTGGACACGATCGAGGGGCAGATCAACGACAAGCGCCTCTACGCGCTGACCCGCTGCAAGTCGCTCATGTGCGCGGGCGAGCCGATCGCGGTCGACAAATACGGCTCCATCCCCGACGCAAAGGCGATCACCGCCCGCTCGGCGGCGGAGGCCTACCGCCGCGTCGTCGAAACGGCGCAGGTGGAGCTCTTCTTCGTGGGCAGCGGCGACCCGGCCGAGGCGAAGGAGACCTTCCGCAAGGCGTTTTCCGGAATCCGCCGCAGCCCTGCCGCGCTCGAAAAGGTCCAAACGGCCCTGCGCGCCGACAGGGTCCGCGAGCAGACCGACGAGATGGACGTCGCGCAGTCCAAGCTGGTGATGGGCTTCCGCACCGGCGAGATTAAGGACCGCCGCGCCTTCGGCGGCATGCGCATGATGGTCGCGCTCTTCGGCGGCACGCCGACCTCGCGGCTCTTCACCTACGTGCGCGAAAAGCTCAGCCTCTGCTACTACTGCGCCGCGCGGTTCGACCGCCTGACCGGGCTCATGTTCGTCGACAGCGGCGTGGAGAAGCAGAACGGGCGGAAGGCCTACGACGAGATCCTCCGCCAGCTCGACTGTGTGCGCAGGGGCGAATTCACCGACGAGGAGCTCACCGCCACCCGCCTGCTCATGCAGACCTCCCTGGAGGCGGTCGGCGATTCGCTCAGCGCGACCGAGGAGTGGTACCTCACCCAGATCGTGGGCGGCGCCCAGTACTCGGCCAAGGACGAGAGCGCCCTGCTCGACGAGGTCACCCGTGAGGACGTGATCGCGGCGGCCGGGCAGGTCACGCTCGACACGGTCTATTTCCTCACAGGAAAGGAGGCGGAGTAAGATGGATCAGCAGATTGTCAAATCCGCGCGGCTCGGGGAGGAGATGGTGCGGATCAAACACCGGTCCGGCCTCAACATGCTGCTCTGCCCGATGAAGGGCTACTCGACCGCCTACGCGACCTTCACGGCCAACGTGGGCTCGGTGGACACCGGCTTCAAGACGCAGGACGACGCGGAGTTCGTCGACGTGCCGGAGGGGATCGCGCATTTCCTCGAGCACAAGATGTTTGAAAACGAGGAGGGGGACGCGTTCGAGCGGTACGCCAGGACGGGCGCCTCGGCCAACGCCTATACCTCCTTCGACAAGACCGCCTACCTCTTCGCCTGCACCGGCAACTTCGAGCAGTCGCTCGAGATCCTGCTTGACTTTGTGCGCCGCCCCTACTTCACGAAGGAGTCGGTGCAGAAGGAGCAGGGGATTATCGGGCAGGAGATCCGCATGTACGACGACGACGGCGACTGGCGGGTGCAGTTCAACCTGCTCGCCGCGCTCTACCACAGGCATCCGGTGCGCATCGACATCGCCGGCACCGTCGAGTCGATCTCCAGGATCGACCACGAGCTGCTCTACCGCTGCTACCGCACCTTCTATAACCTGAACAACATGGTGCTCTGCGTGGCGGGCAACTTCGACGTGGACACCGTGCTGAAGGTCGCCGACCGGGTGCTCAAGCCGGACGAGAAGCCGGTGGAGATCGAGCGCCGCACGGTCGACGAGCCGGCCGGCGTCTGCAAGCCGCTCGTCGAGCAGAAGCTGTCGGTCGCCACGCCGCTCTTCGAGTTCGGCTTCAAGGGCCGCGCCGGCGCCCCCCGGGAAAACCTCAAAAACCAGGTGCTCGACGAGCTGCTCGCCGACATCATCGCGGGGGAGGCGTCGCCGCTCTACCGCCGCATGTACGACGCGGGCATCATCAACGCGACCTTCGGCAGCGAGATCATGGCCGGGCGCGACTATATGTGCGCGATCTTCTCGGGCGAGAGCCGCGAGCCGGAACGGGTCGCGCGGGAGATCAAAGAGGAGATCGCCCGCATGAAGCGGGAGGGGATCGACGAGCGGATGTTCGAGCTCTGCCGCCGGGCCACCTACGGGCGCTATATCGGCATGTACAGCCGTGTGGAATCGGTGGCGGGACTCATGGCCGCGGCCTATTTCGCGGGCGTCGACGACATCTATTCGCTGCTTGACATCGTGGCGGACGCGACCGTCGAACAGCTCACCGAACGGCTGGAGACCGCCTTCGATGAGACGCGGTCGGCGCTTTCGATCGTGCGGCCGCTCGACGAATAAGCGGGGGAGGCTGACAGCATGGACTTTTACAGGCACGCGGTCTCCTTCCCGGGGCTTGGCATCGGGGAGTTTGAGATCAACCAGACCGCCTTTACGATCCCCGGCATCGACTGGCCGATCCGCTGGTACGGCGTCATCATCGCGGCGGGGTTCCTGCTCGCGATCCTCTATATCCTGAAGCGCACCCGCACCTTCGGCCTCGACGCCGACCGGGTGCTCGACGTCATCATCGGCGCGGTCATCGGCGGGATCGTCGGCGCGCGCCTCTACTACGTGATCTTCAGCTGGGAGATCTACGCGGACGACCCGATCAGCGTCTTCTACCTCTGGAAGGGCGGCATCGCCATCTACGGCGGCGTGATCGGCGGATTTCTCGTGGGCTACCTCATCTGCCGCTGGCGGAAGGTGAAGTTCCTGCCCATGGCCGACCTTGCGGTCGGCGGGCTCATCCTCGCGCAGTCGATCGGCCGGTGGGGCAACTTCGTCAACATCGAGGCGTTCGGCTCCAACACCACCGCCCCCTGGGGGATGGCGGGCCCGGCGGTCCGGCAGTACCTCGCGAGCCACCAGGCGGCGCTCGCCGCGCAGGGGGTGGTCGTCGACCCGTCGCTTCCGGTGCACCCGACCTTCTTCTACGAGTCGGCCTGGTGCCTGCTCGGGTTTCTGTTCATCGCGTGGTATACCAAACGCCGCCGGTTCGACGGCGAGCTGGCCCTCGTCTATGCCGCGTGGTACGGCGCGGGCCGCGCCGTCATCGAGGGCCTCCGGACCGACAGCCTCATGTGGGGGAGCGTCCGGGTGTCGCAGGCGCTCGCGGTCGTCCTTGTGATCGCCGCGCTGGCGGTCGAGGTCTGGGTGCGCGGGCGCATCCGCGCGCACGCGGGGGCCCCCGACTATCTGAAGCTCTATGTGGATACCGAGGAGGGACAGGCCGTGCTGGCCGGGACCTTCTATCAGCAGGCGGAGGCGAAGGCGCCCGAACCGTCGGAGGCTTCGGGAGCGGGGGAGGAACCCGCTTCTCCGGAACCTTTGGAGACGGGCGCGGACGCGTCCGAAGAGGCGGCGACCGCCGGGGGACCGGCGGGGGACACGCCCGAGGAAAACGAGGAACCCGAGACGACCGATGGGGAGGACGATGAAGATGCAGGCAAAGCTGATTGATGGAAAGGCGGTAAGCGCCGCGCTGCGCGAGCAGCTCAAGGAGGAGGTCGCCGCGCTGGCGGAGGACGGCATCACGCCGGGGCTCGCCGTGGTGATCGTGGGGGACGACCCCGCGTCCAAGGTCTACGTGCGCAACAAGAAGAAGGCGTGCGAGGAGCTGGGGCTCCACTCGGAGGAGTACGCGCTGCCCGCGGAGACGACGCAGGAGGAGTTGCTCGCGCTCGTGGATAAACTCAACAAAAAGCCGGATATCGACGGCATCCTCGTGCAGCTCCCGCTGCCCGCCCACCTCGACGAGAAGGCGGTCATCGAGGCGATCTCGCCCGACAAGGACGTGGACGCGTTTTCCGCCGTCAACGTCGGAAAGATTATGATCGGCGACTACAAGTTTTTGCCCTGCACCCCGGCGGGCATCATGGAGCTGATCAAATCGACCGGCATCGAGGTGAAGGGCAGGGAGTGCGTCGTCGTGGGGCGCAGCAACATCGTCGGCAAGCCGATGGCCATGCTCCTGCTCCACCAGCACGGCACCGTCACGATCTGCCACAGCCGCACCGCCGACCTGCCCTCCGTCACCCGGCGCGCCGACATCCTCGTCGTCGCGGTCGGCAGGGCGAAGTTCGTCACCGCCGACATGGTGAAGCCCGGCGCGGTCGTCATCGACGTGGGCATGAACCGCGACGAGAACGGCAAGCTGTGCGGCGACGTCGACTTTGCGCAGGTCTCCGAGGTCGCGGGCGCGATCACGCCGGTGCCCGGCGGCGTCGGCCCCATGACGATCACGATGCTGATGAGGAATACCATCACCGCCGCCAAAAAGTGAGAGAAACGCCTGAAAATACCTCTCGTCCCTTGACATGGGAGCCCCGGTATGCTAAAATATCACTTGCCGCATGTTTCAGGCTATAAGTGCGCCCATACGCCGCCTGACCGCAGCGAGTCTATTGAAATGAGGAAACAGAATGTACGCAGTCATTTGCACAGGCGGAAAGCAGTATCGCGTTTCTGAAGGCGATGTTGTTTTTATCGAGAAGCTCGACGCCGAGGTTGACGCAACCGTGAATTTCGACCAGGTCCTCGCAGTCGGCAAGGACGACGGCGTGGTCGTCGGAGCCCCCACCGTGGCGGGCGCGACCGTGACCGGCAAGGTGCTCAGGAACGGCAAGGCCAAGAAGATCACCGTCTTCACCTACCGTCCGAAGAAGGGCTCCGCCCGCAAGCTGGGCCACCGCCAGCCGTATACGAAGGTCGAAATCCAGTCGATCAAGGCTTAATCGTAGAAAGGAAAGCAGAGGTGTTTTAAATGGCACATAAAAAAGGTGTAGGTTCTACCAAGAACGGACGCGATTCCGAATCCAAACGCCTTGGCGTGAAGCGTGCTGACGGCCAGTTCGTGCTTGCCGGCAACATCCTCGTCCGCCAGAGGGGCACTCATATCCATCCGGGCACCAACGTCGGCAGGGGCTCCGACGACACCCTCTTCGCCCTGAGCGACGGGAAAGTGAAATTCGAGCGCCTCGGTCGCGACCGCAAGAAGGTCTCGATCGTTCCTGTCCAGTAATCATTTTTGCAGCAAGTCCCGAGTGGAAACACTCGGGATTTTTGTTCTTTATTGGGGCATCCTAAATCCATCACACCCGGACCGAAGACAGGAGTAAAAGCATGTTTGTTGACAAGGTAAAAATCCGCATCAGGGCGGGGGACGGCGGCAACGGCGCCGTGGCGTTCCACCGGGAAAAATATGTCGCGGCGGGCGGACCCGACGGCGGGGACGGCGGGCGCGGCGGAAACGTCGTGTTCCAGGCGGACACCAACCTGTCCACGCTCGTGGACTTCAAGTACAAGCGCCGCTTCTTCGCGGAAAACGGCTCGCCGGGCGGCGGAGGCCGCCGCAGCGGCAGAAACGCGCCCGATCTCGTCATCCGCGTGCCGCGCGGGACCGTCGTGCGGGACGCGGCCTCGGGACGGGTCATGGCCGACCTGTCGGGGGAGGAGCCCGCGGTGGTCGCGCGCGGCGGTAAGGGCGGCTGGGGCAACAGCCACTTTGCCACCCCGACCCGCCAGTGCCCCCGCTTCTCCAAGCCGGGGCTGCCCGGCGAGGAGTACGAGGTCGAGCTGGAGCTCAAGCTGCTGGCCGACGTGGGTTTGGTGGGCTTCCCGAACGTGGGCAAGTCGACCCTGCTTTCGATGGTGTCGGCCGCCAGGCCGGAGATCGCCAACTACCACTTCACCACCCTCACGCCGGTGCTCGGCGTCGTCAAGGTGGCGGAGGGCAAATCGTTCGTCATGGCGGACATCCCCGGTCTTATCGAAGGGGCCAGCGAGGGGGTCGGGCTCGGGCACGAGTTCCTGCGCCACGTCGACCGCTGCCGCCTGATCGTGCACGTCGTCGACGTGTCCGGCTCGGAGGGCCGCGATCCCGCCGGCGACTTCGAGTCGATCAACGCCGAGCTTGAAAAGTTCAATCCCGAGCTCGCCTCCCGTCCTCAGATCGTCGCCGCCAACAAGACCGACATGGCCTCCCCCGAACAGCTCGCGGCCTTCCGCGGCTACATCGAGGAAAAGGGATATCCCTTCTATGAGATCTGCGCGCCGATCGGGGAGGGGATCGAACCGCTCGTCTACGCGATCTCGCAGAAGCTCGACACCCTGCCTCCCATCAGGGAATACGAGGTCGACCATGTCCCGCTCGAGGAGCGGGAGCGGCTCGCCCGCAACGTCTTCGACATCCATGTGGAGGACGGCGTCTACATCGTCGAGGCGGACTGGCTGATGCCCGCGCTCGGCATGGTGGATATGGACGACTACGAGAGTCTCCAGTATTTCCAGCGGGTGCTGCGCCAGAGCGGCATCATCGACAGGCTCGAGGAGATGGGCATCCAGGAGGGCGACACGGTCAGCATCCTCAATTTTGAGTTTGAATACATCAGATAAAGGACGGCTTTTATGCTCGATATGAAACCGCAGGAACAGAATCCGAAGCTCTTAAGCCCGCTGACCCTCGCCTTTCTGGGGGACGCGGTCTATGAGCTGTGCGTGCGCCAGCGGGTCGTGGCGGAGGGCAACCGCCCCGTCAACGACATGCACCGCAAGGCGGTGAAGCTCGTCAACGCGGCGGCCCAGTCGGACGCGTTCGAGCGCATCTCAGGCGCGCTCACCGAGGAGGAGCTCGCCGTCTACAAGCGCGGGCGCAACGCCAACGCCACCAGCTCCCCCAAGCACGCGGCGCTCGCCGATTACCGCCGCGCCACCGGCGTGGAGGCGCTCTTCGGCTATCTCTATCTCAAGGGCGAGACGGAGCGCATCGGGGAGCTTTTCGACCTGGCCTGCGCCGCGGCGGAAGGGTAGGGGGATCGCGTTGGAGAGAGCGGGACTGCGCAAAACGCTGTGGGAACTGCTGGTGGAGCTTGCCTTCGACGGGGTGGGCAGCTTTGCCTTCGCCGTGGGGATGCAGATGTTTATCGCCCCCAACCAGATCGCGCCGGGCGGCGTGAGCGGCCTTGCGGTGGTGCTCAACTACCTGACGCAGGTCCCGATCGGCGTCTGGTCCTTCTTCATCAATATCCCGCTGCTGCTGGTCGGGCTCCGGTTCCTCGGCAGGCGGTTCGCCCTGCGCACCCTCAAGACGGTGGTCGTCCTGTCCGTCATGATCGACTACGCCGCCGCACCGTTGCCCGCCTACACGGGCGACCCGCTGCTTGCCGCGCTCTTCGGCGGCGTGCTCATGGGCGCGGGGATGGCGGTCGTCTTCCTGCGCGGCTCCACGACGGGCGGCAGCGATATCGTCTCCCGGGTGCTCCAGCTCCGGTATCCCTATATCCCGCTCGGCAGGATCCTGATGTCGATCGACGTGGTGGTCATCCTCATTTCGGCGGCGGTCTTCGGGCGCATCGAAACGGCCCTCTACGGCATGGTGGCGGTCTTTACCGCCTCCAAGGTGATCGACGGCATCCTCTACGGCATGGATACCGGGAAGCTCATCTACGTCATGTCGCGGGACTCCCAGACGATCGCCAAGCGGGTGATGGCGGAGCTGGAACGCGGCTGCACCCTTCTCAAGTCGACCGGGGCGTTCACCCAGAGCGATGCGCAGGTCCTGCTCGTGGCGGTGCGCCGCCAGCAGTACCATCCGCTCAAGAAGATCATCCACGAGGTCGACCCCGCGGCCTTCATCATCGTGACCGATTCCACCGAGGTGATCGGGCTGG
>ENA-UOIV01000385-UOIV01000385.1-human-gut-metagenome-genome-assembly--contig:-C59-NODE-385-length-50635-cov-14.822815_pt1 | contig 50635 bp, 50 predicted proteins | sample MGYA00242333_ERZ723880 | MGnify/ENA metagenome assembly ERZ723880 | reverse complement strand
CATTTTTTACACCGTGTTGCGCAACAGGTTTCATTATGATATAGGCCAAAACATGGACCAATGGAGCATATTGCCACATAAAAACATGGCAAGTCGCTGAATAATAGAGAAATAAAAAATCAGCCCCATAAAAACGAGACTGATGGAAGTATTGCAAATGCAAGAGCGTGCAATCTTTTATTGCAATGTTTTGCGATAAGTAAGGCGGCAGATCCCGTTTCTGAATGTTTTTGTCCTGACCAGTTCCCATTTGTCCGTGGAGATATGTTTTGATACGGGAACCGTTTCGGAACTGATTACCGGAAGAAGAAAAATGACCATCTCATCTATCAGGCGGTACAGGGACAGTCCCCGCAGCAGTTCTGCGCCGCTGTCGTCATAGATTTCAGCCAGATATATGTCAGAGGGTGCAGACTGTTCCTTGTCACAGATGAGGTCGACCAGCGGATAGCCCGGATACAGCATGCGGGTGTACCGGTCCCTCCAGCAGGGGAAACCGTCATTGCTGTTTTGTATCCATTGCAGCAGGGAATCGTTCCGTGCGGGGACGGAACCGTTCAATGTCATTGCTATCAGAACCTGTAACTTTGCCATACCTTGATATTCCAAATGAAAAGCGTGAGGCTCACGCTATTTCGGATGGAGGCTCTGACAAAGCCCAATACAGAAATTTGCATGAGCTCACGCTATTAGGCATAGCATAAGCTGCACGCAAAAGCCTCTGTATTTTTGAATTTCACAGGTTCAGGAATTGCTGGAACGTGCGAAAGAACAGGAGCGGACAATCGCAAAATATCGTGATGAAGTGAGCCGACTTCAGGGTGAACTTGAAGTTTCTGCCTCAAAAAAGACCGAAGTCCAAAGCCCGGTCAATCTGAACAAACTTCTGGAGGTGGTAGAGCGCATCGACTCCATGAAGAAAATACCTACCTTCAATGATACGGTCTATGAGATTGACCGTAATTCGTTTGACTTGTGGATAAAGAGATTTAAAGACGAACTAAAACAATGAGCCTATGTTTGCCAGAGTACACCCTGCAAAAGATGTGCAGAGCGGCAATAAGGGAAGCTGCCACGACCTTGTGCATTATCTTCAGAAGGAGGGGGAGAGCGAACTCTCCTTTTTCTCCCATACCGAAAATGAGGTGAATCCCGAAAAGGTCATAGCCGATATAGACGGCAACAGAAGCAAACTCGGTGCCGAAGATGCCAAGTTTTATATGCTTTCACTCAATCCCTCACAGGCGGAACAGATTCACCTGATAGGGCGTGAGGTGCAGAGCCTTGACGAACTGACACCCGAAGAACGCCGGACCGTTTATCGCAAGCTGGAGCAGTTCACACGGTCTGCGATGGACGAGTACGCCCGTAACTTCCAGCGTGAGGCGGTCAAAAACGGCGGCGACCTGATGTATTATGCCCGGATTGAAACGAAGCGGACTTACAGCCCTTCAGACGAGGAAGTCAGGCAGGGTACAGCGAAGATAGGGGAGGTGAAGCCCGGTCTTAACCTTCATGTTCATGTGATCGTTTCCCGTAAGAGTCTGGACGGAAAGGTGAAACTCTCTCCGGCTGCTAAATCCGCTGGCAATTCGTGGGAACTGGAGGGCAGGGGTACGGTCAAGCGTGGTTTCTCGCATGAGAACTGGAAAGTCAGCGTACAGCAGTGCATCGAACAGAACTACAAGCTGATTGTCGTAGAATTTGGTAAAAGTTTTTACCAGCTTTCACAGCTTTATAAAGATAAGTCGCTGCATATTGATTATGACGGCACTTCTCCGCTGGGTATAAATCCTTTCTATACCGCCGGAGCGCAGCCCGACAACGAGAAGATAAAGACGCTTGTCAATCTGGTACTGAAGTTCTGGCGTACCAAAAGCATTATGGAAGACACAAAACAGGTCGTTTCACTTACAAAGATTATCCGTCAGTATTACGAGGATAAGACAGACGGCCACTCTTTCCCTGATTTCTACGAATATGTGCGCCAGCAGGGGCACAGCCTGTATGACAGGCTGAATATCCTTCCTGAATATTTCGATATAGACAGCTTTCTCCATGTATGCTCCGAGTTCATGCCGGGAGGCTTCTATGAGAATGTTTGCCGACACTCTCCGCTGGAGAACGATATGCAGAACCGTGACTTTATCGTATTTGAGCTGACGAAGATAAAGAAAGACCCTTTCCTTATCTCCGTGATTATGACGATTCTGTTTGATACGATAGAGAACAAGATTCTTTCCGACAGGTCGGTACGGGGTATGCTTATCTTTGACGAGTATGCCGAAAGTCAGTCCATTAAGGACACGTTTTCGGGTGCTGACATTCATTCTACGGTGGCGTTCTGTTACCAGAAGCTCCGTAAGGAGAACGGGGCGGTGGGTACGATTGTGCAGTCTATGGCGCAGCTTCCCGACAATGAATATACAAAGGGTATCATCGCCAATACGCAGCTTCTTTATGTGCTTCCGGCCAATGAGGTGGTCTATGACCAGACCATCGAGGCGTTCCACATAAAGAACCCCAGCCACATTAACCTGATGAAGTCCATACGCAACGATTTTACGGCGGCAAGACCTTATTCTGAAATCTTTCTCCGTTTCATGGATAATTACGCTACGGTGGTGCGGCTGGAGCTTTCACCCGAAAAGCTGCTGGCGTTCCAGACTGACGGCGAGAAGTGGAACAGGTTACAGGAGATTTACAATGAAGTCGGAAGCCTTGAAACGGCTATCGAACAGTATAAACAGTTAAAACACAAAGACTATGAAGCGGATTTTTCTATGTAGCGTGGTGATGGCGGTGCTGTCCGCTGTCCCGGCATATTCCCAGTGGGTGGTTTCTGACCCGGCTCTGACACAGCTTTCACAGATAACGTGGGCGAAAGAACTCAAACAGGCTTACGAGCAGTTTAAGGTGTTGGATAAGTCACGCAATATCCTGACCGAGAGTCTGGACTTGTACAGGCAGGTAAGCGGAGTTATCAAGAACTCCAAGATGGTACTGAACGTATTGCAGTTACAGGGCGAAATGCTGAAGGTATCAGCTACCGAGTGTTCCCGTTCAGACATCTATACCCAAGAGGGGTATGCTGCCTATACGAAGGTTCTCAATGAGATTATGGACGAAAGCATTACATCTTTCGACCTGTTGCGTACCATCATTTCACCCGACCTGAAAATGACGGACGGTGAACGCCTGAAGATTATAATTGACCTTGACGCAAAACTCCGTGAGCAACAGAACAGGTTGCTTGACGAGAGGGCAAGGTTTAATACCGTGAATGATGCAATCAAGCGGATAGCCGCACTCAAATCTGATAAATCGTGAGCCTATGGAAGTGATAGACAATGTGATTCGTGCATACGAGGCTGTCAAGCTGAATGATGTGAGCAAGGGCATTATCGCCCTGTGTACCTTTGTGGCTGTTATTATTGTCATACAGAAGTTTGTAACCGCATGGAAGGAGGCTTTCAGCGAGGGTGAAAAGCCCGCAGACATGAAGCATTTCTTCAGGCTGTTCTACATATACATCTATGTGTTTGCCGTAATTATGGCGGCTCCGTTTGCCTTTACCATCGTTGAGAAGGCTTTGGGCAATGTGCAGAACGAGCTGATAGAACATTATCAGGAGGATATAGACCTCAGTATAGACGAGGCGGTCATGACATTTACAAAAGACTATATCGAAGAAGTGAACAGGCGTAGCAACTGGGTTGGCAAACAGATTGACGAGGTGATTGTTCTGCCGTTCAATATTGCGATATATACGTTGCTGCTGTATGCCACCAAGTATATATTCTTCTTCTTTGCGGCAGCAAGGTATCTTTATCTTATCCTGTTGGAGATAGTTACACCCATTGCCATAATCCTTTATCTTGACGAGAAGACAAGGCATTATACGCACGCCTATCTTAAAAACCTGTTTGTCTGCTATATGATGATTCCGGCGTTCCTGATTGCCAACGCACTGGGTTCTGTCATTGCCGAGAATATCATGCAGATGTGCGGTCAGAACAAATATACCATGCTGGGGCTGTTCTTCGCTTTCGTGTTCAAGCTGTTCCTGTTTGCCAAGAGTGTGAAATACTGTCGTGAACTGTTTTAAACTTTCCGGGATATGAATAAAGACGATATATTAAAAGAATTTGATACGCTGGCAGAAGCCAAGCGCAAGGGGGCTGTAAACCTCAAACTCTGTTTGGGTTTTGCCCTGCTCGTGGTGGTGCTGGTTCTGGCATGGGGGCTGGCAGTGAACTTTTCGGCACTGGATAAGGTGGTCGTGGTAGAGCGTTCCGGCGAATACCTGAAGACAACCGCCGAAGATGCAGAAGACCTGTTCATCGCACTGGTGAAGAATACCTGTGCCGAAGCTACACGGTACGCCAACAGCTTTGACCGTCTGAACATGAAACGCAATCAGGCACACGCAGCCTTTTATGTCAATAAGAACGATCTGAACGCCGTATTCTCAAAATATTATAATGACAAGGCGTATTTCGATGCAGCGCAGAACGGAGCGGTCTATAAGTGTGAGCTTGAAAGTGTGGATAAGATTTCAGGCGATAACGAGCCTTATCAGGTCGAGTTTACTTCTGTCCTGACTGTTTACGGGGTTTCGGGGCAGAAGGTGAAGTTCCTGATACGCACAAAGGGCGAACTGGTCCGAACTACACCCCAATACCCGGAGAATGTAACGGGATTTTTCTTTACACAGTTCTTGCAGCAGTTGGTACGCATAGAACAGCAGAATAAAGAGTGAGCCTATGGATAAGACGACTAAAACCAAGATTATAGTGTTCGCTTCGTTTGGTATCTTCGTGCTGGTGGTACTGGCGGTTGTGCTGGCTCTGGGCGGTTCTGATGAAGAAGAAGACTTGCAGAGCGTGAACACTTCGCTTCGTGCGCAGCAGCAGAGCGATTTCACCATTGACGATATGATGAACTCCGAAGCGACACCCGAATATGAGAACTTCTCAGACGAGGTGTACCGTGAGCGTGCTGAAGGTATCTATACCGAAGACCCCGAAGTGCTTGCGCTGCAAGAGCAGTTAAGGGCAAACCAAAGGGCTGACAGTCTGGCAAAGGTCGCCCCCAAGCCTCGCACAGTGAAGAAGAAACCCGAAAAACCTAAGGCAGAGCCGAAGCCTGAAAAGGCGGCTCCTGTAAGCAGGTTCTTTTCGGGCGACAAGCCCAAGAACACGGGCAACACCATTGAGGCGATTGTATCAGGCGACCAGAAGCTTACTTCCGGCAGTGTCATAAAGCTGGTTACGCTTCAGGAGATGCAGACACCCGGCGGTTTGCAGCTTGACAAGGGTACGGCTCTGTTCGGGCTTGTCAGGCTTGAACAGGACAGGATAAATATCAGCATCGAGTCGGTTCGGGTGGGCAACAGTATATACGAACTGAAAAAGACCGTGTACGATCAGGACGGACTGCCCGGTATCTATGTTCCGCTGAATATAAAGGCTGAAGCCTCTAAGGAGGCTGCCGATGAAGTGGTCGGCGACCTGAATACGGGCATTTATGGCACTGATATGCTGAGTACAGGCGTAAACGCCGTAAGCAATGCAGCAAAGAGCGTGTTCCGAAAGAAGAACAACCAGATTGTCGTTACGGTGAAGTCAAACTATAAACTTTATTTAAAATGAAAGCACTTTATTTGAGTATATTCGTACTGTTGGCCGCAGTGTCGGCAACAGCACAGATACGCCCGGTTGAGAGTCTGCCCATTGCGGTGAACTACTCCAAGACGATACACCTTATCTTTCCCTCGGCGGTGAAGTACAGTCAGGCGGTTACTGATTTCGTGGCGGTGGATAACCCGGAGAACGTGCCGCATATCCTCCGCATAAAGGCGAACAGCAAGAGCTTCAGCAAGCAGACGACCGTCAGCGTGGCGACTGAAGGAGGGTTCTTCTATTCGTTCAATGTGTCTTATGCCGACAGTCTGGAGCAGACAAACTATTTCCTGCCCGACATGAGAAGCATTGCCCCTGATACGGTTTTTATTAACGAGGTTTCGCAGACGCACCTCATAGCTCCCGAAAAGGTGATTTACATAGATTACGGCGATACCTGTATCAATGTAAGCAAGGCAGAGAATACCGAAAACATTATCCGTATGATTGCCCGTAGCGGCAGGGTGCAGCAGTTCCCGAAGCAGACCAATGTGTCGTTTGCCACCGAGAGCGGCAGGTTCTTTACCTTCAATGTAGATTACCGTGAGAAGCCCGAAGCCTTTGTGTATGAGGTGGGAGAGAAGAAGCCGGAGAAAAAGGCGAATGTGATTCTTACCGACAACATTATTCCGGCTGGCGAGCGTGACGATGTGATGAACAGGGTGTATAACGCAAAAAGGCAGATTTACAACAAGGGTATTGTACGCAACAAAATCGTGTTTTCCCTCAATAACCTGCATATTTACGACAACCTGCTGCTTTTTACCTTTGAGATTGAGAACAAGAGCCGTCTGCCTTATGATATAGACTATATCCGTTATTATATCGTAGACCGCAAGACGGCGAAACTGACCGCCTCACAGGAGGTCGATCAGCAGGCTTTGTTCTCCGAAAACTATGCTCCACGCATCGAGGGCAACGGCAAAATGAAGTATGTGATTGCGTTTGACAAGTTCACCATTCCTGATGACAAGTTTTTCCGTATCGAGATAAACGAGAAAAACGGAGGTCGCCACGTTCTTTTCGACTTGGAGAACGGCGACATCGTGAATGTGTCGGATATTTAGCCTGTGTGTGCTTTTACTGCTGGCTCTGACAGGGGCGGCGCAGGACAAGCGTACACTGGCGGTCGGGGTGTTGCAGACGGCAAGAGATTTTAGACAGGTCGCTCCCGTGTGGCATATCATTAGCCGTCAGGAGGATATTTTCAGGTTTGTACCGTCTGTTTCCCCGATAAGTGAGAGTTACCGCATATCCGACAGGTTCGGATATCGGGTACACCCCATAAGCGGCAGACGTGCCTTTCATGCAGGGCTTGACATGGCAGCCGAATATGCTGCAACGGTTCATGCCACAGCAAGCGGCACGGTTTCCTTTTCCGGCGATGTGCCGGGATATGGCAAGACGGTGGTCGTTACCCACCGCTTCGGGTTCAAGACACGTTACGCACACCTTACCCGTATTTACAGGCACAAGGGGGCTGTGGTCGTGAAAGGCGAGGTGATAGGTTTCGTGGGTAGCACCGGACAGAGTACGGGCAACCATCTGCATTATGAGGTGATAAAGAACGACAGAGTGATAAACCCTATAAATTTTATATATGGAACTGACGAATGAACTGAAGGTAGAGCGCATCAGGTTACAACTGACCGCCAAGAGCGTGGCTGAAACGATGGGTATCAGCCGCCAGCAGCTTTCCAACATCGAGCAGTCGGACAACCTGCCCGTGATGGTGAAGTATATCGCTTTCCTGAGAAGCAGGGGCGTAGATTTGAATGATTTGTTTGATAGAATAACCAAGTTTTAAATTTTGAGCCTATGAGAAGTCTTATTTCCGTTTTGTTGCTTGTGCTGGCTTTGTCAGCCTGTGATAACGAACTTAAACTGATAAGCCGTGATTTTTCCGTTTCCCTCAAAAGCATTGACGGGGGCACGGCAGCGGTTGGCAAGGCGGTGAACTGTACGTTCACGGTTTCCGGTCTTGACGCTGACAACGGCGACCAGCTCCTGACGGTGTTTGACATTGACGGGGGCAATGGGGTGATTATTGTTGGTGATAACGAATATATGCCCGGTGAATCCTTTGAGTTTGACTATAAGGCAAACGGCAAACTGGCGTTTGACTTCGTTCCGATAACGGCAGGGGCTATGAGCCTGAAGATGTCCGTTGCCAGCGAACTGGTTACAAGGGCTGACAGTGTGAGGTTGGAGGTTTCCACTCCTGATATGAATGTAGAGTTCCAGAACGTGCCCGATATGGTGAAGCAGTCCGAGAGTGCGGAGTTTAACCTCCTGCTTGCCACAGACCAGTACGGCGTGAAGGCTTCGGCTCGCTTCGTTAAGGGCAGGGGGCAGATATTTATTTCAGGCTATGACGCTACCCGTGACGAAGGGGTTGCGCTTGAACACAACAATCTGGTGGTGTTCATGCCTGAGAGTACGGGCGAAACGCTGATTGAGTTTACCGTTTCAAGCCGTTACGGTTTGCCCGTGAGAAAACAGATTTCCATACAAGTAAATCCATGATATTATGAAGAAGATGTTTTTTATAGGCTGCCTGTTGTGTCTGGCTGCCGTTTGCAGGGCACAGTATATCGGCAGCGATTACCTGAATATGAAGTTTGACTATGTGGTGGACGAAAGCCAGATGCAGGGCACGGTAGGGTATGGCAAGGTGTTCAAGTGCTTCAAGGTGGGGGCGAACCTGAACTACCGTAACCTGAACCGTGAACAGGTACAGGCGAACACCGTAACAGTCGGCCCGGAGTTCGCCTACTGGCTCCTGAAGGGGCGCAAGTTCTCTTTTCTGGGCGTGGCTTCCGGCACGATTGGCTACCAGAGGGCAAAGACCAAGAGCGAGCTGGTTTATCTGGAGCGTAGCCGGGCGTTTGTCTATGGCTATGAGGTGGGCGTAAGACCTGAACTGCTGCTTAGTCCGAAGGTCGCTCTCTTTGCCGAATATCGGTTTGAAATGCTGTTTAATTCCATTCTTCGCAACAATAACCATATCGGTTTGGGTTGCGTGATTTATTTATAAACTTAAATTTTAATCTTATGAAGAAGTTTTATTATCATTTGGCGGTATGCCTGTGCGTGATTGGCGGTCTGGTAGGTTGTAGCAAGGAAGACGAACCCGGAGGCGGTGAGGGGGCTATGTATCAGGTTACGGTTGAGCAGTCAGGCGAATACAGGAGTTATATCAAGTCGGTGGTGGTGGCTGCAAACGGCACAACAGTTGTCAATGAGAATACGGGAGAGAAGTTCAAGGGTACGGCGGTTCTTGGCGATGAACAGCTGGCTGTACCTTCCGTTACGCTTTCCACTGAAGGCAGTGCGATTGAATTTGCCGTTTCCGGCGGTGTGGTCGATGGCGATGATGGGGCAGTGAACGAGCCGATGCACTGGGTGGTGGTCGTGCGCAAGAACGGCAAGGAGATAGACCGCAAGACACTGACCTTTGAAGACGGCAAGGAGATTGCAACAGATGATTTGAAACTGTATTATAAATAAACAAAGCCCATTAAGGGCTTTGTTTATTTATATATTCATAGAAAGGTATCTCTCTCCAGTATCAGGTAGCAGTACAATTATCCTTTTCCCTTTATAAGAATCGTTTGAGGCAAGTTTAACAGCGGCTGAAACTGCTGCACCGGAAGATATTCCGACAAGAAGCCCCTCTTTTTTCGCCAAACTGTGCATCATATCAAAAGCCTCTTTATCTTTTACCTGAATAATTTTATCTACTGTGTTTGAATCATAGTTATCAGGGACAAATCCGGCACCTATGCCCTGAATACTGTGCTTTCCAGCCTGCCCTCCTGACAAAACGGCTGATGACTCCGGTTCTACTGCTACAATTTTAACATTCGGCTTTAACTCCTTCAGTCTTTTTCCTGTTCCGGTTATTGTTCCTCCTGTACCTACACAAGCAACAAAAACATCGAACACTCCGTCCGAATCCTCCATAATCTCGTTTGCTGTTGTATTGTAGTGAACCATAGGATTGGCTGAGTTAGAAAACTGTTGTAATATAATAGATCCGGGAGTATTCCTTTGCAGTTCTTCTGCCTTATCCAAAGCTCCTTTCATACCGGAAGCGGCTGGTGTCAGAACTACTTCACACCCCAAGAACGCCAATAGTTTCCTGCGTTCAAGACTCATACTTTCAGGCATTGTCAGTATCGTTCTATATCCTTTTAGGGCTGCAATCCAAGCCATACCGATACCGGTATTCCCGCTTGTAGGTTCAATGATTGTACCCCCTTTTTTTAATTTCCCGGAAGTTTCCGCTGCTTCAATCATCGCATAGGCTGCCCTGTCCTTTACACTGCCTCCCGGATTGAAATATTCCACTTTGGCTATGATTTCCGTTCCGTATTCATCTTTATATATATTAGAAAGCCGCACCAATGGAGTCTTGCCTATAAGCTGCAGCAAATTGTCCTTTATATTGCTCATATTTATCAGATTATTTTTTCTGTACTCTTTTTCCGTATGGTCCCACATCTTCTGTTACCCAGAGATTACCCCCGATAACAGCACCCCTGCCGATTGTTATACGCCCCAATATGGTAGCATTTGAATATACCGTCACATTATCCTCCAATATGGGGTGGCGTGGTATTCCCTTTATCGGATTTCCGTTTTCGTCAGTCGGGAAACTTTTTGCACCGAGTGTGACACCCTGATACAGTGTGACGTGATTCCCGATGATACAAGTCTGCCCTATCACGATTCCGGTTCCATGATCTATATTGAAATATTCTCCTATCTCAGCACCCGGATGAATATCTATCCCTGTCTCAAAATGGGCAAGCTCACTGATAATTCTCGGTATGAGCGGTATCTCCATTTTATATAGCTCGTGGGCAATCCTGTGGTTTGAAATGGCTCTGATGGCAGGATAGCAGGATATTATCTCTCCTATACAGGTAGCTGCCGGATCTCCGTCAAAGGCTGCATGAATGTCCGTTGCCAGCACCCTTCTCATTTCGGGAAGGCTCCGTATGAACCTCTCGGCATACTTTCTTGCCGTCTGGCAGCAGGGAGTTCCCTTTATCCTTTCCTTCATATTCTCATTTCCGAAAAGCATACCCGCCTGTATCTGCTGCGTCAGGATATTGCTCAGCTTCTCCAGTGTCACCCCAAGATGAAAAGTGAGTGTCTGGCTGTTTACCGTATGATTTCCATAATATCCCGGAAACAGGACTGCACGGCAAAGTTCTATTATCTCATGTATGGCCTTACCTGAAGGTATCGGGTCTCCTTCTTCATATTTGATGAAAAGTTCAGGGAATGACGAATGATCCGCCAACTTTTCAACAACTTCTCCGATGTATGTAATATGTTCCATGTGATTATATATATTTTAAATCGTAAATATACGTTGGTTTAACCTATAATAAAAAGGATAGGTTATATCCTTTTTATTGTCTGCACTGTCTTTAAAATCCCAAAGCCCTGATCATCTTATGGTTCAGGTGTCTGTTCTTGCCCTTGAACGGATAACAGTGTATATGTATGGCAGGATTGAAGTTCATTTCAATGATCGCATAGTTATCCGGTGTGGCAGGAGCATGAATATCCTGTATCATCATATCCAGCCCGGTAATCTTCACGTTCAGAGCTTTGGCAGCTTCCACAGCAATAGCCTTGTACGAGTCGTCTATATCGTCTGTAAAATCTATGCTGTCTCCTCCCGTACTGATATTGGAGTTCTCACGAAGATAGACCACTTCCCCCTCTTTGGGTACAGTGTTGAAATCCATTCCCTGCTGCTTCAGAAACATTTCCTCCTCACGCCCCTTTCTAATTTTCTCCAAAGGGGTGCGATATCCTTTACCTCTGAGCGGATCTTCATTCTTCCTGTCTATCAGTTGTCCGATATTCAGAACACCGTCACCCGTCACGTTTGCCGGAACACGGTGAAGGATACCTACCACTTCATCATTGATGATGAATATCCTGAACTCCCTTCCCGGTATGAACTTCTCTATAAGCACCGTGTTGTCATGCTCAAAGGCTATCTGCAAGGCTGCCTTGAAGTCCGTTTCATCATAGTTATGCTTCAGTATGGTTATACCCAATCCGAAATTGGTGGACTTAGGCTTGATTACCACAGGTTTCCCTGCATACATACGGTAGTCTGCCATACCTGCCTCCGGTGACGTGTATTCATAACCGCCCGGCACGCTTATTCCGGCACGTTCCAGCACCTTCTTCGTTACCACCTTATTTTCCATCATCAATACAGACACGTATGAGTCCAAAGAGGTCTTGGTTGCCTGCATCACATATTCCTCCTTTTTACCGTCAAACAGACGTATGAAGTTTTCCTTACGGTCAAGTATTTCAAAACCTACCCCTTTAAGTATTGCAGCCTTCAGCAGAAGCTGTGTGGACATTTCCATATCCTCCAGTCCATGAAATCTGTAACCTCCGCTTATGGTGGCTTCCCTATACTGTCTTGCCTTCTCCAGATGGAACGGTACAAACCCCACCCTGTTTATGTTCTCATACAGCACCATGCCTATACGCTTCTCAGGATTCTGTACAAGATACAGATTGTGCTGCATCTCCTGACGGTAGGTTTCATTGTCAAGCACCCCATATTCTGAAAGAATCCTCTCCATATCTTCTAAAATAGAAGTAGCTTTCTGCTGTACAGTGGTCGAGCAGCATTTCAACTCCTTCTTTTCGTCTCTTCCATAGCATGAAGCCATATCCTGATTACAGGTAGCCCTTTGCAGTTCTTCCTCCGTAAGACTTCCGTTCTCCTCCTTCAGCAGAGAATAGACAAGCAGAAGGTGAGAAAAATAAATGGCACTTGCGCATACCCCCGATTTTGTAAACGGGTCAAGATCCACAATTCGTACCTCAATGTAGGAAGGAGAACCATTATCCTTTTCCAGAAACTTGATACGAACCGGAAGATAAAGCTCGTGAGGTCCGTCAATACGGTTTTCCCTTATCAGTTTGTCAATAGACATATTATAGGCTTCAAGTGAGGAATAATCGATGAAGAATTCCTCACGGTTACGATACCCCAACGGACTTGTCCTCAGACTGAGGCTTACCCCACACTTCATGGGCTGCTTTTCTCCCGTTTTAAGCGAAATCACATTCAGGGTTTCTTCCGCAAGCGGAGATTCACCGTACAGCCAGATAAAAAGCCAGCGGTATTTGAGAAAGTTCCTCACCACACGGAAATATACTGTTTCCCTGACCTCCTCCATAGAGCTGCCGCACACACCGCTTTTCAGCAGAACGTCCATCAGTTTTTCCGAGAAAGAGAAATTGAAGTGTATTCCCGAAATAAGCTGCCTTTCCTTTCCGTAGGTTCCGGCAAGTTTCTGACGGTAATACTCCTTGTCCTTGAACTCTCCCGAATAATGTGCAATGGGTATCTCCTGATTCTCCTTCAATACAGGAGGAAGGCTCTGAGGCCAGAGAAGCTCATCGCCGATATTCTCCGTCACCACATCGTGCAGCGTTTCCATAAATCCCAAAGCCTCTCCTACACTTGGCAGCGGCGGAGTTATCATTTCCACCTGACTCTCTGAAAAGTCGGTGGTTATATAAGGGTGCTTCCCCTTGTCGCCAAATACTGCCGGGTGTGGAGTCAGGGCAAGCGTACCGTCCTGATTGACCCTGACATTTTCCTTTTCAAGTCCGAAACACCCCTCTCTAAGCAGATGGCTGTTCTGTTTAAGTATAAAGCAAAAATCCTGTGTATTCATATACTGCTATATTGTATGTTTGATTTTTCAAGTTCCTTTTCCCTTTTTCTATATAATAGATAAAGTACAATGCCCTTTATCACGCTGGTAAGCGATATGCTCCACCAGACACCCTCTATTCCCATTCCCAGACTTTTGCCAAGCAGAAGGGCAAGAGGTATCCTCATTGTGGTGAACACGATGCTCACGGTTGCCGGATATTTGGTAAGCCCCTGTCCGGTATAAGCTCCCGAAGTAAGTATTTCAAGTGTGGCAAACAGCTGTGAGAAGCCGACTATACGCAGATAGGCACTACCTATTTCTATGGTGGCAGCCTCATTCACGAAAAATGACAGTATGGTTTCCGGGAAAGCTAAAAATATGAATGTGGCAGGAATGGAGATACAATATCCAAGCCTGATACTTGTACGATAGCATTTCCTTATCATATCCGTATTCCTTTCCCCATAATATTGCCCTATAAGTATGGAGGTTGCCTGCATCAGACCGTTCATAAGAAGAAACGAGAGCGACTCTATCTGAAGCCCCAGCTTCTGTGCGGCTATTGCATCTGTTCCCCATATACTTACGATACGCCCGATGGCTATGCCGATAAGCGAGAACAGAATACGCTGCATGGCAGGTGCTGTACCTATTCCAAGTATTTTCCTGAGAAACTTGTGGGGTACTGCTTTTATACTCAAGGTGAGTTCAAGCCTGTGTCTGAGAAGATACACCGCATACATCATGGCACACCCCTGTGAAAGTGCCGTAGCCCATGCCGCACCTTCCACTCCCAGTCCGAAATAAAATATAAACAGAGGGTCAAGAATGATATTGACGATATTCCCGTAAAGTACCGCCCTGAACGAGAATTGTGTCTTTCCGTGTGCGTCTATAATGGCGGTAAACAAAAGGTTCATAAACATGATAAGAACTGTGATACTGCTTATCCTCAGATAGTTCTGAGCCATCGTGTTTACTTCCGGTCTTTCGATATTGAAAAGTGATATAAGAGGCTCCGCCAGCATAAAGACGAACAGGGCATAGAATATCCCCAACACGAATGTACTGCGTATTCCGCACGATATGAAGTGCTGTATCCTGTCCTTCTTTTCAGCCCCTATACTGTGTGATACCGATACCATAGTACCGATGGTTATCACGCTTATCAAAGACCAACCCAATTTGATATAAAATCCGGCCGTTCCGACAGCCGCCACTTCTCCGCTTCCCAATTTCCCGACCCAGAACATATCCGTAATATCGTATGAAATCTGAAGGCAGGATGATAGTATGATAGGGATTGCTATTCTCAGTAGTGATTTTCTTTTTTCTCTTTTTGCCGATGTCTGTTCCATATTTCCAATTTTATATCGTAAAAATACGATACCTTATGCCAATAAAAAAACTCTTAATCAAATCATAAGAGTTCTGAAAACAGTTTCTTTGCCAAAAGCAGGTTTTCACGGTTAATACGATAGCAAACCTTAGGTGGAGCTATCTCGCCGTCTATCAGACCTACATCTTTCAGCACCTTCAAATGCTGTGATATGGTAGACTGTGCGATTGGCAGTTCCGTTGTCAAGTCTCCACAATAACAACAGGCATTGTGGTTAGCCAACAATCTTACGATTGCTATTCGTGCCGGGTGGCTCAGAGCCTTGGCAAAACGTGCTGCCAAAATATCTTTTTCCTCAAATTCTTCTGCTTTACTGAATGCCATAATATTTTCATTTTTTATATCGCAAATATACGATATATTTTTTATCAACCAACCTATTTATATAGATTTTATGTATTTTTTAATGTGCAGATGCACGAAGCCCCCGGAGAGTTACCCCGCCGGAGGCTTTTTTTATAGTTTCTGTGCTATATAGAAACCGTAACTGTAATAATCCTTGTACTTCTTGTAGAAGTCTGCTTCCTGTATATCTCTTTCAACAATAACTCTGGCAACTTCATTGTCGCCGAACTTCTCCATAAAGTCCTTGTGGCTGTCTAATAGGGGGTTGTAATAATTGTCAAGCCAGCAGTCATCAGGAAGTATAAAGTGTCCGAGAACCTTATATCCGGCTTCTTCCAGAGCTTTGATTTTTCCTGCTATTGTGTCCATTTCAGCATACTCTCCGTTCCAGAAGTCTTCCAGTTCTTTCGGGCGACAGTTTGTTATCCATGACAATTCAGAGACTGCAAGTATTCCTCCCGGTTTGAGAAACTCTTTCCAATAGTTGATGCCGTTCTTGAATCCGATATTGTAAACTGCCCCTTCCGACCAGATAATATCGAACTCCTCCTTTTCAAAAGGCAGCTTGTCCATAGATGCAGCCAGTGTCTCAATATGTGCCGTGATATTTTCATTCTTGCTGTCCTCTTTCAGTTTTTCAAGAAACTCCTCAAACAAATCCACTGCAATAATGTTACCTTTCAGCATTTTTGCCAAAGAGATAGTCTGTTCGCCTGTACCACAACCTATGTCTGCTATCTTGTAAGACTTTTCCCTATCTATCTTAGCCAGTGTAACTGCAAGATTTGTAGCGTCTTCACTACCCGGTCCCTGTCTCTTGTTATTACGATGCAGATGCATCATCAATTCCATTTCGTCCATATTTTTGTTCTTTATATTGTTGATAATATAACACGTTATCAATCTGCTTGTTTATAGTATCTTGCTTTATGTGCCTTTTGGTTGTTATTCTTCGTATTTATCCAAATACTCCAGAGCCGCTTCCTGAATGACATCTTTTAGAGTTACCCCCTTACGTATAGCCAGCGTTTTCAGGCGTGTGTGAATACTCTGGTTGATTACAAAGTTACAGTGTACCGCCTTCTCCTTTTTGGGCTGTTCCGGCTCCTGAATTGCTGCGGTCGGCTGTATCAGACTGTCAAGACCGCCTGTTATCCCGGCGGCCATGCTGCTTTTCAAATCTTTCTTATTTGCCATAGTTTAGTTCATTTTTCCCATTAGTAACTCGTTGCATACACTCTCGTAATCTTCTGCTCCGGCTGACTTGGGCGCATAGTGAAAGATGTCCTGTCCTTGTGTCGGAGCTTCGGCAAGCGCAATGGCATTGCGTATGTGTGTGCTGAAGACCTTTCCCTGAAAGGTTTCCTGCACCAGTTCTGAAACGCTCTTGTTCAGGTTCTTTCTTCCGTCATACTGGGTAATCAGCACCCCGGCAATCTTCAGGTCTGAGTTAAGACGCTGCTGTACCTTACTTACAACCTGCATCAGCTTGGCCATACCTCGCATGGCGAGATATTGCGCCTGTACCGGAATGATAAGCTGATCCGAAGCGGTCAGCGCATTTAACGTGAGCAATGACAATGACGGAGGGCAGTCTATCAGTATATAGTCGTACTTATCCTTGCTCTCTTTGATAAGGTGCGCAAGGATAAGCTCACGCCCTGCCTCGTTAATCAGTTCCGTTTCTACCGCCGACAAGTCCAGACATGAAGGCACTACGCTCATGCCGTCCTTGTGCTGGTATATCGGCAGCGGATATTCGCCTTTCATCGCTCCGTAAATAGTCTGTGGCAGTTCGGCCGACAAGCCCATTGATTCGGTCAGGTTCGCCTGTCCGTCAAGGTCTATCAGCAGCACCTTATAACCTTTCTGCTGCAATGCCCCTCCCAAGTTGATGGTGGTAGTGGTCTTGCCCACACCGCCCTTGTGGTTCAGAATACATAAAACCTTTGCTTTCGTCATAAATCCTTGTATTTTAATTTCCTGATGTTTCTTTATTGCAAATATAATGAATAATACTAAAAGTAGTATATACTAATCTACTAATTTTAGTATTTAATTTAAAGTGTTGTTCTTCATTCTGTTTTTACGATGTCAGACGGATATATAATCCGTGCAGCGTCCTTGTTATGTGGCTCGTTTTTCAAGAAAAGCATAATGTGAACGCTTTGCCCTTTTTTGATAAATGGCAGATATTTTATCTTTGCTTCAAGTGAATTTACAAGCCTTTGTGCATCTTCCTTGTTAGTCCATTTACATTCACCTATGAGGATATGTTTTCTGTCTATTGATTCAGCCACCACATCAAGTTCCACCATTGCACCCTCCTTGTTTTCTTCCGTGAAGATCTTACCCCACCACCGTGAAGCCATATTATATACTATGCCGTCAATGATGTTACCGCTTACATATTGGCGGCAAAGGTGCTCCCAACACTCCCCTACATACCCGGAGAATTGTGTTTTTATGATGGATAGCACGGTTTCTGTCCGTTCCAGTTCCAAAATGGATTTGTAGGGTGCGACAAACCTGTAATTGAACTCCAGCAGGCTGTCGTTGATACGGTATATCCCTTTTTTGCTTTTTTTCTCGTCCTCGCCGAATGGCACTTCCCGGCGTATATATCCCAGCTCTCTCAGTTTGCCTAAAGGTTCTGTTATCTGGGTGGCTTCCTTACCTACCCGTCCGGCTATTTCAGAGAGGCGGTTTGCTCCGTTGCCGATAATTGAAAGCAGGGTGGACGCTTGCACGGTATCACGCATATCGTCCCTTAACAGGCGTATTGGTTCGTCCGCTAAAAATCCCTTGTTATCCAACAGCAGTTTTTCGATTGCCGTTTCATTGTCCTTGTAGTCGGCTCTCAATTCCCAATATCGTGGTATTCCACCCCATACCGCATATTCCTCTATTGCTTTTTGGGCATCACAACCAAGTGCCTGTCCTATATATTGTACGGGTATAGGTGTGAGGCGTATGATTTCATCTGCCAGTCCGTATAGAGGTTCTTTCCTATCCAATATGTAGCCCTGCATCAGTTGTTGTGAAGAACCGCAGAGGATAAGATTGAACTTCAGGCATTTCTCGTTGAGCAGCTTTTGTATGACGGATGGCAGAGAAGGGCAGCTTTTTACCAGATACGGAAACTCGTCAAGGCAGACAGTGCTGTTTTCCGCAACCTGACGGTTCAAGGCACGCAAAAGTGTTTCCCAATCTGGATATGTAACCTTGTCGAAGTCTTCCATACCGACCATTGTGGCTGTTTTGGCAAACAGCATACGCTGGTTTGCCTCATTGGTCTGGTCGCTTAAAAAATAAATGTCTTTTCGCTTCCAGTCCATGATTTCCCTGATAAGTTTCGACTTGCCTATTCTTCTGCGTCCGTAAATGACGATGAACTGCGGCTTTTCTCTTTGCAGGGCGTTGTTTACCCTTTCCAGATAGTCTTTTCTATCTATAAAGTCTTTAAATTCCATATCTCTTAAAATATATCTTTCACAAAGATAATCTTTCTGAAAGATATTTCAAAAGATTGCAGGATTTATTTAATACTAAAAGTAGTATATACTAATCTACTAATTTTAGTAAATTGTTCTGTGTGCTGTTTCTGGAGGTTGTTCCTGTGCTAAAAAACAGCTTGCTGTGGCTCGATTTTGTAAAACCGCTGTCGTTTTTTTTGCCAAATCGGGGTATTAGGCTAATACCTTTATAAATAATATAATATATTTATAATCAAGTGAATATATTGTTCAATTAGCTTATTAAGTAACAAATAAGTAACAATTATAAGAGACTACTTGAAATTAATAACTCAACTCGAAAATTGGTCAGATTGTATTTAAGAGAAACTATTTAGATAATAAATGTTCTTGTTAAATAAAAGTGACGATTTTTTGTTTTTTTTCTTTTAGTCAATAATAATTAGAACATATACTTGGAAAAAGATTAATCTAATACTGTGAATTTGTGGATTATGCGTATCTTTAGGGCATAATAAAGAAAAACATGGAGAAAGAACACCATCAACATCATACAAGCAATTACGACCGATTCATGTCCGGAGAATATTGCAACAGTCTGAACCCGGAGGTACTTGAAATGATTTCCAATACCAAAGCCTGTCTTGCCAGACTTGACAGCCCGGACTTGGAAGATTCTGAGAGAAGCGGTATTTTAAGGGATATGCTCGGGAGCATAGGTCTGCGGTCGTCAGTAGGACGTAATTTCTTATGCCAGTGCGGAAAGCATATTTTCATTGGGGATAAGTCTGTCATTAATGACAACTGCACAATGATGGACGAGAATCATATCCGTATAGGGAATCAGGTTCTGATAGCCCCCAATGTACAGTTCTATACGGCTACACATCCGATAGACTACAACGAAAGATTCGTCGAGAACTGGGATGAAAATTCGGGCGAACTATTTTTCCGTACACGGTCTCTTCCGATTACCGTAGAGGACAATGTGTGGATTGGTGGCGGCAGTATAATTCTGGCAGGCATAACAATAGGAACAGGAAGTGTGATTGGTGCCGGAAGTGTTGTGACAAAATCAATTCCGGCAAACTGTGTGGCTGTCGGGAATCCATGTAAGGTGATCCGATACCTGAAGTCTGACAATAAAATCCAGACAATAAAATCATTCAAACTGCGAAACTGGAACAGAGCGGACATACCGGCATTGGCAAGAAACCTGAACAATAAAAAGATTTGGGACAACTGTCGTAACACCCTTCCTTATCCCTAAACAGAATAGGATACAGAACAATTTATTAGCTTTGTTGAAGGACAAAGCGAACAGAGCATCACTGCATAAAGTTCAATCACGAAGCAGCAGAAAATATCAGTTCATATCCGAAAGTATATATTTTTAGCAATATGAAAATTTTCAATCTATTAATTGCCATATGTTTATCAATACCGGCATATAGCCAGAGTTTCAATATTAAAGGTAAAATAATTGATGAACAAAAAGAGAGTATTCCATTCGCCAATATAGCACTATACCATTTAAGTGACACTGTGAATATTGTGAAAGGAAGTGCTTCTGATTTATTAGGAAATTATTCTTTTCAAAACGTTGAATCTGGAGATTATATATTACAGATCTCATATATAGGATACAAAACAAAGTCTATTCCTGTCACAATAGACAGGGATATGGTACAGAATGTCATTCTTGAAGTTGATGCACAATTAATAACAGAAGTAGTGGTTGAAGGGAAAAGAAGTATCCGTAGCATAGATAAAACATCTTATACTTTCTCTGATACTCAAATTGAAAAGGCTGAAAATGGACGCGGGCTTATTGCTACTTTGCCAAACCTTCATATAGATAGGACGAGTAACACTTTATCAACTATAAACGGTAAAAACATCCTGATCTTAATAAATGGAATAAAGGCGACTGATGATGACTTAAAACTGATACCTGCAGATAAGATTAAGAATGTAGAAATTTATGATGTACCCCCTATGCGGTATATTAACGATGCGGAAAATGTAGTCAACGTCAGAACAAAACCCTTAGATACTGGATGGAGTGGTAATATATATGGGACATTGGGACAGATGTTTTCCAATGCTTCTATTGCTTTGTCTTATATCAAGGGAGACAATAAACTCACGTTTAATTATGGCACACATATCAATATGAAACGTGATATAAAAGACCTGGAATCAGGCCACTATAATTATGCGATTAATGAGGATCAATATATCTATGATTATATTCGTGAAAGTCAGTCATGGGGCCATCAACATAATATCGGACTTACCTATTCTATCAGTAAAGAAGACAATTATGATTTCCAAATAAAAGCACTTGTAAATACTTCTGATGAAAAGCTGGATGCCAATAAGAATATTCTGTTTAAGCAGAACGAATTTCAGGAAGAACGTACTGGTACATTAAACGATTACAAGAAAACATTAGTTCCGACATTGGATGTATATTATTCAAAAATACTCCCAAAGAACAATTCAATATCGTTTAATGTTGTAGGTAGCTATTTCGACAATGAGCAAAAGACACATTCGATGGAAAGTGGAAGTACCGGTTTTGATGATAAAATGTCCATAAATAATCAGAAGAAAACACTTATCGGAGAGTTTGTATATGAACATGGATTTACAAGCGCAAATTTGTCCTTGGGCTATAGAGGACATTTTAATTTTCTAATTCAAGTTTCGCAAGTAGCCCTATGCCGTCTTTTTCACTCCGCATAAATCTTTAATGATGTTGATTTTTGGATTGTCATAGGCAATCATCCTGATAATTTCCTCTTCATCTGCCGAGAATAGCTCTGCGATGACAGCTACAATCTGCAGGATCAGTTCCCATATCCGTTCGGTCACCGAGAGTTCCATCGCTCCGTTGACAGTCCGGTCAAACAATCCCCCTATGGTTTCATAGGCTTCAAACCTCTTGATGTGGGAAAGGATGTTGTATTGCATCAGTGTCAGGCTTATGCTTGCTATTTGTGAAGAGAAGTTCCTGCATTGGCATTTCCCGAGCCTGAGCAGCCCTTTCATTTCCGAGAAGCAGACTTCAATGGCCCAACGCATGGAGTAAATCCGGTAGGCTTCAAAGAAGTCCAGTCGGGTGTCAGTGGAAAGGAATGCGTTCCATGCCCCTTTCCTGCCTCTTTTGCAGAAGAAGATCCGGATTTTCCGGTTGGCGTATTCGGCATCCATGTGGGCATAATAGCAGTTCAGTTTGCGGCTGTACCTGACCGACTTTTCCTTCTTCAGCCTGTCGATGATGACGGGAGCGTTCAGGTTTCCCGCTTCGGTCCTGTATCTGGTTTTCCCCATCTTTAGCATGCCTATCAGATGGCATTCCAAATGTCTTGAAGTGATGAATCGTATCAGGTCTGCACAGGTGAACCAACTGTCAACAAGCAGGTAATCAAACCGTATGCCTTTCTTCATGGCATGCCTCACCATTTCAATGGAACGCTCAATCTTGCTTTGTTTATATTCCCGGATACGGGTGTTGACCACGGATTTTTCGTCACGGACTTTGCAAAAGCGGGCATTCCGCTGCTTGCTTGTCAGCCCTTGTATTTTTTCAGGGTTCTTGCCCTCCTCGCCATGAAGCGAAAAGTCAAGCATGGTCTGTGTCTTCCCGTCGGTATGGCACAGGAACAGCCCCTTGAAGCCGAGGATGCTCCTGTGTAGCACATGGGAATAGATGCGGCCTATCAGCTCTGTCTTGAAGCCGGTCTTGGGCAAGTCCGTATCGTCAATTATCAGACACTGAAGGGACCCTTCCGAGTCGCTCCTCGCACCGGTCCGCCTCAAAAGGCGCAAGGACATCCTATAGACCAGCTTGCGCCAGTCGATGTGGTCCTGTTCCAGGAAACGGTAAAACATATCCTTTCGACAGGAAAATAACTTCGAGAGACCGGAATGGCTGTATTGGAAAGAGTTCCTCACCATGAAGAAAGGGAAGAGCAAAAGCAGTTCCAACACTTGGAGACTGGTGAGTTTACAGTTATGCCGTTTCTCAATTCCAATGCCGGAGAAATTGAGGTTCAGGCGGGAGATTGTACCGATTATACAATTAATGGCCCTGTTACAATCATTTTTAGAGAAAAATGAGTCTATTTCTGAAATAATATGTTTATCTTTGACCATAGCTTTTAGTATTGAGTCCTTTTTGATAGCACTTAAAGATACTCATTTTCTGCGAAATACAGAACTAAAAGCTATACTTTTTTACTTGCGAAACTTGAATTGTTTAATTTTAGGAGGTTATTATTATGGCATTATTTAACTTTGGAAAGAAAAAGGAAGAAGAAAAGAAAAAAATCCAAAACAATTTTATTGTAGCTGCCGGACTGTTGGCTTTGTTCATTCTCTACACAGTGGCAATTATGTTTGTTGATGTGCAGCCAATCGGCCCACAGGGTTCATCTGTCGGGTTTGCGAAAGTCAATCAATATTTTCATACGCTGTTTGGTGTGAATATGCTGCTATATAGTATAACAGACTGGTTGAGTATTGCTGTACTGTTTATCATGTTCGGATTTGCAATGGTAGGTCTTGTGCAACTTATTAAAAGGAAAAGTCTGTTTCGTGTAGATAGCAGTATTTTGGTATTAGGCGGTTTTTATGTGCTTGTATTTTTGGCATATCTCTTTTTTGAGTTTTTTGTTGTAAATTACAGACCTGTTTTGATTGAGGGTGTTTTGGAAGCCTCTTATCCGTCCTCTACAACAATGCTTATGATGTGCATTATGCCTACGGCTATTATGCAATTTCACCATTTGATTTCAAGCAAAAGATTAAGGAATATAGTAAATGCTTTTTGTGGTATCTATGCAAGTTTTATGGTCATTGGGCGGGTTTTATCTGGTGTGCATTGGTTTACTGATATTGTGGGTGGAATATTGCTTAGTGCAACACTTGTTATGTTGTACTATTCCACAAATCAGTTAGTAAATAGCAAAGCCAGCCGGAGCAGTCAACGGTCAAGATGAACGGGCTGCGCCCGCCGTTGACAGCCCCGCCTGTCCTTGCTGGTGGGTAGTCAAGGGGCGACAGCAGGGAGTGCTGCCGCCCCTCACTATCATCAGAGAAAGGGGGATTTTCCATGACCGAGAAAGAATACAAAGAACATATCCAGTACACCCATAACGCCTATTGCCGGATAGTCATTCGCCATGCTTCCATAGACGCTGCCCGTATGCTGTTTGCCAAGTGGAAACGAGAAATCTCCCTTGAATACTTGACCGAAGAAAAGTTTGTTCCACTAAGCACCACAGACGAGTATTTTCAAGTGCCAGACTATGGCGAAACTTATCTTTTCTAACAAATGAATTAAAAAACTCGATGTCTGAAGAGTTGCAGAAACAGAATATAAATACACAAAAGCATTATGCGTATGGTGAGATTAGCGGAAAACTAAAATCATTCATGTACCGTGTCAGTTTAGGGGCCAATTATGATATGCAATCTGAAGGAAACGGATTTCATAATTTGACATTTACTCCGCTGATTATGGCTGGATATAACATCAATGATGCAAATAGCATACGTATTACATATAATTCCAGTACACAGATGCCGGACATGTTACAAATGTCTGATGCAAGAATCTTGATAATGAACAATTTCTATCAGACAGGTAATACGAACTTGGAAAACTCACACTTGCAGTCATTGAATTTAAGTTATGACTTGTACTTGAAAAAGTTTTCTGCATCGGCAAATTTATTTTATGATTATACCAGCAATAGTCTATTCGATTCATATCAATATGGCGATGATTGCATACTGTTTCAAACCGGTAACGCTGAAAAAGATATACGGAGAGGTGTTGAAATCAATCTGAATTACACACCATGGGAATTTCTCCGAATCGGTGGAAGCATAGGAGCCAATCAACAGGTTTTTCAACCTTCAAAAGAGATCCGAGAATTTAATTATTGGTCATATCCTGTTTCATTATACCTTTCTGCCCAATATAAGAATTTCTCATTTGATCTTTACCAAAAATTTGGCGGTACATTTTTATCAGGACTTTATAAAACTGGGATAGAGAAAGTCTCGTATGTTAACTTGGGATATGCATACAAAAGTTTTAATATAAACCTTCAATGTTTTTTCCCATTCATAAAAGACAAATATTCAAACGAAACCATACCTGGCAGTATAGTTTATCATAAGACGGACTACCATATTAAACGGAAAGATCATGCGTTTGCGCTGAGTGTTTCGTGGAATTTTGGTGTCGGCAAAAAGAAAAAATCTGTACGGCAGAATATGGAAAACTATGATAGTGATAATGGACTATTCAAGATAAAATAAATAATACTTTCTTATTGTATCTGCCAAGCTAAGTAATACAATCTTTAAGGGGAGAACCTGACGGAAATACACCGAAAGATTCTCCCTTATTTTTAATCTTCAAAGAGCAGCATATATTCCACCTTCCTTCTCCGTTCAATGCTCGGAACTACCTTGCCTCTATAGTCCGGAAAGAAATATACTCTTTAGATATTCTTATCCTCAGTTTCTATTTTGTTACAAGTTCACCGTTCGTTTTGGGGAAGTTATAATAAACGTCTTATAGAATTAATATTGCAAAAAAATGTATGCCTCAATAAAAATATCAAATATGACATTTATTTATCTATTGCATGATCAACATAGTTTACGAAGCCCATTGTTTCTTTATGTTTGAAACATTCCTTACGAAGTAAAATATATTTTCTTTCGGTTTCATTCAGCCTGTGATTTTCACGTAAAATAAAGAATGAGGTTACTATGCTGACTACCCATATAAAAATGGCCACAAGGACACAGAATTGCTTGATATACCTGAATCCGACATATCTGTCAATCCAAGACCAAAGTCTCTTGAAGGCCCAAAGAATCCAGCCTTTAATGGTAGTAGGTTTTACCGGTGCTTTTGACATGTTATACCGTTCTGCTACAACATCAAGGATACGGTTCATTCGTTCTATGTAAGGGATAATCTTAAGATATTGCTTGTTCGTGTCCGCTGTCAGTGCAACAGCGTTAAGGCTGTTCTTTTGTATATCCGTACATAGATTGGCAATCTTAACCAGTAATTCTTCTGTCTGGGCATCGGACTTTCCGGTTTTCAGTTCCTCGTATGCTTTGCTCAATTTATCTAATATATCATAGAACAAATTTCTCAGTTGGATAAACTGTCTGTCTCCACTGCTATCCATATTGTGGCCACCGGTTTTACTTACAGAGGCAATTTCACTCTTTATAGAAACAAGTCCGGCTTCTATCCGGTTAAGTTTGTCCGTATGTCTATCCAGTGTAGTCTGGATTTCATCAATGGAATCATATTCTTCATCCTTTAACGGTTTGTTCTTTGCCATTGTTACCTCCTTCTGCCTTTTCGTGGTACATATTTGTCTTTTTCTTCATCACGTTTGTTATCGTCGCTGCTTCCACCACCGCCACCTCCTGTTTCCGGTGCCTGATGTGGCTGAACTATCAGTTCAATGGCGGCTCCAACTATTCCAGATCCTATTGAACTGCCACTATCGGTTCCGCTTTCTACATTGCCAGCAGCCATAGTTTCCTGATTGGATTGTGCATTCTGAATATTCGGGCTGTATTCCGGAGTGTCCACCGGACAGGCTTCCGCATGAGCCATATCCTTTGAGATATTCATGTCAGATCCGGTAAAAACGGAGTCATGTTTTCTGATATCCGATATAGCGGTTTTTTCCTGCCCATAACTGCCGAACTTCCTTCTTAAATTTCCGAATGACAATTCCGGATCCACTTTCTTTCCGGCAAAAGAAAGATTTTCTGCTGTATATACGATACCACGTACATTCCCGTATTCATCCCTTACCATGGTTATATCGACACCTTCTGATTTCAGCCTTGAGATATATTCTTTCCATGAACCGGCTTTGTCAAGAACAGGGAAAGCTATGTCCATGATATGATATTTGACCTTATCCTTTCCGATAAGTCTGTCTCGGTTCACATCTTTTTTTCTCTTTGATGGAGCAGAAAGTCCGTATTTTGCCCGGATAGATTTGCAGACATTTACTGAACGTGCATAGTTGCTGTCGCATGTGATAGCCTTTCCTTCATTGTCTATACGACTGTAAGCGATGTGTACATGATCGTGTTCTTGATCAAGATGGCGGTAGCCGAGATAGATAGTGGGCGGAAATTTCATACGTTGCATGTATTCCTTGCAGAGTTCCGTTATAAATTCGTCAGTCAGCCTTTCCCGGTCTTTGGGCGAGAAACTGATTACCAGATGTCCCATCTTGTCCTTTATCTTGGAAGAACTGTTTGCCCATTGGAGATTGAAGGCAGCAACCACAGTCCGGTTTGATGTTGTACTGACTCCATTGGAAAAAATCACTTTGGCATTTTTCTCTTTCATGCTATTGAGGTAGTCAATCAGACCTCCGGCTGATTTCCCTTTCATTATTTTTGCATTCATTGTTATCTTAGTTCACTTAATTTATTCAAAACTTCATCTATCTTTTCTGACAATAGCCTGTCAACTGCGGCCACATCCTCATAGCCAGCAATGTGCGCTTCGTGTGCCAGCTGGTTCAGGTTGTTTGCCATTCCTGCGAGCTTCCTGAAACAATCCATCATCTCCTGGGAGAGCGGTTCGTTTATCTTACCGTTTATTGCCAAATCATAGACTATGGAGGAAAGTGAAGCCTTCATCCTGCGGCTTCTTTTTTTTAGTTTTTTGAAGTTCAGTTCATCAAAACCGACCTTTATAAAATGGCACTTTTTCTCTGTCGAATCCTTTCGAGGGCGGCCTCCTTTTCTCCGTTCTGGATCCTTTCGGGGTGTGGGTACAAATTCTGTCATGTCCGTTTGTTTAAGGTCATCCAGGCGGAGCCTTCCGACATTCAGTCGGTGGTTTTTTGGCACAAAAAACCTATCTTGCTCCCACACCCCTTAAAAAAGTGTCCTACTTTCTGAACAGGATGTACAATGCTACGGAAGCCATTATAACAGGCTATTGTACAATATTCGTCGTGGATGACGGATTTATAAATGGAGTTTTATCTGTGCCAGTGTACCTGTGCTTCCTCATAATATGAGTGGTCTCTGGCTATTGATTCAAGGACTTTGTGCAGATAGTCCAGTTCGTGGTGTTCCAGGCATGGAATGGCTCCGATTTCTATATTGTATGATGCTATCCACCTGTATTCGCTCCACTTCTCATAGTCTTTTCCGGTACGGCTTACTATGGAATCAAAATAGGTATTTACCTGTTCTATCTGCCGTTCCGACGGTACACCATCTATGCCTTTGGCATGTATAAAGGAAATCATGGAATCAACGGCATTTGCCAGTAAAGGATCAACTTCAGCGAGTACCTTTTTGAGTTCTTCCTGTTTCATGTCTTAACTTGTTTGGAGAATATGTCAGCTCCGGTATGAACCGTTGCCAAACCTGATGGGCACGACCATTTCAATAAGCCGGTCGGCGATACGTTCCTCATATTTTTCCTTAATCTGTGAAAATGTCAGATTTGTCGTAAAAAGGGTGAACAGCTGTTCCTCATACCGTTTTGTTATCAGGTCTATCATAGGGGTAAGACAATTGCCAAAACTGATGATTTCCTTCGGGTCTGTCCCGAAATCATCTATCGCAAGGATTGGAAGTCTGGCTATCCGAGCCCATTCCTGATATTCGTCTTTGCACCTGTAAGCCAGTTCCCTTGCATTCCACAGCGATACGCTATAACTGGAATTGGTCTGCGGATGGCGCAAGTTCAATGAATTTATCAGGGTACGGATGGCTTTAAGCCATGTGGTTTTTCCATTTCCGCACATTCCGCTGAAAAACAGACCGAACTTTTCGGAATTTCCCGTAAGGAAGCGTGCAATCTGTTCACGTTGGCTTTCAAATTCTTCACAGGTTGTGAAATGTCTGCACCTGTATTCGACTTCTGCCTGGTATGCGGCCAGCAGCATATCCTTTGTCTGTTCGTAGGAATATGGCAGCCTAAACCGGCCAATCGTAATCTTCCGGTGAAGTAGCTGTGATTTCAGTAGCTCTACGTCCACTGTTGACTCGTTTTGATTCTGCTCTTTCATGTTTTAGTCTATAATTCATTTTAATGTTCAGCCAGTTGCGGAAATGTTTCTGGATGTCTATTATTTCCCTCTTGTCGGATGACTTCATTTTTTGTTCGGCAATGAACATTTTCAGGTATTCCAGTACAGTTTCACGGTCTATATCGCTTCCCCGTTGAAGGATCACCGAGTTCAGCCAGGCAGCATCATTTGCAAGAATCATTTCCAGTTCATCCAGTTCCAATTTTCCGTTGCTGACATTATGAATATTATTATTTATATTTTTATCTTTTATATTAATAGGGGACAACGGCACCGACATCTTTACCGACAAGTTCTCCGACAACGGCACCGACAACTGAGAAGTACGGTCAATTATGGTATATAAAGGCGGATTCTCCTTTCCTGTCCCGGCTGTGAATGAAATCAAACCTCGCTGCTGGAGTCCGGCCCTGGCCTTTACAATATTCTGCTTTGTTGTCTGAAGATCGGCACTTATTCTTTCCGTATAGCCTGTAAACGGCATCTGCCATCTGGCGGAATTTGCCATATTAAGAAGATAGAAGTATAAGATTGTTTCTGTCTTGGAAAATGCCCTGTATCCGTTATCCCTCCAGAATAGACTGAACAATTCATACAGGTTCATAATACAGGCTATTTAAGTAGGTCTTTTTTGGTCACATAGGCGATTGCCTGCCGGTCCACTTCTTCCTGTGGTGCTATGCGTATCCTGCGGAGCCATTGATCAAGCTCGTCCTTGTCAAAGAAGCACAGTTTGCCGTTTGGTTTGTAGAAAGGAATCTCCTTTTTCATCATCAGTTTATGCAGATAAGACTTTTTCATCCCCAGATATTCGGCAGCTTCTACCGTTGTCAATAAATTGTTTGTCATATGATTCTATTTTATAATTATTATTTCCGTTTCAACAGCAAACAGGTTTTTGAATGCTTTTTCTTTCCTTTTGCTCTGTTGCAAAATTATGCCTATTCCCAAGTGGAACAATGTGTACGATTTGTGGTTGGGGACAAAAAACAAATAAAGCCATATCGTTGTTAATCAACAATATAGCTTTATTTAATTTGTTAAAAGATGTATATCTCTGTGGTCGCTCTGTAATTCTGTGTGGTCACTTCACAGATTTTGCCTTTTCGATGGCTTTTTCGATAGCCTTGACGAATTGGGCATTGGTTTCTCCTGTTCCGGAATTGAGGGCATCTCTATAATGGGATTTATAGTATCCGGGACTGATTTTACACTGTTCCAGCATGTGTTGTATCCACTCCTTTGCTAAAGACTCATTCATTATCTCTTTACTGACGACATACAACAGGTAACAGACACGGCTGTTTTCACGATGACGGACAACAACAGGCCGTGAAACTTCTTTCAGGTTCATGAAATCTACGAAATCCGTACCTTTCATGTGTTCAAACTGGTTGCCGTTGCAGATCTTGTACAGGCTGCAACAGATGGTCAAATCTACTATATCAAATAGTTTGGCCGTTTCTTTCAAGTACAGTCCTGTCATATCTTACCTTCGGATTTCAGTTCTTCTATATCTTTGATAATGCTGTCTGCAATCCTTTTCATTCGGACAACCAGCATTTCAAGGTATATCATCTCAAAAAAATAAAGTTTGGCTGTTTTCTCACGTTCTGCGGTGTAAAAGCGGTATGTCTCATCACTCTTGGCTTTCTCTGCTTCATATCTTGCCTTTACCTCCTCGGATTCTTTTTCTATGGCCTTGTAATCGTCATCTTCAGGATTGAGATAGTCCATGCGGACACTCATTTGAGAATACCGTTTCCATAGTTGTGAAGCGGCATATGCAATAGAGTCATATTCCTTTTCAAGCGGCTTGATATGCCTGTCGCAGACTGGTTGCGGATTATAAGAGCCAAATATATCCTCGTGACTTTCATATGTGGCAAGGAAGTCAGACGCAGCGGCAGCCAAGGCTTTTGCCTGTTCCATGAGTATTGCCGGGCTGTCGTTTAACTCTTTTTCAGCCGAGTTGATTATACTGTTTATGTCTTTGTAGTCATGATAGAATCCGGAAAAAACCAGATTTTCCTCAAAGGTCAGTTCTGTATCTTTGATATATTTCAAAAGGAGCCTGTTTACTTCAAGCAACCTTTCAGTTATTTCAGCAATATACATCTTTATAGTGGGGTTATGTAATCAATACTAAAATTCCATGTCACTGAATGCATCGTCTATAAGACTGACTGCATCATCCTTTTTCTTGTTGATGATCTTCGCATATATCTGGGTTGTTTCCACCTTGGTATGCCCAAGCAGTTTGCTTACAGTGTATAAGTCAACTCCCAAAGTCAGCATCATCGTTCCGAAAGTATGTCTGCTACAGTGGAACGTTATCGGCTTACTTATTCCGGCGGCTTCCATCCATGGAGTGATATATATTTTGGTGCAGATCTCGCGCGGAAGTTTAGGGAAGATAAGACACTCATCACTCATGTTACCTTTTTCCGGGAGCCAGCCGATGGCTTTCTTGGATATGGGAAGATATATGGGTGTTCCTGTCTTCTGCATCAGCTTGTTCAGTCTCCACTGGTCACCGTCCTTAATGAGATCCTTCCATCTGAGCTGACGGATATCGCTATATCTCAAACCGCAATAGCAAGCGAACAGAAAAGCCTGTTTGATATGTTTATGGGGATTTTCCGTTTCTTCAACTTTTTTCAATTCATCTATTGTCAGGAATTCCCTTTTGCTTTCTGGTACCTTTATCTTGTCCTGGACGGAAAGCTTGTTTATGGGATTTTCTGATATGATGTCCTCACGGACTGCCGTGTTCAAGGCATTACGCAAACAGGACATATAACTGATTATCGTGAATGTCTGAACCTGTTTCCCGCTACGTGTGCGGTAGTCATTTTTCAAGAAGCTCATGAACCCGATGCAGTATTGCCTGTCAATTTTGTTGAGCGGAATGTTTATATTGTATTTTGTCAGCACATTTATGGTCTTGTGAATCAGCTTCTGGTCTTTGATACCCTTCTGTGCCTGCTTCTTCTTGAAAGTTTCCATCCAGTCGGCCAGTGTCTGCTTGGCTTTCAGTGAAGTATTCTTCAGACCGGCCTTGTTGTTGGTTATTTCAAGAATACGGGTCATCTTTATGGCGTTGGCAGCCTGTAGAGTGGCTTCGTTTTGAGCCTTTGCCATGGCTCCTTTCTCCGGTATCAGATACAGTTTCAGAAACTCATAGCTGCGCTTTCCGTCCACATAACAGTCCAGATAAAGTGACTGTACTCCGTTGGCCAGATTCTTTACACGGAGTCTGACGGGTTCCTTTGTGGATTTGATTGTTACTTTATTTGTCATATATATGGGGGTTTATAGTTTGTTATCTATCAACCGTACTGCATCGTCTTTTTTCTGACTGATGATTTTTGCATACCGTTGTGTGTGTTTGATACTGGTGTGCCCCAAGAGTTTTGATACAGTATAAAGGTCAACACCAAGAGTAAGAAGCATGGTGGCATAGGTATGCCGGGCCGTGTGGTATGAAACATTCTTGTTCATGATTCCGGCTTCCTTTACCCATGGCTTCAGATACTTTGAGAGAGCATAGGGAGTCAGATCAGGAAACACATTGCTGTCAGCATTCCTTTCAGTACCCGGCAACCATTTCAGTGCCTGTCCGGGCAGAGGAATATAAACGACATTTTCAGTTTTTTTCATTCTGGTAGCCACCTTCCATGTACCATTGTCACTGTAGATGTCTTTCCATTTGAGGGCTCTGACATCGCTCAGGCGCAGTCCACAATTACAGGAAAACAGGAATGCACGTTTTACAGTTTCATTTCCGCACCTTGCTCTGATAAGCTGCTTTACTTCATCGATTGTAAGATATTCCCTGACAACTTCGACCGGCTGTATCTTTTCAGACGACGATAAAAGGGAAAAGGGATTTGTAACAAGTATTCCTTCACGGACGGCCGTGTTAAGGGCTGTATTCAGTTCGCAGAGTATATTGAATCCAGATTTGGGGCTCAGACATCTCCCATCCGACATTTTGTATTCAGTCTTAAGATAATTGGAAAAACCGATGCAGAAAGACTTGTCAATCTGACACAACTCTAAATCTTCACTGTATGTTAAAAGGAATTTTTGGGTTCTTGTGATGTTCGATAGTTCTCTTACACCTCTGTTCTTTTGGATTGTATAGTATTGGTTCATCCATGAAGATAACATGATGGGGGATTGTCCCGTATCTTTGTTGGAAATATATTTATCCGGTACCGGGTTCTTCTGGAGTTCTTTAGTACGTTGCTTCCTGAGTTTTTCAACCTTGTTTAAGGTTGCACGGTTTTTTCTGATGGAATTGTCATCCGTCTCCACAAGCAGGAACAAATTAGGAAGACGTTCATACGTGCGCTTTCCATTCTGGTAAATCTCAAAAGATATGGATTTACGCCCGTCTGCCTTGGTAGTAAACCGGACTTTTACGGGATCTTTTGTATATTTGCCTCTGTCTCCTTCCATCACTTCTAATTTTGTTACAGCTACAAAGGTAACACAATTCCCCGTATTTATCGCAAAAACGAGTAACAAAATTACAGCAAAAATAAGCTATTTAATAAAACGAAAGGAATCAAAGGTGATTTTATAAATATCTATGAATTAGTATTATAAGTTGCTTTTGTTTCCGTTTCTTTCTTTTGATTTTCGTATTTAAGGTATTAGGCTCCCCCGAAAGAAATATTGTGGCACACGGGCAAGCCCGGGATGGAAATAATCTTGGCAGAAATTAAAAACGGGTTGGTATTCGTTCGGGAGCCTATAACAACAATCACTATCCCGTCCGGTAACAACACATTTATACCCAAGAAAGGGGTAGGCTCGTGCCTACCTCTTTTCTTTTGTCTCAATACCGCCGAAGCAGTAGAATTTAGATTCGCAACTTCATCTAATCAAAACAGATTCTTTCGTGTCTCAATACCGCCGAAGCAGTAGACTGCGAATAATCCATCCTAACGTATCGAATGCCAAAGAACCTCCGGCCCGTCTCCCGACATCAAGGATTGTTCCAAGAACAAATATAGGCATAAAAAATCACTCCTGCAACTGTTTTCGTGTGTAAAAGGTTGCATGGGCAGCCAAAAAACCGTATATTTGATATATCCATCCTGACCCTGACCGATGAAACCGCGCCGCATCATCCTGATCCGGCATGGCGAATGCCATGCGAACAACGACGAAAGCAAATTCGCCACGGAGCCCGACTATACAATCGAGTTGACGGCGAAGGGCGTGGGGCAGGCTCGTCAGGCCGGACGCGCGTTGAAGAGATTACTGGGCAACGAATCGGTCTATTTCTACATCTCGCCGTTCTGGCGAACCCGCTCGACCTTTGAGAACATCGTCCGCTCCTTTCCCCGAAGCCAGTTCCGCTACAGCGAGGAGCCGCGCCTGCGGGAGCAGGAGTGGGGCTATCTGCGTACCTATGGGGAGCTGAAACGGCTTAAGGCGGAGCGAACCGCCTATGGTGCTTTCTACTACCGTTTCCCGGGCGGTGAGGCCGGCACGGATGTCTACGACCGCATCAACGACCTGCTGGGTTCGCTGCACCGCGATTTCCGCGACAAGGACTATCCCCACAACTGCGTGCTGATTACCCATTCGCTGGCCATCCGGTTCTTTGTCATGCGGTGGTTTCACCTGACGGTCGAGGAGTTCGAGGAGATGCGTTCACCCGCGAACTGCGCCCTGACGATTCTGGAACTGGACGAGACGGGCGACGAATACCGGCTTCTGACCCCACTGGCCCGGAATCCCGAGGCTCCAATCCGCCGACGCCCCATACGTTTACCCGAGCCGGACGAAACCAGCATATAAATTTCTCTAAATACTCAAGAAAACCTATGGAAAACACATACCAATCCATCGGCCTGTTTATCGATGGAGGCTACTACGCCAAGGTGAACGAGGCGCTTGCGCAGCAGGCATCGCTCAATATCGACATGGCCAGTCTGATGTATCTCGTGCGTCAGCAGGTGGCCCGCATCGGTGGCCACGCCCTGTCTGATTGCCATATCACCGAGAGCCACTACTTCCGTGGCCGTTACCGTGTTTATGATGCCAACAGCAAGCACCTGCTCTACAAGGAGCGGCGGTTTGAAGATGCGTTGATCGAGAACGACGTGATCTTTCATTACAAGCACCTGCGCGAGGTGCAGCACGACGGCGAAACCACGGTTATCGAGAAGGGCATCGACGTATGGTTTGCGTTGGAAGCTTATGAGCTGTCTGTCATTCGTAAATTCGACTATGTGGTGCTCATCACGGGTGATGCCGACCATGAGATGCTGATCCGCAAGTTGAAGGCATTGAAGATTCATGCCGTGCTGCTTACGTGGGATGTGGACAGCGACTCGTCGGCCACGTCGCGTTTGCTGAAGGACGAGGCCTGCTCGCACATCGAGTTAAGCGAGCTGGTTGCTGCCGACCGCGAGTTGCTCGGGCATCTGTGCCGTCGCGTGAAGAGCGAGTAGCCGAAGTTTTTAGTCAGACTTGCTATTATAAATGCAAAAGGCCTGCCGAGGGTATTGCTCGGCAGGCCTTGCGTTTTTATCGAGTTGAATTAACAATTACAAGTATAAAAATAGTCCAAAAGTTTGATTGTTCGAAATATAACTCTTAACTTTATGTATGTTTCATTCTCAACAAACCTGTTGACCCATGACACGAACCACCGGATTATTCCTGCTGGGAGGCCATGACCTGGAAATGCTGACAATCCGGGGTGTGTTGGATGCGCACGGCAGTGCATATGCCGACCATCAGTTGCGCTGGGACAATGCCAAATTGAGCAGTTATCGTGACGAGATAGAACGTTTCGAGAGAGAGAATGCTCAGGGCTGCATATACGGAATCGAGCTCGAAAATGATCTGACGACATTCCCTGAGTGCTATCGGTCGATCGACCATCATAACGAACAATCGAAGGCCCCGAGTGCATTGGAACAGGTGCTTTCGTTGCTCGACATCCCGATGAACCGGGAATACGGTTTAATCGCTGCAAATGACAAACGGTATATCCCGGGGATGCAGGCTTTGGGTGCAACGGATGAGGAGATTCGGCGCATCCGTCGTGCCGATCGCCGGGCTCAGGGGGTTACCGAAGAAGACGAGGCCTTGGCAGAAAAGGCCGTTTCGGAAAATTTGAGGCGTGTCGGCGATTTGATTGTTGTAAAAGCTTTTAACTCCCGCTTTTCCCCCATTTGTGACCGCTTGTATCCATATCGCTCGTTGCTGATATATACCGATGCGGAATGGATGTTCTACGGGTATAGAGCACAGCAAGTCCGCGAGTTGTTCATGGACGAATATCACAAAGGAAAGATTTTTTACGGGGGCGGTCCCAATGGCTATGTCGGCGCGAAGGCGTCCTTGTATACGGAACTGGAAATTTGCAAAATGGTTAAAAAGATCGAACAGAAGTATGTATAGTTACCACATTTTTTATTTCCCATTCCGCTGGTCGCTGCCGTCCAGCGCAGATCGGATATTGTCCGAACAGATGGATCTGAGGCAGATCCCGATAGTAGATTATTCGATGTGGGAACGTGTCCAGCTGGATACGACCCAGCCCAAGGCACAACTTTCGGATCAGGAACTTAAGGATGCCCGAGAGTTATTTGGTGAACGTCAATACTTTTTCGACTTTGTTCATCCGGTTCTATATGATATCAAAGGTGTCAAAAGCCCGCTGATCCATCACTATGAACGACGGGAGCCTAAAAGCGGAGAGGTATTGTATCAAATACAGGTGCGAGATAAACTCTATTCGCTAAGAGTGGATGCGATGAATCTGAATCTCTACTCGACCGGGGTGGGTATTCTGTCCTTCTTTATGGCGAACGAGCGCGAAGACCAGAGCAAAGAAGATGCAGTATTGGCGATCAACCAGTTCGGCCGACGGATAATGCCTCCGCACAGCGGAGAGTTCAATCCGGAAAGTAGAAGTCTTGTTGCCTCTTCTATTAAAATTATCGGGTTGTATGGCGCGATGGGTAAATACGAAGACTGCTTTGATTATCAGGAGCGAGCTTCAGAAAATAAGCGTGGTTTGAACAACGTCTGGGAACCGGCACGTTTCATCAAAAGTCTTATTGAGGATTTGTCACCCGACCTGGATATTGTCCCGATAATCGACGATCGTATGCTTATAAACTGCTGGTATGGCAACAATGAATTGTCGAAGCAGGTTGTGGATCACGCAGCCGACGAAAAGGATGAGTTTGTCACAGGTAATTTCTGGTACAAGTATGTATTTGTAGATGCGGGAAACAAACCAGAAGATGAAACTTGCCAGAACGATCCGATGAAGATTCAATTGTTGAAAGATGCCACCTATTTCAGGTGGCAGAAGTTCGGTACATTATACGGAGTATCACGTTATTCCTTTGTCGCTTTGACGAATACATCCCCGTTTGGAATCTATGTTTTATCCATGCATATGCGCACGATCTATTCTAGATTGTTCGAACTGATAATCGTTCAACGGGCGTCGATGTTGCGTTTCTCCGCGGAAGTAACCAAAGTGAGTGGATTGGCCGATACTAGTCAACGGGAAGTAGCTCGGAGAGTTGGATCGCTATACAAGGAGTATATCCGGTTTGTAAACCAAATCTATTTCCGCAGTGTAACCCTGGAGGACCAAGGTATCGAACTGTACGATATGTTAATGAGTCAATTTGCATCGCAGGAACAGATAAAAGATCTCGACGAAGAGATAGAGGAGTTGCACCGATATGTCATGCTTTTGGTTGATGAAAGCCGAAACGAAAACGGTGAGATGCTTAACAAACTGGCAGCTATCTTCCTTCCGGCCACGGTGATTGCCGGTATTTTGGGTATGAATCGATATTGTGAGCTGGAGAAGCAAGGTGACTTTTGGATTCATACGGGGATTATTATTTTGATAACAATTATAACATATTCAATTATAAACAATAAAATAAGGAGGAAATAATTATGGATCAGGAGGTATCTTTAATCTGGGGAACTTTATCGATTATGATATTGTTGTTCCTTGTTGCTATTTGCACGATCTCGGTGTTGGTAATTATTTATAGAGGAAAACAGAAAATGATTCAAACTCAGCAAGCACACGAAATTGCTGTAATGGACAAGAAGTTTGAGCAAAAGCAGAAAATTGAGGAATTGCTGAAACAGGAACGAGACGAAGAATGGATAAGAGAAAAAGATGAAATAAAAAAGCGCCTTGATGAATTATGGTCCAAACGAAACGATGTCACACCACTTGACATGAAGCGTGTAACATTGCTCCATTTGGTTCTGTCTGGTAAGAATAACAACATTACAGCTGAGAATCTGGATGAAGAGGCGGAAAAGATCAACAAGATCTATGAAATGGTTAAGAAATGTGTAAAAGACTGATTTTATGGAAATATTGAAAGTTTCGCTGAAGCAACACACCCCTTTGCTGCATTTTCAGCCCAATGAGCCGGGAGCGACCCTTCGTGCTTCCGAAGTAAAGCCCCGTCTTGACAGGTATATTATAGAGCATGAGGGGAATGGCCCTTATGATACGGTTAAGGATCGTGTTAAAGAAACGCATGCCAGTTGGTTTATCGAGAAGGATGGTATTCATGCTCTGGATTACAGCCTGAGAATCATCATAAAAGGTATTGCCCCAGAAGTTAAGCTTCGAGAAAAATCTCCAAAAACTAAACCCAATAAGGAAACCAAAAAAACAGAGGTTTACTATCAATTATCCAACTTTCCTTTGGTGTTATCTAATATGGGTGGTAAAACAGACAAGGAAAAGTTAGCAAATCTTTCCTATACGCAGCAGCAAGTCGATTTAATTTTTATTGTCAGTGATAAGAAGAAAGACACAACCAATGAAAACACAGATAACTTGCTTGCTGTCATTGAAAGGCATATTGTATCATTTTTTGCTCAAAATAATTTTGGACAACGAAGTGGAAAAGGGTTCGGAAGTTTTTTAGTTTCTCGAATAAATAACAAAGCAGTATCTGTACCGACACCTTCTGATTGCTATATCAAATATAACTATAAGGAAGGCTCTAGAGAAGATCGTAACTTCACAGATTTCCTGGATTTATTTACAGTAATAGATGTTTACTGGAAAAAATACATAGAACTGAAATCCAATAAAGATACAGGAAATTTTCGGCAAACAGGCATTTCAGATAGAAGGCAAAAAGGTGACACTGAGCAACGAATTCCATCGCTCGTTATTTTCAAACCCATATTTAAAGAGCGGGAAGTTTTCATCTATATTTTGCTGAATAAAAAGGTAATAGAGCGTGTTCATGAGAAATTTAACTATAATAATTGTGATGTTAGTACACATTTTAAAGAAGTCCAGAATAGGATAAATGCCCTGCATAGTCAGAATCTTTTTGTTCCCTGCAAACGGCAAAACGAAGATATAAAAGTTACTATGTCTCAAAATAGTTGGATTATATGAACTATTTGGCAATAAATATCGGTCCCATCATCAAGACGTTTTCGATGGCAAGGAAGCCTCGGGAATTTTGGGCGGCAAGCTATATGTTTTCGTACTTGATGGAGTGCATTCTGGCCCATTTGGACAATAACGAGAATCTGACTCTGGTGTCTCCTTTTTATCAAAAAGGATGTTGTCAGAATGCCGGAGTCGGATTATTCCCAGACAGAATATATTATTCTGTCAAGCGCGACGTGGATATTCACCATCTTACAGATGAGGCTGTAAAAGTCTTTAGCGAGACCACAGGAATAAACTGTCAAGTGGTCAAGCGCTATTTTAATATAATGACGACCTGTGGTGAGTATACGTCGGATTCAGAGGCTATTAAAGGACTGAATGCCACACTCAATATCATGGAATTTAATCAAAAAGCTTGTTTGCCGGAGGATCAAGTGACAATACAATCGTTTCTGAATCATACTACGAATAAAGAACCATCTCCTCTATTCAGAATAGCTTTTGGAGAAAGTAAATTTTCAATAGAGACATTGGAGGAGATTGCCATGGCTGGTTGTGATAAAGCGCAGTTCTCACATCAAAAATATGTTTGTATTGTACAGGCGGATGGGGACAACATGGGAACAATTGTCCAATCCGATAAAATGAATGTAGGGAGGAGCCAATTTTCCGAAGATTTGATGAATTTTGGGAAAAATGCTTGTAAGAAAATACGAGAGTTTGGAGGTCTTCCAATATATGCCGGAGGAGATGATTTGTTATTTATCGCTCCGGTATGCGGAAAGAAAAATAGCGGGAAAATATTGGATTTGATTGGCCAGATAGATGAGTTGTTTGCCAAAGAGATTAAGGCTCCAGTTTCTGCAGAGGATAAAGGTAAGAACGACAAGGAGGTAAATCCCTCCATGTCTTATGGTATTTCAATCATATATCACAAATATCCTCTGTATGAGGCATGGGAAATTGCGCGCAACATGTTGTTCTCAAAAGCCAAAGAAGTGCCTGGCAAGAATGCGATAGCTGTCAATCTGCGTAAAAACAGCGGATCTGATTTTGAGATAGCGATAAGTAAATCATCGGATGCATATGTCAAGTTGAACGCCTTGATCCGGATGTCGCCTGATGAATCTCTCGTCTCCTCTGTCGCACATAAGTTTCGTGCCAATGAGGCGCTTCTGGATGTATTGCCGAAAGAAGACAGATTTGAAGGGCTCGATGATCGCTTGTCGGTATTCTATGAAAAGATCATTGATGCCGAGACAAAGTCCGATAATGAATCGACCTATCTGACCCATACCAAGGAGATGTTCGAAATCGTCTATAAAGATTTCTTTATAGAGAAAAGGGAAAAAGAAAAATCGAAGGAGAAAAATGTAAATGAGGAGCCTGTCGAAACGGACATACATAGGATAATCTCAAAATTCTACAGTATGCTTCGTATGGCAAAATTCATTAAGGGGGAGGGAATAAAAGATGAATAGATATTTGATCAGACTTGCTCCGTTGGGCAAATATTTTTTCGGCGGGGACATGACCTTTCAGGTTGGCAAGGATACAGACGAAACCTACAAAGCGTATAACGAATCCTATTCGAGCTATATAATCGAATCATCCCGATTCCCGCAGCAAACATCCTTGCTCGGAATGATGCGCTACCTGCTTCTTACCAAAAGTCCGGATGCTTTTTCGATGCAGGGAAATCGGATTATATCCAAAGAAAAGGCTTCGGATTTAATCGGCCGCTCCAGTTTCAGAGTGGTCAATCCGTCCTGTTATGCAAAAAACAACTTCGGCCAGATTCATGCAATTGGTCCTTGTTTTTTGATGAAAGGAGGCGAGTATTATCTGCCCGTTCCGAAAGACTACAAACTGGAAATCTGTTTCCAAAATGCAAGGACTGCCTCATATAATGGACGCGAGCTGCGAGTGCCGGAAATAGCAAATTACGATCCTAAAAATCATAACGATGATTTTTATTTCAACACTTCGACCGGAGAAGTTGTGAAGGGAGATGATATTTTCATAAAAGACACTCGAATTGGCATCAGTAAGAATTATCGGGGTAAAAGCGATGAAAATGGATTCTACAAACAGATTTCCTATCGACTGGCGGATGGATACTGCTTTGCCTTTGTTATGGATACGACATTCGACCTTGATCTTTGCCAATCGGAAATCGTATCGCTCGGAGGAGATGGTTCCCGCTTTTCGTTGAATGCAGTTCGGCTGGCTAAGACTGATTCAGAGCTCCCGAGTTATCAAAAAATATCGGAGAAACTGAAGGACATTGCCCCTTTCTGTCGGGTTGTCCTGCTTTCCGAATCCTTGATTGATCCGGATTGGATAGATGCCGTATTCAGCATAACGGACACTGTCCCGTTCCGATTCCTGCAAACCTCGGTTGAGACGACGAAGGATTACAGCATTTTAAGCAAGGATGCGACTCGGAGTGTAAAATATCACCTCTATCGGAAAGGGTCTGTATTCTATTTTGAAGACAAGGAACAGGCGGAGGCGTTTTCGAAAGCAATTGCGGAGAGAGGAGACTTCCATGAAATCGGATATAATTATTGCGAACTGGTAATAGGAACAAAACAATAAAATTCAAGCATATGAAAAAAAGCATTTGGTTTATCAAGGCTGAGACCAATCTACATGTAGGAAACGAGAATACCTCGAGCGTCGGACTGATTGATAAGGAGATACAACGGGATGTGCTTACCGGAATCCCATGTATCAATGCGAGTTCGCTCAAAGGTGCGATGAACGAATATGCCACCTCTGAGGCAAACCTGTCTCCTGAAGCACGGCTTGCGATTTTCGGTGTGGACCGTGGAAATGGAATCAAGGAGACGCAAAAAGGAGGTTGCCTGTTCTTTGATGCGCAACTGCTGCTCTTGCCGGTGCAGGATGATACAAAACTTTACCATTTTGTTACCTGCAAGGAAGTCTTGGATCGCTATGTTTCTTTGCTTGCCAAGATGGGAATAGAGTATTCCTACGAGGACCTTGTCGAGGCATTGGTCAAGTGTGGTAAAGGCCATTTTGATAAAAAGACTGGTATCGTCGGATGCGCTAAGTTTGAGGAGTATTGCTCGGATGATGATCTCCCGGTCATTGCCCGCAACTGCCAGATGGGAGCTGGGAATTTGTGGTATGAACAGGTACTTCCGCATAAAAGCGTATTCGGTACTTTCCTCGTATATCCTCCCTCTGTTGAAGTTACAATAAAAGATTCTTCGAAATCTGGAGATACAATGGCAGAACCTGCAAACAAGAAGGCTGAGACAAAAACAGTCTCGATTGACATGGCAGAAACGATAAACACGACTTTTGATGACAAGATTGTACAGATTGGTGCCAATGCGACAATCGGATACGGCTATTGCAGTTTCATTAAGGTTAAGGAGGAATAGATATGGACAAGAAACGCATGACCCAATTGATCAAGTTGGCCGATGAGGTCCTTGTCAGCAGCGGAATAAAACAGCAGAACTCGAACGACATCAAAGATTCCTATAATGGGCAGACCGCGGCGTTCGGCATTGCGGTCCTTATGAGTGGACTGGTGCCGGCTTTGGTGATTTATTATCAAGATGCGAATGAGAATCGCGAGATCAATCGGCGGACTATCTTGACGGCCGTCGGGCAGATGATCGGGCGAGATCCGAAGGCTACAGCCATGATTGCAGACCGACCGATGAATCAAACAATCCGTGATGCGGATACGTTGCTGAAAGCCGCTATCCAGTGTGTTGATGTAAAAAAGGATGCTGATGCAAAAAAGGATGCCGATAAAAAGAAGCAGCTCAAGCAACTTTCGCGCGAGGTTGTCGAGTGCGCAACGGCTCTGAAGCTGATAATCCGAACCTATAATCTGGTGTAGCCATGGCAAGGAACCTGAGCAAATTTTATTATCGGGACTATTTTGCCGGTATCCGTTTTTCGCCCAAGACAGATCCCAAGACCGGCGAGCGGGAACTTGTTACGGATGAGACTGGGAAGCAAAAGATTGAGGAGCGGAACCGAGACATCCTGAATACAGGCAACCAAGCTTATCTGAACGAGGCCCGAAAAGCGTTCGATTCGATAAATCTGGATCCGCAAAATCCCTACATTACCGGTTTTACACTTGCTGTGTGCTACCCGGGACTTGTCACGGGCGTAGGAATTGGCCATGAGGCCAAAGTTGAGGGCGAGTTCAAGTTGGGCCTCCACCTCGACTATACGACGGGACTTCCTGTTGTCTACGGCTCGTCGGTCAAGGGTGTCCTGCGCTCGGCCTTTGAGGTGGAGAACCTGATGGAGGTCCTGCTTGCCGTGGCGGGCCCGAAACTGAACGAGTTGGAAAGCATCGGGCAGAAACTGGCAAAGCGGCCGCTCAAGGAGTGGTCGGCGCTGATCTTCGGCGACAACGAGGAGCGAGACCCGCGGTCGGCCTATCATCGGGATATTTTCTTCGATGCCATTGTCTGCGGAGTGAACCGCAACGGCCGATTCCTGGCCTCCGACTCGATTACGCCGCATGGTTCCAACCCGTTGCAGAACCCTACTCCCATCACATTCGTCCATATTGCCTCGGGCAGTCGAATCCATTTCCGGTTCCGGCTGACCGATACCGGAGAGTTGACCGCCGGCGATAAGAAGACGCTTTTCAAGGCTATTCTGATGACTTTCGGGGCGGGAGCCAAGACCAATGTCGGTTATGGCAGACTGGAGTAGGGGTGAAATGACCGACCGGATGATGATTGAACCTACCATGGAAAACCTGTCGCAGAGCCTCTCTGCGTGCCGCCTCGCCGTGCGTTTCTTTGCCGGGGAGCGCGCGGCAATGCGCCACTGGATCGGTGCCGTGCTGCGCAACAACTTCCTCTATGCGGCCGACAGCATAACGGATGAGCACGGCACCTCCCTGCGGCAGCTCATCGACACGCTGCCCCTCCCCGACGACCATTTCCTCTTCGACAGACTGAAGGGCGGATTCCCCAAGGGATTCTTCTTCGACTGCTCCGACCTGCCCGTTGAAGGCTCCGGCTTTGAACTCGAGGCGAACCGGGTCTACACCTTTGCTCTGGTGCTGATCGGCAGCCATGCGGCGTACAAACCGCTCTATGTCGAGGCGCTCCGGCAGATGCTTGCCCGGGGATTCGGCCATCCGGCGGTGCCGATGACCCTTGTCGACATCACCGAGACATCGTCCGATACCACATCGACCCACACCTCAGAGGTCGGACCTGTGGAGGTGCAGCTGCGTTTCAAAACTCCCGTATGCCTGATACGGACGCCGAACGCGGGCAGTAACGGCTTTCAGGACAAACTCAACAACATGCCCACCTTCTACCAGATCATGCGGTCGCTGACCTACCGTCTCGTGACGTTGGGCATACTCTACGGGGAGCCCCTTCCGTTCGGGACGCGGGACGAAATGGAGCGCTGGATCGAACAACAGGTCTCGCCGGCCTCGGAGGCCATCCTGCTGCGGGCCAACCTGCTCTACGAACGGCTGCGGAGTACGCCGCGCGTCGGCTCGAATACCGTCTATGTGATGGGCGGCTATTCCGGCCGGCTGATATTCGGGAATGTCCCTGCCGGGCTCCTTCCCGTATTGGCCGTCGGCACGGCTTTCGGGGTGGGTGCCGACATCAATTACGGACTGGGACAGTTCGGCATGGAGTGCTGGGCCGATAAACCGAAAAAACGGGAAAAATAAGGTGCGAACCGTTGTTTTATACGGTTTTTATCGCTATTTTTGTTCTTGGAACAATCCTTGATGTCGGGAGACGGGCCGGAGGTTCTTTGGCATTCGATACGTTAGGATGGATTATTCGCAGTCTACTGCTTCGGCGGTATTGAGACACGAAAGAATCTGTTTTGATTAGATGAAGTTGCGAATCTAAATTCTACTGCTTCGGCGGTATTGAGACACTTCAGCCGGGACCTTTGTCGTCCAGTTGTCGCTAAGAATCTAAATTCTACTGCTTCGGCGGTATTGAGACATTGGGAAGGCGCTGGGTAACAACGGCCAGTTCATGAATCTAAATTCTACTGCTTCGGCGTATTGAGACAATCTCCTCGGCAGAACCCTCGGCGCGATATGCCCAGAATCTAAATTCTACTGCTTCGGCGGTATTGAGACAAAAAGAAAAGGGGTAGGCTTTTGCCTACCCCTTTCTTGGGTATAAATGGGATATTTACTGGACGATATGGCGGTTGTTATGGATTGCTCCGTGGAGCCACACGATGTAGCGATGCGTCGGAGTTTTCATCATGGGATCGGATTATGGTTTTACGTACCCGATTCGTCGCGTATCGACCTCTTTCCAGACATAATGTTCCACATCGCACAGCCGCACCGTGCCGTCGCCGTGCGAATCCCCGGTGCTGATGCGCAGCAGGGCGGTCTCGGCAATCGAACGGGCAAGTTTCGACATGGTGCGCGCATTGGCATAGCCGAGCCGGCGGTTCGCGCAGAGCGAATGGATGTAGTCGGCCATATGCCGGGCCGCCTCGGGTGAGAACCGGAGCCGCTTGCGTTGCAGACACTTCCCGAGAATGGCCAGCAGCTCCTCCTCTGTATAGTCCGCAAAGTGCAGCGTATGGTCGAACGAGGTGATGCCCCCTTCGCGCAGGCTGCGCGTCAGCAGGTGCGGCGTGCCTTCGTTTTCGGCGATGACCAGCGCATAGGTGCCGGGCAGCTCCATTGTCATCGAGCTCAGCTTGAAGCGCAGGACTTCGCTGTTGAAGCGGGAGTCGGGGTGCTTGAAGACGGGGGCATCGCCGTCGATGAAGAGCATCCCCTGCTCGGAGCGTTTCATCGCCTTGTGCAGCAGCTCCTCGGCTTTGAAGTCCGAAACGTTGTACAGTGTCTCGGCCTTGAGTTCCACCAGATGCCCCTTCCCGAGGAGGTTCATCGCCCGAAGCAGTTCGGCCATGATACCGGCCACGGTGCTCTTTCCCGTGCCCGTATTCCCCGTGAAGTTCCAGCGCAGGGGTTCGTTGTCCATCCAGCCTCCGCCCTGCGAAAGCATATAGCGGCTCACGTCGACGAAATCGTGGATGCTGCGCTTGACCTCCTCCAGTCCCACAAGGGCATCGAGCCTCTTCAGTGCGCGGCTTACGGCGGCTTCATCGAATCCGACCTTCTGCTCGCGTGCCGCATCGTCCCCCGATGACGGAATATCCTCCTGACAGATCAGGCAGAGCCGGTTGCGGTCTTTCTGTTTTGCGGCGGGAAGTGCGGCCAGACGCGAACTCATGGCCGGCAGGATCTGAGACGAGATAAGCCGCGTGATATAACGGGCATTTCCCCAATTTGCATCTTTGCCCGCAAGTTTGAACTCGACCAGTTCACGCAGTTTGCGGCGGGCGGCGGGCGAGAAGCGGAACTGCGAACGTCCGGCCACCTTGTCGGCGATCTGCATCAGTTCGTCGGCCGTGTAGTCGACGAAATGGAATGTATATGGGATGCGTGAACGCAGTCCGCGGTTGGATGCGAGCATCTCCTCCATCTCCTCCTTATATCCGGCCATGATGACCAGCATGTCCACCGACTCCCTGCTCAGTGCCGAGAGCAGCACCTCGAGTGCCCGCGGGCCGAAGTCCTTCTCGTTGCCTTTGGGTGCAAGCGTGTAGGCCTCGTCGATGAACAGGACGTTGCCTTTGGCCCGATTCAGAACATCCTCTGTGTTTTTCTCCGTGTCGCCGACGAACTGGCCGACCAGATCCTTACGCTCCACATAAATCAAATCACCCTTTGACAGCAGCCCCATCGAGGCGTATATCTCTCCGATGAACGATGCCACGGTGGTCTTGCCCGTGCCCGGATTGCCCGTGAATACCATGTGCAGGGGCGGCATGGTGGTCTCGATGCCCTGCTCGTTGCGCAGCATCATCAGCTTGACCATGTTCAGATGTGCTTCGATGCTCTTTTTCAACGCTCCGAGCCCCACCATGTCGTAAAGTTTGCGCATGGAGCCTTTATAGTCTTTCACGTGCGGCGATGGAATATCCTCGCGTTCGATGGTCAGCATGTCGAACAGCGAAACCGAACTGCGGCGGGAAAGGCGCGAGGCCATGGCCGGTAGAATCTCCGAGGTCAGAAGGGTAGTAACGTAGCGGGCGTTGCCGAACTTCTCGTCCCGCAGCCGATAGTCGTGACGTACTTTCAAGCGCAGCGCTTCGCGGGCCTCCTCCGAGAGGAAATAGTTGTGCCGTATGCAGTACGAGTCGGCAATCTGCATCAGCTCGTCAGCCGTATAATCCTGAAAGTAATATCGGTTACGCTCCGGAATGCGTGACGAGAGCCCTTGGTCGATGGAGAACAGACGTGTGATGCCGTCGGGGTATCCGGCCAGCAGCAGCGCCCAGTCGTTCTTTTGTTCGTCGCTCAAGGCCGTAAGCAGGGTCTGGATGACGTTCTTGCCCGGGTCCCGAGGGTCGTTCGGGTTGTAGAGGTTGTGGGCCTCGTCGATGAACAACACCCCGCCTTGCGCCTCCTTGATGGCCTGCAATGTGAGCTCCTGCTCGCTGGAGTAGTTCTGCCCCGTCAGCAGGCTGCGCTCCTTGTAGACGACGTGTCCCGAGCTCAGCAGCCCCAACTCTTTGAGCATTGCCCCGTAAAGCCGTGCCACCGTCGTCTTGCCCGTTCCGGGATTGCCCATGAATGCGGCATGCAGGGAGAATGGCGGTACGGATAAGCCGTTTTGCCGCCGCTGGATGGCCATGCGGACCATATCACGATAGGTGGCCATCTGTTCCTTTACCTGCGACAAACCGATCAGGGACTTCAGCATCTCGAAAGGCTGTTCGGGCATATTGGTAGTTCCCGAACCCTCGGACTTGTAATAGCCATGGACATCCCGTTTCCCGACATGGAATGTGACAGGCGCGACCATTCGGTCTCTGTATTTTAGCTCAATCACATAATTGCCTTGCGCCCAGTGGAAATTCTCGTCCTCGTCGAACGAGCAGAACAAAAACAGTTCTGTTATGTATTCGTTATGGGTTACGGAGGGAAAGACCTCTTTGTGTACCAGTAAGCGGCCGGTTTCGTCGTAGAGATTGACCGACATCTCTCCATAATGGCACCGGGTCAACCTGCTGATGGCTTCAAAAGCAAGACACACCGATTCCAGCCGCCGGACATCGAATGCCCACAGCGACTCCTGCGGAATACCCTCGTCCGAATTCACCGGCCCTCGGAACAGACGGATTGATTTTATTCTCAAATCGTAGTTGTTGCCCGTTCTGTCGATTGCATTTTCTTTTTCTTGGGTCTCTGCCCCTTTCGTCGCCGAACCGGGCAAGTCGCCGAACGGGAAGTCGGAATAGGGATCCTCCTTTGAGGAGTCGGAATCCGTATCGGTGTCAATATTAGTATCGGAATCGGAGCCGTTTTCTGAGAACTCATGCTGCTCTTCCGAGTTAAAAACTTTCTTTATCAACGCCGGAAAGGCCTTGTCCAAATCCGATTCTTCGGACTGGATGGAAGCAGCGGCCGCGGCCTGCACCAACAATCGCTTGTCGTCATCGGACGGCCGGAATAGGTCTGAATCCGTCTCGTCGATTTCATGAATAACCGTTATTCCGATTTTTCCCCATGCATCATCCATCATTTCATAATTGACGATTGAGTAGTTGCACACAAGCAACATCTCAATCTCGGCATCGGGATGAAGCAGCGAGAGGACGCATTTTGTCCGCTGCATCTCATAGACCGGAGAGATGCGGTGGTCGCTTTGCGAGAAATATAACGGCGGCTCGAGTCCGCAACTCTCTTCATCGGCCAACCAGGACTGGTCTCTTTTGGATGCATCGAAGAAATCGAATTTGACCAACAGGAACGAATGATCTTCGCCGACGTATGCCACATCGACCGGAGTTCCGAAAAGAGGCACCTTGCGCACGGACGCATGGCTGTTGAGTTTGTCCAAAACTTCGGACAAGCCCTTGCTGTCGGTCTGTTTCAGTTCGGACAAAAACGTCTTGAAATAATTCGTTCCGCTCATGGTTGAAATAGGTGTAGTCTATACAAAGTTAACAAAAACAACCTAATTAAATGCTGAAGTGACGGTATAGAATTAGTAAATGAAAAGCATCCGGATCGAAGCAGAGATAATCAATCAGCTTTTTCTAAAAAAACGATGCGAAAATGAGGTGTCGGGAAAGGACAAATCGCTTGTATTTGTGTCGAATTTGTGTACCCGCCGAAAAGAAGCATCTACTTTCAGAAATGCGAGTAGATGCTTTTCAAGTTATACCATAAAGGACCGAACCTCTGTCGTAAGATTTTTAGCCAATAGCAAATAACCTTAAAATCGCATTACAGCGAAAAGAAAAATACGAGTTTTACTTTATTCCCGTCTCATATATACGTTCATTAAAGGAAAGTCAAACAAAGGAAAGAAAGGAAATGGCTGCCCCAAGACTTATTGGCTTCAGCCATTTTTTTCTTTTGGCTGCAACTCTGTTGAACAGGTAGAGGCTATGAAAATTCAGTTTAGTTTAGTCGGTTAGCTCTATATATAAGCTAAACCAAAGTAAACTATATTTAGATAGGCATATTTGCTTGTCAGTATACCTATGGCTATTACGGTAAAAGCAGTTTTGGTTGCCAATAAAAGGGAAGCACAGGCTGAAGAGAAATCGGATGTTTTTCTTTTTTGGCTGCAAGTATGGTTACCAATCAATGTCCCTTGGAGCAGAGCGAAGAGTTGCACACGGCAAGGTTCGAACTCCTTGTGCAAACAAGTGAAAGGAATGAAACCTAATGAAAATAGAAAAGGTCTGAATTAGCTTTAATCGATGATTTTGTTTCTGTGTAGTTCCTCAATTAAATGCGTAAAAATAGTATAGTGTTGATTATACACAAATTACACATGGAAAATCTCCGTTAATTTTAAATTTACCAGATTCCCATCCGAGACGTCTTGCGACTTATGTATAATATCCGGCGAGGCTGTCAGCCCTGCCGGTATTTTCTTATGTTCCTGCTGGCAGTATGTGTTCCACATTTTGCCAGACTTATGCAAAAGTAGGCATTTTATTCCAGACTGGAAAACATCTCCGGTCTATATTGCCTTTATTTGTCGTTCAGTCCGTATTTCTTCATTTTTCTGTACAACGTAGAAGGATCAATGTGCAGCATCTCCGCCGTCCGTTTCCGGTTGCCCGTGCATATTTTCAAGGCCCTGATGATGGACTGTTTTTCCTGTGTCTCATTTTCCGGAAAAAGGAAGATTTTCTCTTTCTCATCCTCGATTCTTATGTTCAAACAAGCCGTTTCGATTATCGGCTGTTTGGACAGCAGGACGGCTCGTTTGATCTTGTTCTGCAATTCCCGTACATTTCCCGGCCAGCCGTATGAGAGCAGCTGTTGCTCTGCCTCACGGCTGAATCCGTCGGTCTGCCGTTTGAGTTCCCTGGAGAACTTTTCCC
>ENA-UOIV01000381-UOIV01000381.1-human-gut-metagenome-genome-assembly--contig:-C59-NODE-381-length-51120-cov-7.463801_pt1 | contig 51120 bp, 42 predicted proteins | sample MGYA00242333_ERZ723880 | MGnify/ENA metagenome assembly ERZ723880 | reverse complement strand
TCGTTTTTTATCTGTTATATGTTTACTCTATTTTGATGTAGATTTATATTCCAGGAAATTTAAAGTAGTTCTTCCCTGAGAACACCGTGCTGCTGATTCCGGCATTGGGTGACACTTCGATGGGCTACACCGCTTTCGGCCCGACCGCTCAGGCCAAGGAGAAGGCCGTGTATGGCATCACTCGTGAATATGATGCCGGTCCGGTCGGTGTCGTGCTGGATTCCACGGGCACCAATCCGGGCTATGAGGCGCTTGTGAACGCTTCCGCCCTGCCTGTGCTGGTCAAGTCCAACAGCACTTTGAAGGCAACTGTTCTGACCGCATGATCTAGGAGGCGCGTATGAGCACGGCAATCATCGACAACATCGACTGGTTGAAGTATATGCGCGTCTACGGTTCCGCCGACGCGGATTCATTTGAAGAGCATTTCGACACTGATTGGATTTCCGCTCAATGCCGCAAGGCCGCTCTCATCTGTTTGAGCGAATGCCCGATTGTTCGGACGCGCTTGAAGAAGGGGCGTCTCTCTGAAAGTGATTTCGCGTCGGTCGTATGCGAAATGGTGTTACGCGTAGTACGTTTCAACCGGTTCAAAACCGAAGCGAACGGTTCTTACTCGTACACGGAGCATGATCCGCAGCAGAATCAGCCTGGCTATGATCCAAGTCCCCGGCTGTTCTTGTCGAAAGCTGAGAAATCGATTCTGAATGGTTTCGCTGAATCCGCTGGCACGATGTCACACATCAGTCTTGGTTTCGACCCCGGTTATGGAGGTTGATGATGGCGTTTCTGTTTGACGATGATACGAATGAACGCCATTACCTCTACGAGGATGACCAAACCCATTACGGTGGTCAGAAACAGCTGTTCGACACGGATTATGTCGTTGTGATTCCTCGCAAGCATGTTCAGGACGCGCACGGCGGCCAGTATGTGCAGACTGGCGATCCGGTGAAGGTCATCTGCTGTGTTGAGGGTCGTGCGCAGCAGGCTGGCATGTTCTCTATTTCTGGAGCTGAGGATAAGACGCCATCTTCGGATAACCCCGGCGGTTTGGAAGAGGTCACTCCTTTGCAGATTATTGCGAGGGAATGGCCCGGCGACATTTATTCCCGGATCTGGTATAAGGGCGATTATTACGATGCTGACGGCGCTCCTACGTGGCGTGGTCATGGTTCTCGTTTCTCCCGGCATTGGGAGGTTCGCGCACGTCGTGTTGTTATTGGCGATTATCTTGATGGCGGCATTTCCGAGCCTGAATGGGTGAAGGAGGTGGGTGGCGTTGGGAAGGGTCACGATTCGACGTAGCGTCGCTACCGATATTGCGAAGATGTATGGGCCGGAACTTACACGCCGCGCCGCCGTGCATAGCGTGTCTGCCGTCCGCGCGAAGGCGAATGAGGCCGCTACGCATTCAAGCGTTGCGGATAGGATCGAGGTTTCCGTTCGCAAAGTCGGCTGGCATCATCAGATTGTCATGTCCGTCATGGGCCGTGATGGCACGCAGGTCGCTCCGCATTTGGAGTTCGGCTATTTCAACCGGTGGCTTGAGCACAAGTATGGGCCGCGTGATCCGAGAGCGCGTATTCCGGGAAAACATATCATGTTTGATTCGTTGAGTCGGGTGAGATTGTGACGGACAACATTTTTCAGCGTCTTGCCATTGATGTTCGTGAGTCGATTGATGCGGAACAGTTGGTTTATGAACTGTTGAATCGGGCGTATCCGTGCGAGGAGTGGCCTGATGTGAAGGTTTGCAGCGAGATTGACTTGCCTTTGAACGCTTACAGTGAACGTGGACAGGTTCTTCTCTATTATGTTTCCGCTCCCGAACAGTTTGACCGTGGATTGTGGCGTTTCGGCGTGACGTTCACGGTTTTGGCCGCTGACTGTAACAATCCTCACGGTTTTGCACGTCACTTGTATAAGACGGTGCAGGGTTGGCCGTTCGAGGAGTCCACGACAGCTGGAACGGTTGGCACCGTGTCTGTGACGGCGCAGAAGCGGCAGTCTGATTCAAAAGAGAATCAAGGCAAGAACGTCAAGGAGTATGGGCTGTCGGCTGTTGTGACTGCCCGCGATTCGTTCAAGGCTTGACCGGTATCGGTCAGGCCTTTTCTTTTATCAATTTCAAGTAGAAAGGCACCATTATGGCTATTAATGCCGATGGTCTGATTCAGGCGTCTCGCGGTACGTTGTTCACGGCTCCCGCGAAGACCGCTCTTCCAACCAAAGTTTCCTCGTTCTTGTTGAACAGTGGCACTGTTGCCGCCGCTGGCAGCGGTTCCGTGAATTGGGAGAATATCGGACATACCTCCAACAACAACAAGATCAGCTTCAGCAAGGATGGCGGGGACACCACCACGAAGGACACGTGGCTTGTCGCCGGTGCGAAGAGTTCTACCGAGGCCCCGACCATCACCGTGTCCGGCGCGTCCGTGCAGGGTGATTCGGCCACCATCACGAAGGTCACTGGCGGCTGGGTCGGCGACCAGGGCGGCATCGTCGTGCCGTTGCAGCCCGTGGTGCAGCATCTGGCGTTGTTCGTTCTCGCCTACGATGATTCCGACAAGCTGAGCTTCGGATTGTATCTGCCGGAGACCGATTTCACGTTCGATAACGTCAGTCTCGCCGATGAGGATTTCGCGGAGTTCAGCTTCAACGCTGTCGTGAAATCCACTAGCGTGCTGAAGGCCGGTGCCAATGGTGAGGTTGGCGCGTACCAGATTTTCGCCCCGGAGACGTTCGTGTCAAAATAACCAGCCCGGATTCCAGCGGTAAGAATCCGGGTGATTCCTCCCATACCGTATCGGGTTTGACCTCGAAGGACTGAGATTTCCCATTGCCCCCGCATGTACCCATCCGTGCGGGGGCAATTCTTTCCAACGATTGGCAGATGGGTTTTTTGATGGGGATTACAGATTATGGCTTCCAAAACTGATAAGAACACTGTTAAGACCGTTCCGGATATTCCTGACACGCTGGCTGAGTTCGTCGAACAGCACGAGGAACTGGCCGGATGCCCCGAGTTCGTTCCGGCTCATGAGTTCTCCGTGGCTCAGACCTGCGATTTCATGGTGGTTGATGCGGTCGCGTCCGAAAGTTATGCCGTGTTCGGCAAGAAGAGTTCCAATGACGTCGATTCAAGTCTCGCCGTTGCGCGGATGGTCGCGGCTGGCGATAGTTTCTTCGAGAAGATCGCCAAGGACGTTGACGTTTACCGCAAGTGGGTTACTGGCCGTAGCCCGGCTGCTCTGGTGCGGGTATTCACGTTGCTCCACATGTTCTATAGCGTGGCTTTGGGAAAATCCGAAGCGTCAAGGACGCCTACCGAAAATGCAGAGTAGAGCTTACGTGTGATTTCCGTAGGTTTTACAATTTGAATCTTCCCGCCGCCATGCATGAGTATGACGGCGGTTTTCTTTTGACCCTTATCGGCGGTCTTGCTGGGTATGACGAATCGTTGTATCGGGAATGGTTGCTGAACCATCCTGATGAGCGTGCCCGCGCCGAGTCCGAGAGTGATTCCGGTTTGAGTTTTCACGGGTTCACTCAGGATACGAGTCTGCTGTTGGGTATTTACAATCAGGTCGGCTTGCTGGTTTCCGGCACATTGCAGTTCAAGGACGGCAAGCATCCTGAGTTCAAACCGATTATGCCCCCTCACGCCGCCGATGGCGTTGATAGGCGTGTTTCCGCCAACTTCGAGTCGATGAAGGCGTTTCTGGGCATGTGATTGAAAAACAGGGGTTCTTATGGTGGAGTATCTTGCCGGTTCCGTTGGAATTGATATTTATCCGAACACCAAAGGGTTTGGCGAAGAACTCCGCCGTAAGCTCGCCAGGTACGCCGATGACGATTTCGATGTTCGTGTGACGCCTGACGTTGACATGTCTCGTTGGCGTGCGGCGAAAAGGCGTATCGAGGATGATGGCATCGTCCAGAATGTTGAGATTCGTGGCGATGACTCCGATCTGAAACGTGTTCTTCGGGACATTGATAAACGTAAAGTATCCCCGAAGGTCGAGCTGACCGACGCTTTGCGTGATCTGCGAACGATGCGCAAGCAAGTTCAGTCTTCCGACAAGGCCGTTTCCGCGATGAACAAGCGTATCGCCAATGGTGGCGATGCTTGGCGCAAGGTCACGCTGAAAAGCAAATCGTATCAGGACGCGGTGAAACGCAACACGCGATTGACCACGGCATACGCGAACAAGCAGATCGACGTTTTGGATAACGTCAAGAAGCACATTCGCAGTATGCAGGATGCTATCGAGAAGGTCAAGCCTCTGGGCAGTTCCAACAATGTCTCGATGGCTCGCGCCAACCGTCTTGTCGAACAGCTTGACAATGCGATGCAGCAGTTGAAGCGCAACAGCAAGGCGAACATCCGTGTTGACGTCAACGATGTTTCCGAGGTCGTCAACGTTCTTGAGAACGTGTCCAAGCGTCTGAAGCAGGTCGATGGGATGGACGCCCACGCGAAGGTCTATCTCGACGGCGCGAAAAGCATGGAACGCGAACTGGAGGCGTTGAGGCGAAAGTTCCGCAGTCTTCCGAACGACATCGAAACGGATTACAAGTCAGCCATCGACAAGCTGAATCTTGCTGCGTTCCATGCTGGCAAGGATAAGAACTACCACTATGAGGTCAATCTTGATTTGGATGTGACCCGTGCGCGTGAGAAGGCCAAGAAGCTTCAAGAGGATTATAAGAAGCTTGAAATGGACATCGACCTTAAAACGGCTGGTGCTCGTGCTCATCTTGCCATGCTCACCCGTCCTCGGTCCGTTGAGATTTACGCGAAACTCCATGCCACTGATTTCGGCAAGATGCTGGATGGCATGACGTATGGCGCGACAGGCTTGCGTGCTGTAAACAATCAATTCCAGAAGTTCGTGAATTTCATGGACTCGTTGGATGAGAAGGTTCCGTTCTTTTCCGCATTGGGAACTGTTTTCGCCGGTGTTTCCGCTGGCGCTATCAATATGTCGCGTAGCGTGCTTGGTGTCGGCTCTTCGATTGTTTCCATGTCGAAGGCCGCTTTGGCAGCCCCGGCCGCTCTCGTCGGATTGGGCGCCGCCTATGCGTCCGTGAAGATGATTTGGGGCGAAAAGGGTGCTACTTGGAGCGACCAGATCGACATTGCATCCACGAAGCTGGGCAAGCTGTCCGACAGTGTGGTGAACGCTTTCTACGGTCAGGCGCGTCCAGCAATTCGCGGGTTGGCTGATTCCATTGCCGACACGTTGATTCCCCAAATGTCAACTCTTGCCGACCATGAGGGACGAATCGTCGTCGGCATGACCAAGATGGTCAAGGAAGCCGATAAGACAAGCGTCGTATCCAGCATTTTCAACGATGTGAATAAGTCGTTGACTTATTTGGAACCGGGTGTTGAGAGCCTTGTCAAGGCTTTTCTGAATCTTGGCGATTCAACTAGCCAGTATCTTCCTCGTGCCACACGGTATGTGAGTGAGCTTGCGGATCAGTTCGCACGTTGGGTTGATAATGCTCGCGCGTCCGGTGAGATTGAGAAGTCGATGCAGCGTGTCATTGAACAGGCTGGATATTTGAAGAATTCCGTGAAAGCGCTCATGGGTATTGCTTCTGGCTTGTATTCCGCTTTGGCTGAGGACCAGAATGGCATCCAAAGCTTCTCCAAGGAGTTGCAGAAGGCGGATAAGGCTGTCAATTCGGCAAAGTTCCAAGACACGTTGAAGTCGTGGGCTGTTGGCGCTAAAGTGGCGCAGTCCGCGATGCGTGATTCATTCTCCGAGATTGGTGACGCTAGCTATTCTCTGCGGCATACCGTGGGAAATGTTTTCGGTGATGCCGGTAGGACGATTGCTTCGTTCACGAAGAATGTGAGCCGCCTGTTGAAGAACAGTAGCGGTGGTATTTCCGATTTTTCGTCTGGCGTTTCCAACGGATTTCAGAAGGTGTTCAACGCTGTTGGCGATGTGAGTCCGATGTTCAGCCAGTTGCTTTCGACTGTCGGGCAACTGTCTAAGACGTTCGGCGGCACATTGGCTGCTTCTCTTCGTGCTTCTGCTCCGCTGATTCAGGCTATCGCTACCGCCGCCGAGGCTGTGGCTAAGGCTTTCAGCGCGTTGCCGGAACCGATTCAGGCCGCATTGGGCGTGTTCGCCACGTTCGGCAAGGCTGGCAAGACCGCTTTGGACACGGTGAAGCTTGCCGTGGTTGAGAACACGATGAAGTCGTTGCAATGGCAGAAGGCTTTGATGGAGTTGGGTGTGACTTCCGCCGGTACTGGTGTGACGTTGAAGAATGTCGCTCAGGGGTGGGTGGCGTCTAATCCCGCTGTTTCTAAGTTCGTGTCGAATGTCGGCTCTGCTGAGGGCGCGATGGGCAAGGTGAAGGCTGTTGCGTCTGGTTTGGGTGGGATGCTTGCGTCTACGGTTTCCAATCCGGTGACTTGGGGTGTGGCTGCCATTACGGCAGCAGTCGCAGCGTATTCCGATTACAATGCGAAAGCCCAGGCGACTGAGCGTGCTTCCGAGAATATTGCGACAGCGTTGGGTAAGATTCCTGATTCGGCCGCCGAAGCTTCCGGCGCGTTATCCAATGTCGCTTCCGCGATTCAGGATGCGTTCAAGGACGGTAATTATGCTGAGACTGATTGGAACTGGTTGGATGATTGGACAACTGGATTCAAGAATACTGCTGAAGCCGCCGACAAGCTTGGTGTTTCGACCACTGACCTGAGCAAGGCTGCGAGCGGCAGTACGAAGGCTTACAACTCGATGATGAATCAGTTGAAGGCCACATATGATGCTCACAGCACTTATTCGGCTACCGCGACGCAGAATTACGGTAATGAGGCTGGTGCCGCAAAGAAGCTTATAGCAGTAATGGAAAAGGCACGTCAGCAGTACATCGATAATGCGGAAGCGACTTCCGTCGCGAATGGTCATGCTGATGGCTATGCGAAAAAACTGATAGAGATGGGCGAGGATTCTGATTCGGTGTCTATCGCCATCGCAACACAGTCTCAACGTCAGCAGATGTTGAACAGTGCCACTCAGAAGTACAACGACATTGTCAACAATCAGCGTACCGCGCAGCAGAACGCTTTGAGTGTCGCAACGGAATATGGTCAGATTTACAACGGTTTGGGTGATTCCATCCAACGCATCAAGGAATTGGGCGTACAGAACGTTTGGGACAGTGCCGCAGACTCGTTCAATAACATGACCGAGGCTGGACAGTTGGCTCAAACCAGTTTGCAGAATCTCGCTACGACAGGCCATGATTGGCTTGAACAGTTGGTTGCTTCCGGCGCGTCAACCGATGAGGTGAATGCGAAACAGCAGGAATTGTCAACACAGTTCTACGAGACGGCGAAGGCGATGGGCGTCCCGGAGTCGGAGATTCAGAAACTGCAACAACTGTATGGGTTGACTCCTGAAGAGGTCAAGACATTGTTCAAGACCGAAACGGAACAATCGAAGCAGAATCTGACATCCTACTTGTCTGATTTGCGGGCATTGTTCCCCGGCGAGGGCAATACGGCCATCTTCACCACGGTCCTTGACGGCATCAACAGCGGAGCATTGTCCAGCGCGGATGAGGTTCAATCAACCGTGAACAATCTCATGAACAATGCGAGCACAGACGGTTCAGGCAAATACACCATCGTGTTGGACGCAGACGGCAATCAGGCCGTTGTCGCTACCGATGAGGTCAAGAAACATGCCGACCTGTTCAAGAAAGGCACTGATGGCAATGGCTATACGACCAATCTGAAGGCTTCCGATCTTGCTTCGATGACCATTGACTATTTGAAAGGCGACGCCAACGCCTACGGTTCGTTGAGACCCACCGCGTCACTCGGCGCGAGGGACAACACCCAGCCTGCGAAACGCAGTGCTGAGCGCACCGCGAACCAGTGGAATGGAAGCACGTATAACGCACAGTTCGGTGGAAATATTTCCGGTAGCTTCTGGGGAATGCTCGGCACTTTGTGGAACGAGGGCAGAAGTTGGGCGAGCAGGACGTTCAACGCTATTTTCGGAACCAAGAGAGGACGTGCGACAGGCGGTGAGGTCGAGGGCGATAATGTGACACGAACCGGCAGGATCGTCGGACGTGGAACGAATACGAGCGATTCCATCGCTTTGAACGATTCCACTGACGTGTCCACTGGTGAATATGTTGTTCGTGCCGCCGCAGTGCATAGCATGGAGGCCCTGTACGGCAAGGGAGTGATGAGCGCCATCAATGCGAGTGGCGACATTCCAGGCCAGTATTTGAAGAACGCGCGTCGTATGACTCGTGTTTCGATGCCTTCCATGGTTTCGGACTATTCCGCAGGCTCTTCCGACGATGTCAAGTTTGAAAGCGGCCCTACATACAACATTACGCAGAACTTCCAATATCCGACTATCACGCCAATCTCGGTTCAGACGAATCAGAAGTTGGACAAGGCTGCGATGATCGGCATGTGAGAGGGGAGTATCGTGGCTTTTTCCACGTGTTTCTACAAGTTGAATAATGTTCCTCTTGATTCGGAGAACTGCATCGTCACTGTTGGTTCGACATTGTTGAGCGCCATCATTGTTGACCGTACCGTTTCGACGGTTCCGCAACGGCATGGTTCTATCCCTTCCGGCATGACGCCTAGGTTTTCGGAACGTCAATTGTCGTTGCAGGTATGCGCTTGGGAGCCTGATGTGCTTGGTGAATCATCCAGGCTGATGCGGTTGTGCACGATGCCGAATCTTGTCATGAGTCGGATTATCGATGGTGTCGAGCAGCGTACCCGTGTCGAGTTGACCTCTTTGAGTCCTGATGATTCAAAGAGTCATCCGAACAGGTTTGTTCCGTTCACTGCCGTTTTTGCCATGCCTGACGTGTGGTGGCGTTCTGTAGCCTATGAGACTGTTTCTTTGCCTTTGAATGGCGGGAAGGTCATGTCCGGCGGTTCGGTGATGCCGTCCGCCGGATACTACACGTTCTGGCAGGGCGTTCCGAACGCTAGTCCGAGTGTGCTTTCCACTCAACTTCCGTATAGTTGCGGTGACGCTCCCATAACAGACATGGTGTTTCGTTTCCCGAAAGGTGTGACGGGCATAACGGTGAAGGATACGGTATCCGGTACCGGTATCACATGGTCTGGCACGCGCGTGGATGCTCGGCCTTACTTGTATTTGGATGCGGGATCGTTGACTGCATGGAGTTCCGATAGTGATTCCGCATGGTCTGGCGGTTCTCAGAACGAGACAGTCGGATTGGATTATCTGCCTTCCGGTAGGTTGCAAGTCAATCCTGATGTTTCTGGTGACTACAGGATTGCAGTTAAGGCCACTGGTTCCGGGAATGTGGCGTGCAGGTTTAAGAGAAGCTGGTGGTGATTTCCACTGGCTTCTTTCTTTTTAAGTTGAGGGATGCTTATGGGTAAGACTCTAAAATCTCGTCTTGTCGCATATCGGGCCAATGGAAGCAAGCTTGGATTGCTGCCTGAGCCGACTTCCTATACTGTGTCGTTCACTCATGATGCTGTAGGTGCTTTGACCGTCAGCTATTCGCGTAAAGCTTTGCGTGGTGAGATTCTTGACCGGCGTCTTGAAACCGGCTTGGAAATCGCCGTGGAAGTGTCTGATGGTGGACGCTGGATTGAACCGTATAATGGCCGGTTCGTCATCGCCTCACGTTCAAGGAACGCTTTGGACGTGTCCGACACGGTGTCGTTGACCGGCGTTTCCTACGGGTGGCTGTTGAAGAAGGCTCTGAATCTGGACACGTCCAGATTGGAGACCAGCGGAGACGAGAAAGGCACCCGTAAATTCGCGAACGCGAACGCTGGCACGATCATGCGCACGTTCATGGATGAGAATTGGAATCGTGGCGGCGTGAAAGTTGATTGCAGCCGGTTCACTTCCGGTGCCGATTCCGCTGGCAAACAGTGGGGCTACATGCTGCCGAGCATATATTACGATCTTGGCATTTCCATACAGGACGTGTTGGATTCGCTGGTGAACAACGGCTTATGCGATTGGCGTACCAATGCCCGGCAACTGCTGTTATGGAACGCCGATAGCGTCGCCGTCTGCCGTGACTTGTCCAAATCGTGTGTGGTGACGCTTGCGCAGGATGTGTCGGAGGCTCCCGATGACGAGAGTATCGACGGGTTGGCTTCCTCGATCCTTGTACGTGGCGACAATATTAATTTCCGCCAGGATAATCCGAACGCCCCGAAGCCTTGGGGCGGTTGGGAATTGTATTCAAGCCAACAGGGTGTGAACAAGAAGGAGACCGCCGAACATCTCATCAAACCGACGTTGGCTAACGCGGCTAGGGTTCGCGGACAGTACACGCGATCCGTGAACGTTGTCAAAGCGTCTTGTCTGCCGCTCATCGATTACACGATAGGCGATTGGATTACCGCGCCTACAGTGGCGAACCGTGAGAAGGTCCGTGTCCAACAGGTCACGTTGCAACTCGACTCGACTGGGTTCAAGGCTTCGCTGATTCTGAACGACAAGAATTATGATTCCTCGGTTCGTTTGACGAAGCGTATGAACGGTATTACCGGTGGTGCTCATTTGGGTGGCGCGTCTGGTGCGATTCCGGCTCCTGAAAAGGACCATCGCGTGCCGAAGGCTCCGCAGAATCTGTCGGCCAATTCCGATGCGTACATCAATGTGAACGGGTATGCGCGTGGTATGGTTACGGCCCGTTGGGATGATGTGACGTTGGCGACTGATGGCACCGCCATGGACATCACGTCGTATGCGGTCGAATATCGTGTGAACAAGACTGGGCATGAGTGGCATTCCGCTGGCACGACCACTGAGCATACGTTGTCTTGGTCGAATCTGGATTGCGGTGTTCAGATTCTTATCAGAGTGCGTGCCGTTCCATCGTATTCCGACCAGATGGGCGAATGGTCCAGCGTGTTCGCGTTGACTGTCGCCAAGGACACGACACCGCCTCCGGTCCCATCCAAGCCGATCCTTTCTTCCGAGTTGGGCGTGGTTTCGGTTGCTTGGGATGGGAAAACCGCTGATGGTGGTTCCATGCCTATTGATTGGGATAGGAATATTCTCGGCGAACGTTTGGCTGATGGTGTTTTCAGGGAGATCGCGGCCGTCGCGACCGGTATCGGCGATTATGTGATTACTGGTCTGACGGCTGGCTCTTCGCACACATACGCTTTCCGTGCTGTCGATCATGCGGGCAACCGTTCCGACTGGTCGGCAGTCGCCACTGTCACCGTGGCCTCCGCTGTCTCGCCTGAAGAGGTCAAACGAATCCAGCAGGATTTGGCTGACAACAAGACGGCTTTGCAGGATAATACTGCCAAGCTCGATCAGGCGCGGAAGGACATCGCCGCGAATCAGACTGCGCAGGCAGCCACGGCGAAAGAGCTTGAAGCTGCGAAGTCTGACATCAAGGCGAACCAGTCGGCCATCGGCACGGCCAACGCCACGTTGATGGACAATGCCGCGAAGCTGACGCAGGCGCAGAAGGACATCCAAGCCAACAAGACCGGCCTTGATGCGGCGAATCAGACGCTCTCGCAGGCCAAGGCCGATCTGTCTCAGGCGCGGAAGGACATCGCGCAGACGAAATCCGACCTGACCACGGCGAACGGCGAGATTTCGAAGGCGAAGGAGTCGGCTGCGCAGGCGTATGCCGAAGCCCACTCGAAGAACCATACTTTCCGTGGGCCTGACATGCCGGACGCCTCCAAAGGGCTGATCGTCGGCGACCTGTGGCTCAAGACCCAGCGGTATTGGACTCGCTGGCAGGGCGAGAAGAACGCTTCCCCGTCGATGCTGGCCGACTTTTATACCTACTGGCAGGGAACGCCGAACGCCAGTCCCTCCGTGCTCGTCCCGTTGACGGATCGTGTGATCGACACCTTGGTGTGGGATGGCTCGAATTGGAACCATCTCGGCTATGCCGATGTCGAGAAGAACGCGGACGAGATTTCCAAGGCTAAGTCGGATATCGCGGACAATGCGGCTAAGACCACCGACGCCAAGAAGGCTGCTGAGAATGCCGCTGCCGCAGCGAAAAGCGCGCAGGGCACGGCAGACAGTGCGAAGAGCGCTGCGGGCACCGCACAGTCCACAGCCGACGCGGCGAACGCTGCCGCGAAGAGCGCGACGACAACGGCAGGCCAGGCCAAGGATGCCGCCAATGCCGCCCAGACCGCCGCCGAAAGCGCCAAGAAAACAGCCGGCAATGCCGAGACTTTGGCTAACACCGCCAATGAGTCCGCAAAGTCCGCCAAGTCCGACGCGGCTTCCGCCAAGATGGACGCTTCCACCGCGAAGACGGACGCGGCCAATGCCAAGACCACTGCCGCGAATGCGTCCAGTGTGGCGACCCAAGCCAAGGCCACGGCTGACAGTGCGGCACAATCCGCCACCGATGCGGCCAATGCCGCGCAGAAGGCCAATACCGCAGCAGCTGCCGCCGCTGGCGTGGCCAATGGCAAGGCCGACGTGCTCATCCAGAGCACGGCACCGGCCACGTCGATGCGCAAGGCTTCGACCTTGTGGATTGACACCACGAATGGCGCGAACACGCCGAAGCGTTGGAATGGCAGTGCTTGGGTGACTGTGACCGACAAGGCCGCCACTGATGCGGCCAATGCGGCTGTCAAGGCCAATACGGCTGCGAAGACCGCTCAAGCCACCGCCGACAAGGCTTCGACCGCTGCCGCCAACGCGGCTTCTCAGGCTAATCAGGCTCAGGCCGCAGCCAAGAAGGCGCAGACAACCGCCGACGGCAAGAACCTCATCTACCGTGGCCCCGACGAACCGAATCATGATGGCTTGAAGCCGGGGGACATGTGGTGGAGGACGCAGAAATATTGGACCCGCTGGAAGGGTGAGAAGAACAATTCGCCGTCCATGCTGGCCGATTTTTATACGTACTGGACGGGCGCGCCGAACAACAGTCCGAGCGTCTTGGTGCCCTTGTCCGATCGTGTGGTGGAAGTCCTGACGTGGGACGGTACGAGATTCGAGCCATTCGACCTCGTGGCGAACAACATCCTCGCTGCTGGCACGGTGGCCGCGAAGCATCTCGCCGTGGATTCCGTGACAGCCGAGAAGGTCAAGGCCAATGCGATCACGGTGGACAAGCTGGCCGCCAACAGCGTGACCACTGAGAAGCTGGTTGCTGATGCGGTGACCGCCGCGAAACTCGCCGCTGACAGCGTGCAGGCGCGCAACATCGTCTCGCTCGCCATCACCGCTGACAAGCTGGCTGCGAACTCGGTCACGACCGCGAAGCTCAAGGTCACGGAGGATATGACGGTCGCGTTGCTCAACGCGCACAAGATCAATGCTGTTGACATCGTGGCTGGCGCCGTCACGACCGACAAGCTCGCGGCCAATGCGGTTAACGCCGACAAATTGGCCGCGAACAGCGTGACGGCGGGTAAGGTGCAGGCCGGTGCCATCACCGCTGACAAGCTGGCTGCGAACTCGGTCACGACCGCGAAGCTCAAGGTCACGGAGGATATGACGGTCGCGTTGCTCAACGCGCACAAGATCAATGCTGTTGACATCGTGGCTGGCGCCGTCACGACCGACAAGCTCGCGGCCAATGCGGTTAACGCCGACAAATTGGCCGCGAACAGCGTGACGGCGGGTAAGGTGCAGGCCGGTGCCATCACCGCCGACAAGCTCGCGGCCAATTCGGTGACGGCTGTCAAGATCGCGGCTGGCACTATCACGTCTGACAAGGTGGCGGCAGGCCAATTCAAGGGCTATGTCTTCACCGGCGCGATATTCCAGAGCTCCGAGGCCGCGAACACCGGCATGAAGCTCAATTCGACAGCCCTGCAAATGTGGGATTCCAACCACAAACAGACCGTCTATCTCGACGGTGAGGGCAAGAGCAACCTGCTGACCGGCACGTTCCAGACCCGCACGAGCGGGCACAGAATCCGAATCAGCCCGGATTACCAGTCGCATGCGATCAGCGGCTCGGAGACGTTCGTGGGCGACAGCATTGAATTCCCCGCCTACAACGGCTCGACCGGCCACTACCGGTATCCGGCCATCGCGTCGGCGATCCAGTCGAGTGAGGTCGGCACGATGAGCGAGCTGGACTTGTGGAGCGGACATGTGGCAAAGAACGATCCGGGCACGCAGCTCCGACTCCAGTCGAGGCCACGGTCGAAGGGCGCGACCGGCAGCGGCATCACCTCGAAGGCACACCTTTCAGCTAGCACGAACTGGGAAGAGGCGGACGCCAGCAAGAAGAGCAGTGCCTGGCTCGACTTGGAGGGCGTCGGCGGATCAGGCGCAAGCGCGTCTTTGGAAGTGCGCAGCGATTCTGGATCGCTCTGCAAAACCGGCGTCCACGCATACGGTGCGAAAGCGAAGACGTGGTGCACCGCGTCGGATGCGAACGGCGAGGTCGGCGTGGTCTCGGACATCAGCACCGGATACGTGTATCTTGGCGGCTATCTTAGCGGCATCACGAACCGTTTTACGTTCCATGCCCAGGCTGCGTGGAAGGCGTGGTATCCGAATCCCGGCCAGCGCATCGCGAACGGCGCGGCAATGCAAGTCAACTGCACGTTCAGCCCGACGAAATACGGCCACTATTACGTCGTCGCGAACGCGGATTCAGAATGGGCCGGCATCATCGCACATCCGTACAATACGGGCGGACAGAGCGGCTTCACGCTGAAACTGTATAACGCCGACCAGCCTTGCCCGGTCGACGTGTACGCCGAATACCTCGCCTATCTGGTCAAATGATTGGAGGAAATCTTGTCAGCAACCTTTGAACGGGACAAGAACGGATTGTGCATCATCCGATGCGATCCGCCGGTGAACGGGTCGGACAGTTTCGTCTTTATGCCTGATGTGCTCGTCTCGTGGAAGGCGCTGCTCGGATTGGCTTCGACCCGTGAAGCGATCGCGGCGATTATGCAGGGCAGGGAGGACGTGAGCCGATACGATCCGAAGACCGGAAGTGGCGTGTGGACTGGAGCGTTCGAAGCGTTGGAATCCGCTTTAAAGGATTCCGCGACCGACGTGAGCATGATGTCCGCCGATGGGGAAGTGTTGAATGACCCTTTGACAGCCGCACGCAATAAGGCGCGTGAGGGCATGAACCTGCCGGTCATGTCTAATGAGACCGACGCGAATCTCATTGCCACACTGTCCGTTGATGACTCCGATGAGGAGCCGTCGAGTGGCATTGACGTGACCGTGACCAAGGACATTGAGGGATTGGACGATTTCCTTAATGACGAGTCCAGTCAATCAAATCTGGACGAGTGCGAGGAGAGATTTTACCAATCCCTCATGCCACGACCTCAAAACAACCAACAATAAGGAGATTGATTATGGCCGATGTGACCACTGAGACCACTACCGATACCGTGCCTGACGTGACGCCCGCCGAGCCGTCTGGCGTGCTTGATTTGCGTCCGCCGAAGGAGTCGGTGCGAGCGGAATTGTGCCGATTGGGATTGGAGTTTTCCAGCGCTGACGGCACCGCCGAATCGTGGCGCGACTATCAGCGTGGCGTGCTCGCCACTTTCGATGATTCCGGCACGTCCGTCACTTTGACGGACGTGAAGACGAATCTCGGACGCACTTTGACGCTCGACGGGCTTAAGGCCGTCACCCGTATCGACACGATGACCGCCGCCGACTAACCCCGCTTTTCACCATTTTTTTCAACCCCCGCAATGCACACGGATTGTGGGGGTTTCGCATTAAAAGGAGACTTATTTTGACTCAGATTCCAGCCGACGCGACCGAGGTCATCGACCAGCTTTCCGCGCAAATCGGCACTCTCAACAAGCAAATCGCAATCCTGACCAGTCAGCTGTCGGCGGCCATGAAACTCATCCCGAAGGATGTGCTCGAAAGCGTGAAGGGAGACGAGAATGCAGAGGATTAACCTGTGGCCGAACCCAAAGTTCGACCCCACCGGCTTCCATGTCGTCAAAAAGGGCGGCGACATATCGAAGTACATGACCGGTGGCACGCTGGCCAACACCAGAGGCGAATACATCGACCTGCCTTTCGCGTGCGAGGTCGGCGTGGAATACGTGTGCACGTACAGGATCGTCAGCAACGATACGACGAATAAAAGTATCGGCATCTTTTTCGGCAGCAAGGTCAAATACCCAAGTGCCCAGACGGTCGGGAAATATACGATCCGCTTCACCCCGACCGCCAATGACACGCGCCTGGCCATCCCCTCCGGTATGGCCATCAGCGAATTGAGCGTGGAAGCCGCCGACACGTATGACGCGGCGCTCGGGGGGGCTTCCGGGCTTCTTCTCGGGGGACACGATGCCACTCGCATAGGAGCGTCCGTCGGGCGGGTGATGTCCGATGATAATCACGAACCTATGCACGAGCCCATCCTCGACCATCGCCCTGAAAGCCGGCCAGTGGGTGAGTATCACGACCATTCCGAAAAAGCCAGGGACGAAATATTGGGTCAGCGCCTATATGGACGTCACCGGCGGCACTATCTCGATGAGCGCGTGTGGCGCCATCAGTGCAAGCCAACGTGTCGGCTACGCGCTAACCGCCAACGATACCAGTGCGACGGCAATGAGTTATTCCGTCAAGTCAGGCAATCCGACCGTCACAGTGACGAATATGCTCATCTGCACGTGGGCCGAGTATCAGGCGAACAAGACCCTGCTCGACGGCATCGGATATTTCACCGGGGACACGATGCCGCTCGCCTAACCCCTTTGGGGGTGATGGCATGAGAATCATCACGAACTATGCGTCCAGCCCATTGACGGTTTGCACGACCAGCAGCCGCGTGGATTTCAGAGGCTGGAACGTCGCCAGTGGCGTGCCAACCAAGCATGTCGTCAGCGCATACTGCCAACTTGTGTCTGGCACAGGCACGATCAGATTCGGATGGGACATCAGTCACACGCTTAACAAGTCGGGCAGGCTGACTGCCTATCCGACGGGCAATTCGTTCCCAATCGTGGTTGTCGTCCCCACCGGCGACGCCGTATGGAAAATCAACAGGATGATCGTCACCTCGCAAGAGGAATACAGCCTGCTGATGGGTGAATGCGGGCTTGATTATTTCGACGGCGACCTCATGCCGCGCGCGTGAATTCCAAATCCCGTCGATTTCGACGGGTTTAAAACCATTGAATCAAAGGAGGAATCGATGTGATCGAATCTTTTCTAGCCGGTTTCGGGGGTGTGGGTGGCGCGTGCGCCCTTATCACGCTCGGATTGAAAGTTTGGCCGGGCGCGTTGGATGCGTTGGCGACCGGATTGTATTCGCACGTGCTGCCGGAACGATTGCCCTATGACAGTCCGCTTTCCCAGCATTTCGCAAAAACACGGACTTTGGGAGAGCGGACAGCGAAAATCGACGACCGTATGGACGAGTTGTGCCGTGACACGATCAAAAACACGATCATCAGCCTGATCTACGGCGACAAGGACACCGACCACAGCGAGGCCGTCAGCTACGAGCTGTCGAAGCTTGAGAAATTGGACGCGCAATGCTGGATCGTCGCTGCCGCCGAAAAATACTTGGAGGACCGGCAGTGACGCATCTCATGATCGCAGTCGGCCTATACCTGCTGCTGCTCGCGCTCGTCATCGTATTCAATCATGGCGCGCACAAGATTCAGGCTGGTGGCATCGTGGCTGGCGCTGTCACGACAGACAAGGTGGTGGCCGACGCTGTGACCGCCGACAAATTGGCTGCGAACAGCGTGCAGGCGCGGAACATCACCGCTCTTGCAGTCACGACCGACAAGCTTGCGGCCAGCAGCGTGACGACCGCGAAGCTCAACGTCACGGAGGACATGACGGTCGCGCTGCTCAACGCGCACTTGCGTTGATTTTCACATCATTTTTTAAAGCCATCCCACTTCGGGATGGCTTTTCTATTTGCCCCTTGACTCGGGGCGGGAAGGAGAGGATGTGGGCATCCTCAACAACAAAGGCAAGCCGAAGCACAAGCGTCTGCGTCGGCATATCGGCAAGCCGTTGACCGCGTTGGCTGCGGTGCTGTGCGTCGCTGTCGCGCCGATAGCGTCCGCGAACATGAACGTCATCGACGTGAGTGGATGGCAGTCCGCCGACGTGACGCGCGTGGTGGACGCCGACGCGGCCATCGTGAAGATCACGGAGGGTGGCGGCTACGTAAATCCGTCTTGGCGTAGCCAGACCGATTGGGCGCGTCAGACCGGCAAGGCTTGCGGCGGCTACCATTACGCGGACGGCGGCAACGTCACGGCGGAGGTCAACCATTATCTCAACCAGTTCAACGGTTATGTGGGCCAGTGTGTGCTCGCGTTGGACTGGGAGTCCAACGGGAACGCCGCTTGGGGTAATGGCGATTGGGTGCGCCAGTGGGTCAACCAGGTGTATTCGCGTACCAAGGTCTGGCCGATCGTGTACGTGCAGGATTCCGCCGTGTATCAGATTCCGTCCGACGTGCGTGCCCATTGCATGTTGTGGAAGGCTCAGTATGCGTCGATGAACGCGACCGGCTGGCAGTCCACTCCGTGGAATGCCGGAAGCAAGGGCGAGGGCATGGTGCAGTATGCGTCCACCGGCTATCTGAACGGTGTCGGCCCGTTGGATTTGAACCTGTTCTTCGGTGAGCGTGATGCTTGGCAGAAGATCGCGAACGGTGATAGGGGTAAGACCCATGCCGAGGTGAGGCATGATCCGGTCAGGCCGCAGGTCACTGCCACGCCGGATTACGATGGCATGGCCACGAAGGTCATTCGCGGCGTGTACGGCAACGGCAATGAGCGTCGTCAGGCTCTTGGCGGTGCCTACGACCGTGTGATGGCGATTGTGAACCAACGTTTGGGTGGAGGCTCGACAGTGAGCGCTCCGGTCAACACGAACTGCGGTAGCGTCTGCGTGACCGTCAAGAGTGGTGACACTCTTAGCACCATCGCGGCACGTAATGGCGGTAGCTGGAACCAGTACACGGGTTATCGTTCGGGCAACCCGAACATCATCTACGCTGGTGAGACGGTCTGCCGTCGTGGCACCGGCGTCGCTCGACAGCCGGTCAGCAACACGTACAGCACGCATCGTTACACCGTCCGTTCCGGTGACACGTTGAGTCGTATCGCCGGATACTACAGAGTGAACATGTACAGCATCCACGGGTATCGTTCCGGCAATCCGGCGTTGATCTATCCGGGCGAAACCCTCTACTGGTGATTGGAGCAACTATGGTCGATGAAGTCAAGGAGACTCAGAATGACGGCGAAAAGCCGCAGGAAGAAACTGGCGAGGAAAACAACTACATCCTGCCGGACGAAGCGTACAAGGTGCTGAAGTGGTTGGCGCTTATCGCGTTGCCCGCTTTGGCCGTGTTCGTGCATGTGGTAGGCCCAGCATGGAACCTTCCATGCGTTGACCAGATCGTGACCACGTTGAACGCTCTGGCCGTGCTGGTTGGCGCTTTGATTGGCGTCAGCGAGTTGAAGGCACGGTATTCCGAGTAGAAACCTTTCATTTCTCTAACATGATGTTGGAGAAGTGTAAGATACTATGACCTACTCGTACATTGAGTACGAGTCGCCCCTCTCTCAGCATTGCTGGGGGAGGGGCTTTTCTGCGTTTTAGGGCTTCTATTCGCCAGCCCGTTCTATCTGCTTCAAGTCTAATGCGGAGTTCATCGTTTCCATCGCGGCCAACCGTTCTTTCAACCCGGCATGACGGTAGTGTTCGACCATCAGACGGCTGGAATGGCCCACGATTTCCTCGACCAGTCCGACATCCACGCCCATTGACATGAGGATGGTAACGACGGTATGACGGGTTTCGTGACGGCTCCTATGCTCCGCATTTGGTACTCCCGCTGCTTCCAACAGTTTGCGGAACTGTTCGATATCCTCTTCCGGTTCGATAGGGGAGCCGTCATCATGACGGAACAGGAGTCCATGCGGGTTCGGTATTTCAGCGGTATCCACCAAGTATGCTTCGAGTGTCTGCGCCAATGCGGGAATGATTGGCACTTTCCTTCCACGCTTCGATTTCGGCGGGGTGAGGCACCAGCGGCCTTGCAACTCGATCATGTCGAAGCCGTCTGGAATACGCCACCTCCATTGCGGACATGCGGCACCACGCTTGTATCCGCACGGGTACACGCCTTTACGGTCTGGTTCGCCGCAACCGTGCTCCTTCTTCAACTCCTCCAGTTTCCAGTTGACGGTGTATTCGCCGTAGGGGATGCCGTTTGCCGTGGTGGTCAGTTCGAGGTCTTGGAGTGAAGCCCCCAAGATTTCGCCGGGGCGCATACCGGTGCATAGTCTGAACCATTCCCTCGCACCCTTGCGGATGCCCAACTCGTTGGCGGCTTGGAGGATACGCTTCGCCTCGTCATCGGTGAATGCGGTACGCTCGTGGGCTTCGTTCTTGCGTTCGTCGGCAAGACTGATGTCCTTGTCCTTCGGCGTTGGAACGCCACCCATTGGATTCGTTGGAAGAATCCTATCCGCTACGGCGGCATTGCAAATCTGGTTCAACGTGGTGTGCGTCTGGCGGCGGAGACTGAGACTGGCCTTCACGTGCATTTTCTTACCATCGATGGTCTTCTCGACGGTAAGGCCATTTACGATGCGGTCGCAGACTGCGGCGTTCAGGTTCGACATTTTCTGCGAATGGTATGGGCGTAGATGCTTGCGGACGATGGTTCGATAGTTGGCGAAAGTCTTCGGGTCTGCGTCGCGTTCCCTGCGTTCGAGCCATTGTTCGGCGTATGCTCCGAGTGTGATGGAGCTGTTGTTGGTGCTGCCGAATCTGGCCCGTTCCTGTAGTAGTTCCGTCAGTCGCTTGTTGGCGTCAACGTATTTTTTGCAGCTGTATGTTTTGCCATCGACCTTGAACTCGTAGCTGGTGTAGATTTTTACGTTTCCGTCAGCTAGGTGTTTTTTCCGTTCGACTTTGTATGGGTAGACGATGCCGTTTCTTGCTTTGCGTGCCATGATTACCTCCTTGCTTCCATATTCTCAGACATTCTCAGACTTCCATTTGACCTTCACTTACGGGTCAAGTAACCCTCAAGTGAGGTTAAACCGTTGGAATGAAGCCGTTTTACCCAATCGTTCCAAGGGATATTCTATCAAACTCTCTAACTGTTAATCGGACGGTCACTGGTTCAAGCCCAGTCGCAGGAGCCATTCGAAAAATCCCCTTGGAAACAAGGGGATTTTTTCATTTTCAACGACTCTTGGCATTTTTGGCCACCCTTTATGTTTATCCGTCGGCGGAAGCCGTGGTTCGTCCAGCCGTCCATGCGTATGATGAACGCACCGGGTCAATCAAACAAAGGAAGGAAGTCCATCATGTGCACTGGCGTTCGTTTCTCCGACGAAGAGGGAAACATGTATTTCGGCCGCAACCTCGACTGGAGCTTCTCATACGGCGAAAGCATCCTAGCCACTCCACGCGGCTACCACTACGACAACGTGTTCGGCGCGAGCGGCAAGGCCACGCCGAACGCGGTGATCGGCGTGGGCGTGGTCATGGCCGACCGTCCGATGTATTTCGACTGCGCCAACGAGCATGGTCTGGCCATCGCGGGATTGAATTTCCCCGGCTACGCGGAGTTCGTGCATGAGCCGGTCGAAGGCACCGACAACGTCGCGACCTTCGAATTCCCGCTGTGGGTGGCACGCAATTTCGATTCCGTCGACGAAGTCGAGGAGGCGTTGAAGAACGTGACCCTCGTCTCCCAGATCGTGCCCGGCCAGCAGGAGTCGCTGCTGCATTGGATCATCGGCGACAGCGAGCGCAGCATCGTCGTCGAACAGATGGCGGACGGCATGCATGTGCACCATGACGACGTAGACGTGCTGACCAACCAGCCGACGTTCGGCTTCCATATGGAGAATCTGCGCAACTACATGTGCGTCGGCAACGAGATGGCCGAGCCGGCCACGTGGGGCAAGGCGTCCCTGTCCGCTTGGGGCGCCGGCGTGAGCATGCACGGCATTCCGGGCGACGTGAGCTCCCCGTCGCGTTTCGTGCGAGTGGCCTACGCCAACACGCACTATCCGCAGCAGGAGGGTGAGGCGGCCAATGTGTCCCGCCTGTTCCACACCCTTGGTTCCGTGCAGATGGTGGATGGCATGGCCAAGATGGGCAACGGCCAGTTCGAACGCACGCTGTTCACCAGCGGCTATTCGTCCAAGACCAACACCTACTATATGAGCACGTATGAGGATCCCGCCATCCATTCCTATGCGATGGCCGATTTCGACATGGATTCCTCGGAGCTGATCACCGCCGCCTGAGCATGCGTGGGCTTTTTCGTCCGTCGGTTCCCATACAGACGGACGAAAAAGCCGCACGATTGCCGAAAAGGACATGAAAATGGAGTCGTGCGACAGATCCACTTTTCGGATACCGGCTCTTCCATTGCCCGCTCAATGCCGTTTGACGTCGGACCAATACGACACGCCGGAATATGGACTTCGAGCACTTTAAGTTTTTAGAGTGCGGGGTATGAGCAATACGACGACCACCTGGCATTCGATCCGTGAGGCGTCCATGATTTCCGGACTGCCCGAATCGACGTTGCGTTATTACGAGCAGATCGGCATCATCGATCCGATCGCCCGCGATCCGAGTTCAAGCCACCGAGTCTATTCGGACAAGGACATCGAATCGCTGACCACCATCGCATGCCTGGCGGCGACGGGCATGCCGCTTGAATCGATGCGCGAATACCTGAAGAACCGTTTCGACGGTCCGGAAGGCGCCCGACGGCAGATCGAACTGCTCGACGCGCAATCGCTGCGTCTGGCCGCGAAAGCGGAAGCCCTGCGCATCCAACAGGCGTATGTGTCGCTCAAATCGCTGTACTGGCGAGCCATTGCCGACGGTCATGAGGATGAGGCCAACCGCATCCTGGAGGAAAACAAGGACGTCATCGACAACGTCAAGAAACAGCAATCCCACAAATAAGAGGAGGAAATCCATGAAAGCGGCGATTTATAAGGGCATCAAGCAGATGGCCTGCGAGGAGCGTCCGAAGCCGGGCATCGTTGACGGCGGCGATGCGATTATCCGCGTGGTGCGCGCCTGCGTGTGCGGCTCCGATCTGTGGTTCTACCGCGATGGTGGCAAACCCGTCGACAGCCAGGCTGGCCATGAGGCCATCGGCGTCGTCGAAGCGGTCGGGGAGGATGTCACCATCGTCAAGCCGGGCGATTTTGTGATCGTTCCGTTCCCATACAGCTGCGGCAAATGCCCGGTGTGCAAGGCCGGTTTCGAATCCAGCTGCCCGCATGGCGGCTATTTCGGCGATGAGGACGGTATGGGATGTCAGGCCGAATACTTGCGTGTTCCGGAAGCCGAAGGCACTCTGGTCGTAGTTCCCGGCGATGCCAAGACCTTCTCCGATGAGATGCTCGCCTCGCTGCTGACGCTGTCCGATGTGATGGCGACCGGCTATCATGCCGCGGCCAGCGCCGAGGTGAAGCCGGGGGATACGGCCGTCGTGTTCGGCGATGGCGCGGTCGGCTTGTGCGCCGTGCTTTCCGCCAAGCTTATGGGTGCCACGCGCATCATCTCCATGAGCCGTCATACCGACCGTCAGGAGATCGCGAAGAAATTCGGTGCCACCGATTTCGTCGAGGAACGTGGCGACGAGGCTGTGGCCAAGGTGCTGGAGATGACCGATGGATACGGCGCGGACGCGGTGCTCGAATGCGTCGGATCGGCCTTGTCGAACGACACGGCCATGAAGGTGGCCCGTGCCGGGGCCATCGTGGGTCGGGTGGGCCTGCCCCACGACGTCGAAGCCGATATTCCCGGCCTCTTCTTCCGCAATGTCGGTCTACGCGGTGGCCCGGCCGCGGTGCGTACTTATGACATGCGGCGCCTGCTCAAGGAGGTGCTGGACGGCAACATCAATCCCGGTATCGTATACACTGGCGAGTACACACTGGATGATATCCAGGAAGCGTATGCCGCTATGGACGAACGCAGTACCGTCAAGTCGCTGCTGCGGGTCAGCGAAGTCTGATTTCGTGGTGCCCAACGATATTTGAAACGATGGCATTGGGCTCGAATTGAGCCGCGTGAGGGAAGGATATCGACATGTTCGAGGAACTGCATAGGAAGATGAACGCCTTTTGGAACAACGATCGGACGCTGTCGCAGACCGACCCGGAATTCGTCAAGTTGTTCTCCGATTTCGCCTATGACGAAGTGATAAACGAACCGGGTGCCAACCACCCCGATCTGGACGACCAGACCCGCTCCCTGGCGATCCTCGCGGCTCTGGTCGGCTGCCAGGGTCTCGACGCGTTCGAAATGATGCTGCCGGTCGCCTATGAGACGGGACTGACGTCCGTGGCCATCAAGGAGATGATCTACCAAGCCACCGCATACTGCGGATTCGGGAGAACCCTGCCGTTCCTGAAGAAGCTCAACGTTTTCCTTGGAGCCGCGAACGTGCATCTGCCGCTGGAGCCGCAGGGCACGACCACGTCGGAGACCCGCGCGCAGGCCGGAGAGGACAAGCAGGTCGAGATCTTCGGCGAGAACCTGCGCGGATTCGCTCAATCCGGTCCGGACGAGACCCGTCACATCAACAAATGGCTCGCCGACAACTGCTTCGGCGACTATTACACGCGAGGAGGGCTTAGCACCCGCGAGCGCGAAATGGTCACGTTGTGTTTCCTGGCCGCGCAGGGTGGTTGCGAACCGCAGCTTACGGCGCATGCGAAGGCGAATATGGCCGTCGGCAATGAGAAGGCGTTTCTGATTGCGGTGGTCTCGCAGTGCATGCCGTATATCGGCTATCCGCGTACGTTGAACGCGATTCGTTGCATCGATGAGGCTGTGAAGGGCTGACCTGCCCGTTAAAAACGCCGGCAAACAAACAAAGGGCTATCCGCCGAACAAGACGGATAGCCCTTCCTTATAGCTGATTGTGGATGGCGTGCTGTGTTTACTCGCCCCACACGTCCTTGGCGATGGATTGGACGAGTGCGATCTTGGCCCACTGCTGGTCTTCGGTGAGCTTGTTGCCTTCCTGGGTGGAGGCGAAGCCGCACTGGGTGGACAGGCACAGGCGGTCGAGCGGAATGTACTGGGCGGCTTCCTGGATGCGGGCCTTGATGGTGTCCGGATCCTCAAGGTCGGGCTTCTTGGAGGTGATCAGGCCGAGCACGACCTTCTTGTCGCCGGAGACTTCGGCGAGCGGCGCGAAATCGCCGGAACGGTCGTCGTCGAACTCGAGGTAGTAGGCGTCCACGTTCTCCTCGCCGAACAGTTTGGCCGCGACCGGCGCGTAGCCTCCGGAGGAAAGCCAGGTGGAGTGGAAGTTGCCGCGGCACACGTGGGTGTTGATGACCAGGTCGTCCGGCTGGTCGGCGATCACGGCGTTGATGACGTCGAGGTTCTCCTGCTGCAGGCGTAGCGCGTCCTCGTCGCTCCAGCCGAGACGTTCGCGTACGCTCGCATCGCACAGGCGGGTCCAGGTGCAGTCGTCGAACTGCACGTTGCGGCAGCCGGCGGCATACAGGTCGGCGATGACCTGGCGGTAGGCGGCGACGATGTCGGCGGTCAGCTCGTCGTCGTTCTTGTAGAACTCGTCATACGGGTAGGCGGCCGCGTTGCCGGTGAGCACGAAGCGGGTCTGCGCGGGGGAGGGCATGGTCTGGCGGGCCACGGTGTTCTCGTCCTCGAACTGCTTGACGAACTTGAAATGTTCGACGAACGGATGGTTCTCGCCGGAGATCCTTCCGGTCACGGTGGCGGTGTCGGCCGGGGTCACCTCGTCGTGGAAGGCGACGCGGTGGGCTGCGGCGGCATGGTCCACGCCGTTGAAGCCCCACATGAAGTCGAAATGCCACCAGCCGCGGCGGAATTCGCCGTCGGTGATCACATGCAGGCCGGCGGCCTTCTGCTTGGCGACGAGTTCGGTGATGGCCTTGTCCTCGACCGCCTTGAGCGCTGCGGCATCGATTTTGCCGGCGGCGAAATCCTCACGTGCGGCCTTGAGCTCGGCCGGGCGGAGATAGGAGCCGACCACGTCGGCGCGGAACGGCGCGTTATGCGAGTATGCCATTGAATACTCCTTTTTTTGGGAAAGCGACAAATACCTAGTGAAGGTTACACGCACGTCCCGAAACATGGGCGCACACGGCTTCTCGGCCAGTATTCGTGCTTGAATGGATGATGTTATCCGTTACACATTCGAGAATGGAAGGCAATGAGCGAATCGCGCGATCCCGCAGGCGACAGTACGACCACGAACAACATGGGGGAGGTGCGGGAAGCCGAACATCAGGGCGCGGCCGTCAAGGCGGCGTTGGGTGCGAACATCGGTGTCGCCATCGCGAAGCTGCTCGCGGCGTTCTTCACCGGATCGTCCGCCATGCTTTCCGAGTCGGTACATTCCATCGCGGATTGCTCCAACGAAATCGTATTGATGGTGGGTGGACGTTTCTCCAAGCGCAAGACGGACGGCGACCATCCGTTCGGCCTGTATCGCGCCAAATATCTTGCTTCGTTCGTCGTGGCCACGCTGCTGTTCTTCGTCGGCGGTTTCTTCTCGACGTCCGAAGCGGTGAAGAAGCTTGTCGCGATCAGCGCCGATCCGGCATTGCGTGACGTGAACAGGATGGAACTGCTTGTCGCGTTCATCGTGGTCGTCATCAGCGCATGCCTGGAAGGATTCGGCCTGCACCAGAGCATCAAGGAAGCCAACGAGCGTATGGAACGCACGAACACGAAGCATATGGGCGTGTTCCGTTTCTGGAGACGCACCAAGTCCGCCGAACTGGCTTCGGTGATCATGGAGGATACGCTCGCTTTGATCGGTTTGGCGTTCGCAGGTCTCGGCATTGGTCTTGCGATTCTGCTCGACGATGAGATTTTTGATGCGTTGGGTGGTCTCATGGTCGGTCTGGTGCTGATCGTCGGTTCGCTGTTTCTCGCGTTCAAATCCGGTTCGCTGCTCATCGGCGAGGCCGTGGATTCCGATACGCGCGGGAAGATCGTCGAGGCGGTTACCACCACGCCGGGCGTCGAACGATTGCTGAACATGCAGACCGTGCACATGTCGGAGGACGACATCCTCCTGTGCGTCAAAGTGCAGACCAGCAAGCTCGACCGCGACTATGACGTGGAAACCGTCGACAAGATCGAGAAGGCCGTGCGCACCGCGTTGCCCTGGTACAATTTCGAGATCTACGTCGAGCCGGACATCTACAGCGCCAAACACGTGCACGCGTAACCGGTTCCCGCGTAACAGGAACCGTTCAATATGGGAAAGCCCGGACGATCTGATTCGTCCGGGCTTTCCCATATGCGTGTCGGAAATGGTGGAAGTGGGATTATTCCTCGGCCACCAGATCCAGGTAGGAGTCGTTCCACAGGTCCTCGTCGCCGTCGGGCATGAGCAGCACGCGTTCCGGATTCAACGCCTCGACCGCGCCCTCGTCGTGGGTGACCAGCACGATCGCGCCCTCGTATTTGGCGATGGCCTTCAGAATCTCGTCACGGGACGCCGGATCAAGGTTGTTGGTCGGCTCGTCGAGCAGTAGCACGTTCGCGCGGCTCGTCACCAGCGTGGCCAACGCCAGACGGGTCTTCTCGCCGCCGGAAAGCACTCGTGCCGGTTTCAGCGCGTCATCGCCGGAGAACAGGAACGAGCCCAGGATGGAACGAGCCTGCGTGTCGTCAAGTTCCGGTGCCACGTGAATCAGATTCTGCAACACGGTGGCGTCAAGGTCCAATGTGTCGTGCTCCTGGGCGAAATAGCCGATCTTGCAGCCGTGCCCGTACTCCACGGAACCGGTGTCGGGATCCTCCAGGTGGGCGAGCAGACGCAGGGTGGTGGTCTTGCCAGCGCCGTTGTATCCGAGGATGACCACGCGGGAGCCCTTGTCGATGGCCAGGTTCACGCCGGCGAACACGATGTTCGAACCGTAGGCCTTGGAGATGTCCTTTGCCATGATCGGCGTGCGGCCGCAGGGCGCCGGTTCCGGGAAGCGGATGTCAGCAACCTTCTCCTTCTTCTGCGCCTCGGACGTGTTCTCCAGCAGTTTCTCCGCGCGACGCATCATGTTCTGCGCGGCCACGGCCTTGGTGGCCTTCGCGTGCAGACGGATGCCCTGCTGCATCAGACGTTCGGCCTTCTTCTCGGCGACCTCGCGTTCGCGGCGGCGACGTTCCTCGTCGACCACGCGCTGGTGCAGGTATGCCTTCCAACCGAGAGAATACATGTCGATCTGACCGAGCTGCGCATCCAAATGCCAGACCTTGTTCACCACTTCGTCAAGCAGTTCGGTGGAGTGGGAGATGACCAGGAAACCGCCCTCGTATTTTTTCAGATAGCCGCGCAGCCATTCGATGGAATCCGCGTCCAAATGGTTGGTCGGCTCGTCAAGGATCAGCGTGTCCGCGTCGGAGAACAGGATGCGGGCCAGTTCGATACGACGGCGTTGACCGCCGGAAAGCGTACCCAGCTGCTGGCCCATCACTTCCTGTGGCAGGCCGAGACTGGCCGCCATGGCGGTCGCTTCGGACTGTGCGGCATAGCCGCCGGCCTTTTCGAAATCCTGCATGGCCTTGTCGTAGCGGTTCATCGCCTTGGTCATGACATCCGGATCCGGATCGGTCATTTCCTTTTCGGCCTTGCGTATGCGTTTGATGATCGAAGCGATGTCGCGCGCGCTCATCATGCGGTCCAGTGCGGTCTGCTCCGGGTCTGCGGCATGCGTGTCCTGTGGCAGATAGCCGAGTTTGCCGGAGACACGTACCTTGCCGGCGGTCGGCAGCATATCGCCGGTGATCACACGGGTCAGCGTGGTCTTGCCGGCGCCGTTGCGGCCGACCAGACCGATCTTGTCTCCCTTGGCAACGTGGAAGTTGGTGGGATGCAGCAACGTGCGCGCGCCGATCTGAATCTCAAGTCCCTGCGCCTCAATCGCCATGCCGTGATACCTCTAGTCTTTCGTGTTCCTTCAAACGCCAATCGAACATCATAGCGAACACCCGCAACCGTTTCACCTCATCTCACGTTTCATTTCCAAGCAGATGCCGGAGCAGTGATTCGCGGTGGTTGATGAAGACCCTGGTGATTTGATAGCTGTCCGTATCCTCATAATCGCAGGGATGGACGCCGTTTTCGTCGAATGACAGGATTTCCGCATCCGGCAGACCGAGCAGAATCGGCGAATGGGTTGCGATGATGAATTGCGATCCGTCGTTTGCCATTCGGTACATGTGCTCCAGCAGAGTCAATTGCCGCTGTGTCGAGAGCGCGGATTCGGGTTCGTCCATAAGATAGAGACCCTTTCCCGTGTGGGACAGGAGTATCTCCAGGAATCCTTCGCCATGCGACATCTCGTGCAAACGGGACATGTCGCCATATCCGCGACTGTATTCACGAGCCTGTGTCGCCAGCGTGAAAAAACTTTCCGCACGCAGGAAGAAGCTTGATGGGCCGATCGCATACTGCCGGTATATCATCATCGCCTTGGCGAGATCCGACGTGTCATCGTATGTGCTGAAACGGTAGTTGCGCGTGCCGCCTTCCGCGTTGAAGCCGCAGGCGACGGCGATGCCTTCCAGCAAGGTTGATTTGCCGCTACCGTTCTCGCCTACCAGAAAGGTGACATTCTTGTGGAATTCAAGTTCGTCAATCGAACGCAATGAGGGAATTCGACTGACGTATGAATCAGTCAGCATATTCCAATCGATGCGCAGCCCCGACACAATCAGATCATCCATGCTTTTTAACAAAACCACACTTCCATATCCGGCAGAACCGACCTACAGACCGGTGGCATAGCTCGATACGCGCAACGGCTCCACCGGTCTCATATTTTCCTACGTGCCATCGTCTCTTCAGATTATAGGATGGGCCGTGGGGAAAGGCGCATATATCACGACGACGTTGTGGATGAAACGAATTATCCAATCACGTGATCGATTCGCTACAGTGGTTTCGGAACCTTTCAGGAGGGAAGAAGCATGGCAAAGGCTTTGATTGTGGTGGATGTGCAGCCGACGTTCTGCGAAGGAGGCGAACTGGGCGTGCAGGGAGGCAATGCGGTCGCCGAACGTATCGCGGATTATGTGAACGAGCACCGGAGCGAATACGCATATATCGCGACCACGCAGGACTGGCATATCGAGCCGGGAACCCACTGGTCCGAACATCCTGATTTCGTGGATACCTGGCCGGTGCACGGCAAGGCCGGAACCGCCAATGCCGAACTGCATCCCGCCATCGCCGCATTGAACATCGAACATCATTTCAAGAAGGGCCAGTATTCCCCCTCATATTCCGGCTTCGAAGGCTTTGAGGACAACACCGACCGCATTCCCACCCGTGAGGAAGTCTCCACCGCCATGGCCGCGGGCAGGACACTCGCCAACGGGTTGAAGACCGCGGGCATCACACGGGTCGATGTGGTCGGACTGGCCGAATCGCATTGCGTCAAGGAGACCGCTCTCGACGCGAAGAAGCTGGGTTTCGAAGTGCATGTCATCGAGAACCTGACCGAACCGGTCAGTGAGGAACTCGGTATCGCAGCCCGTCGGCAGATGAGTGAAGCCGGCATCATCCTTGACTGATTGGCCGGAGTCGCACGACTGCAGATCCGCACGGGTATAGCGGCATCAATCCGTGCAAAGCACATACGCTCGCGAACGCAACGGATGGAAAATCGGCCAGTCATGATGAGTGGTTCCTCGACCAAGTAGCCAGATAAGCCAAGCGATGACTATGCCATCGAAAGCGGGTTTGCGTTCCGCGTGATCAGGACGCGTAGGCCCGCTTTTTATCAATGCTGTACTAAAAGCCAATCGTCATCATATGGTTTCAACATCATGGCATGGTGCACGGTATTCCGTTGAACTTTTTAATATCCCTCGTCGATGAAAATCCAGCCGTGTTCCGCCCGCGCGGAACCGGGATTCCACGCGTACCAGCTTCCCCAGCCATCTTGGGACGAGTTCTGCGAGCCGGCATGGCAGGAGATGTCATTGGAGAGGTAAATCACATTGTCCATCCCGTATTCGTCAATGGCCGCGGAAATCGAAGAACTGCCACCGGAAGCCGTGACGTCGTGTTCGGCTGCAAGCAGCGCGGCCGAACGCTTTGCGTCATATCGGACGGCATCCACGCGGCAACCGTTCCAGGATTTCAGCCTGGCAAGGTCCGCCTTCACCGCGCCGTCGATCTGGGATTCGTCGAACTTGCCCGTCGCGTTGATGCTGATCCGAGCATGACTGACATCGGCAGGCCGGAGTGGCAGGTAGACGAACCGGTACGCGCCGACAGCGCATGCCACGGCGGCGACGCATACCGATGCGACGGTGATGGGTTTCTTGCTTTTCGTGGTCCGCATGATCCTCCCATATAACAGCTTTCCCTAAAGCATACAGCGGAAACGTGATAAGAGGAATGGATACCAAGACCAACAAGAACGCCCTTCAACGGATACTACGATGGAACGCGTCAAACAGGCGGAATGATTCCCCCGCTCCGCAAACGAGATCGGCAAACGACTCATGGTATTTGAACATGGACGGTGACGTTTTGACGCGTATAAAGCGTATAAAGCCGAATCCGACGAATCAGTACTGGAATGCTGCAAGGAGGGTCAGATGATATTGACCGATGCCATCAATCTCGTTCTCGCTGAATATCCTGGAATGAAGGCGATTGGTGCCGCGGAGAGTGCCGATGCGTGGATCATCGGACTCGATTTCGCGTCTTCAACAGATGACCATCCGGTGCCGGGCACACCGAGCGTAGCGGTCGAAAAAACATCAGGCGTTCTGCATGACCTTATTCCGGGGACGGAAGATCTCTGGCATTACATGACCGGTGCCAAAAAGGTGACTATTCCTCGGATTTAAAATCCGCCTTAGTCTTCCCATAAGAGCTCCCGCCTTTCACGCCTTCCGCGTGGAAGGCGGGAGCTTCCGTTATTCGCTGAGCAGTTTCGGCGTGAACGCCATGAACAGGATTCCCGCGGTGACGGCGAAGACGATGTCCGAAATCGGTTCCGCGCGGATCAGACGCCAAGCAATCCAACGGAAAAGCAAGAGGAAAAAGACACGAAGAAACACGCCGGGCCATCTCATACCAGAGGATGAGTCACCCCAACATTTACGCCAAGGAATGAATACGACGGACGATGCCACGGACACGACCAGCCGTACTACCGTTGAACCAACAACGGAAACGAAACCCACGCACACACCACGCGCATCCCACACGCCCAGCAAAGGAAACCGGCCATGTCATACGTCCTCTACTTCAGCAAGCCATTCGCGCTCGCCATCGCAATCTGGCCATTCCTCTCACTCCTACTCACCCTGCCCGTGCTCGCACTGCTCTACCACCGCGACAACCGGCTACGCTTCACCTCCGCACTGACCGCATATCTCGTGGTGCTCTACCTCATCGCGCTCGCATGCTTCACCATGTACCCAATGCCAGAAAACCCGGCCACCTACTGCGCCGCCCACCATCTCAGGCCACAACTCAACCCATTCGAATTCATCCACGACATCCGAACCGACGGCATCGCAGGCGTCATGCAACTGGCCATGAACGTCGTGTTCTTCCTACCGCTCGGCTACTTCATGAAACGCGTCTTCCGCTGGAAATTCGCCACGGCGTTGCCGGCCATGTTCCTCACCTCGCTGCTCATCGAAACCACCCAGCTGACCGGCATCTGGGGCATCTACCCATGCGCCTACCGCCTATTCGACGTCGACGACCTCATCACCAACACCCTCGGCGGCATACTCGGCTACGCCATGGGAAGCATTGTCACCCACTTCCTACCCCAACAGCGCATCGATGAAGACGCCATCACCACCGAGCCAGGCTTCGTGCGCCGCTGCGTGGCGCTCGCGATCGACCTGTTCCTTGTCGAAACGGCGTCGCTGTCCGTCACGGCGCTTATCTATCTGGTTGGCGTGCTGTTCGATGTGAACCGCGCGAACAACGTCAATGCGGCCGTCTCCGCCGTGGCCACCATCGTCATGTTCGTCCTGTTCGAAGGGATCATTCCGTGGAGGCGCGCCGGCCGCACGTTGGGCGGCGGTTTCACGCGCATGACGGTGGAGACCAGGGAGCGTTCCGGCATGCGCAGGATCGTGTTCTATACGTTACGCGCGTTGGTGTTGTATTGCGCGGTCTACGGATTGTGGACGGACCGTGGCTTCTACGCGCTGCTCTTCGGCATCGCGCTTATCGTGTTCTGGCGCGTTAAAAAGCGCATGCCGTACGACTATGTCTGACCGTCGTGCGGAGCTGCCGCGAGTCCGGCGCCGCAAAAACGCGACACGCCGGGCTTGCGCGATGGCGGACGCTCCTGTATATTTTCAACTCGTTGCCCACCAAGGTGGAAAACATGCGGACATAGCTTAGTTGGTAAAGCGCAACCTTGCCAAGGTTGAGACCGCGGGTCCGAGTCCCGTTGTCCGCTCCACAAAACGAAAGCTCCCGGGAGGGAGCTTTTCTTGTATTTCCGGCAGTCGCCGGCACCGTCGAATCCAATGGAATCCGATGCCGGCGGTCTTGTTTTTTCAGTCGCCGATGTTGTCGCGTGCCGGCGTGACCATCGTCAGCATCATGACGGACGGCTCCTCGGTGTATATCGCGTGCGGGATGCGGGTGGGAAAGTAGGCCAGGCCTCCCGGAACAAGCTCCACGGTCCTGCCGTTGCCCGTCACCTTAAGCCGTCCCTTCAGCGTCTGCACGAACACCGGCATCGCGGCCGTATGCTCGCTGAGCTCCTCGCCCGTGTCGAAGGAGAACAGCACCACGTTGCCTCCGGCCTTCTGCATGACGGTGCGGGACACGGTGGACCCCTCCTGAACGGAAATCATGTCCCCGAGGTCCTCGATGTATCCCAGTTCGATCGGTTCGGCCTCATTGCGTTCGTCGCTCATCATCGTCCTCCTTTGGTTGGTGGCAGGGATGCCTCCATCGTATCGTCTTCACGCCGGAGACACGGCATGTACTCGTGGAGGAAAAACGTTTGACCACGATGTGAACACGCTCTTGCATCGAACGCGTTTATGGTCCAGACTTTTGCCTGTTCCATGAAAGTCGGCAATGTCGCCGGGGGCAAGTGGGACGAACGGAGGTATTAAGGAAATGAACGAGAACATCGACATCGACACCACTTTCGTGCCGGACGATTCCGCCAGCCATTCCTGGACGGAGCGCGACAGCGAGCTTGTGGAGGAGTATGCGGCCCAGCTCATGGCGATGAGCATCTGAGCGGACACGATCCGAAAACGTGGGGGACGCCTCTTCCGGAAACTCCGGAAGGGGCGTCCTTCCGTTTTTTCATTCCGCCGGGCCGAAACGCCTCCGGCGCGTCCGTAGCCACATGTGTGACTATGCTTTCCAGCCGTAGCGTTTGAGACGACCGGGAGGAGACCGCATGCCGACGGACGGAAAACCGAAAAACGGCATCGTCAGACAATTGTTCAGCTATGGCGGCGTTTCGGCCATGCAGACCTTCGTGGAATTCGGCGTGTTCGCCGTGCTTCAGCTGGCCGGCCTGCCGTTCCGTCTGGCGAATGCCGTGGCCGTCTTCTGCTCCGGCTCATTCAACTACGTCATGAACCGCAACGTCACATTCAAATCCTCGTCGAACTACGCGCGTTCGATAGCCATGTTCGTGGCCATGTACTGCTGGAACCTGCTGTTCTCCAACCTGATGATGGCCTGGATCCCCGGACTGCTCGGCTGGCCCACCATGGCGGTCAAGATCGTCACCATGGGCATGCAGGCGGTCTGGGGCTTCCTGCTGTGCCGCTACGTCATCTTCAAATGACGTTCGCGCCGGACGGTTTTCCCGCCGCGATCACGGGAAAACGGACATGCTATCTTACAATGGATGCGCATCGGGAAACTTGTGGCTAAGGGAAGGACGGGACGCCGTTGGCGGATGTAAGACGGGAAATGGAACGGCTCCGGCCCGTGTATGAGACCGGGGTGCTGCGATTGCTGCTGCGCGGCAATTCCATGCTGTACGTCGCGCTGCTGCGCTCCACGTTCGACCCGCTCACCGGCGAGCTGCCACGCGAGATCGTCGAGGAACGGTTCTCCCGCAGTCTGACCCGACTTGCGGAAACGGGCGATTACACGCCCAAGGAAGGGCAGACGTCCGCGGAAGCCGCGCACACGATCCTGCAGCAGCTGACGAAGGAAGGCGAGGGCGACTACGCTTGGCTCGCCAATTCGCTCGACGTCGCATCGCACCGCTACCTGTACCGTCTCACGGCGCGCGCCCACCGTGCGATCGAGGCGCTCGACCGGCTCGAGGACACCACGAAAGCGCTGTCCGGCGCGCAGGCCAACAGCATCATCATGGAGATCGAGCATGCGCGCATGCAGCTGACCGCCGACCCCCGCGAACGCATCCGCCTGCTCGAACGCGACATCGAGGAGCGGCAAAAGCAGATCGACGAATTGAAGCACAGCGACACGTTGGACAAGCTCACCTCGCAGCAGGTCGGCGACATCATCGGCGTCATCCACAACACGCTGCGCGGCGTGCCGATCGACCTGCGCGAACTGGCGCTCGAGGAACGCGACAACGGCGACAATCTGCGCCGAAGCATGCAGTCGGGCTCCATCAGCGTGGAGCAGGCGCTCGGCACCTACCATGACGAATACCACAGGTCGTTCCACGAATCCGACAGCGGCCGGCGTTTCGAGGACGCGTTCCAGGTGATCGTCACTGACGAGGGACGCCGCGAAATCGACGAGGCGGTGCGAGACATCGCCCAGAACCCGTATCTCGAGGGCGAGCCCGGCATCCTGCTCGCCCAGGTACGCGCCGAACTCAAACGCATCTACGAGGGCATCGAGGACGTGCGCCGGCAGATCCGCATATCCGACGAGGCGGTGAGCCGTCTGGTGCGCCAGCAGACCGACACGCATTACCGCACCATGCTCGACAAGCTCCACAGACTGTTCGTGCGGGCCAGCGACGACGCGAAGACGCACCCCGGCTCGGACGAACGCCCATACCGTACGGACACCGGCACGGCGCAATTCCAGGCATTGCCGTCCAGGCCCGCGAAATCGATGGCGCGCGCGGCCACGGCCGGATTGGACGACGCGCCTTCGACGAACGTCGACGCGCCGGACCTGAAGGCCATGGTCGAGATGTGCGGCCCGCGGCTGACGCACATGATCGGACTCATCAGGCGCGATCCGGTCAAAACGGCGGACGGCAGGTTCGTGGATTTCGCGGCGAGCTTCAACCGGCTGCCCCGGGAGGAACGGCGCGAAAGCGAGCTGATCGGCTTCCTAAGCGCCCTACGCACGCAGGACGGACCGGCAACCGTGGCATGGCATTGCGTATCCATCGACGGAGGCGAGCGCGTGTGGCGCACCAGGCCGATCCTCACCACCGAGGCGGCGCTTGACGAGATCATCGAGGAGGGATGAGCATGACGGACAACACCGACGGATTCGACACTGGCATCGGCATCGAAGAGGAGACAGGCCCGGAATCCGGCATGCCGTCCGAAGGGCCGGATATGACGAGGGACAGGCCGGCATTGTTCGACGGGGATACGGGAGACATGCCTCTTGAGGCGCGTATGGCCGCGATCGCGCTGAAACGCGAACGCTACATCGGCGGCAGCCTGTACGACAGGGCGTGCCAGTACCGTGAGGCCGTGGAACGGTCGTTGAACAACGACATGCTCAGACTGGTCGACAACACGAAATACCGGATCATGTACGCGTCGCCGGTCACGGACGCGGAGACGAACATCCGCTCGTTGAAGACGCGTGTGAGCCTCACCCGCGAGGAGGCCGCCACGCTCGCGGCCCTGCGCATCAAGGTGCTGGAGTACGAGAACCAGAAGACGAAGCCGGGCGACTGGCTCATCAGCTTCGACGACATCCGCGCGCTGCTCGCCACGGGAGCGGGCTTCCTCACGGCCAGCAACGACGAGGAGGGCACGGCGAAGAAGATCACGTCCGTCATCTCGCGCATGCGCACCTACGGGTATCTCGCGGAAACGGGGGACGAGAACATGTACGTGCTCACGCCATTGGTGCCGATGGTGCTCGACCAGAAGCTCGCCGACCGGTGGCTCGGCTCCGATGATACGGACGGCGATGGTATGAAAGACGCGGATGGCGATGGTTATGACGATTCGTCCATCGGCGCGGATGGTGGCGATACTTCCGATTCGACCGGGACGGTTTCGTCCGGCGTCGAGCAGGACGCGTTCGATTTCGATTCGGCCGATGACGCTTTTGATGGAGGGGAACACTGATGGAAGACGGCATGAAAATCGTTTCCGACCGTTGGATGCTGCAAAGCCGGCAGATCGTCAACTGGGGCTCCTACGGCGGCTACCACGTGTTCCGCCCGTCCATGGACGATGCGATGCCGGTGACACTGCTCGCCGGCGCGAGCGAATCGGGCAAATCCACGCTCGTCGACGCGCAGATCTCGCTGCTCTACCCATCCGGCACCCCCTACAATAAGGCGTCGAATTCGGGACGTTCGGAACGCAACGACTACACGTACCTGCGCGGCATGATCGGCATCAGCGACGGCGAAAACGGTGAGACCCCGATCTTCCTGCGCGGCAGGGACGCGGACGGCACCCCGCAGAACATCTGGGGCGCGATCGTCGACACATACGCGAACCGCAGCGACGGCGGACTGTTGTCCTGCGCAAAATTCCTCTACCTGATCGCAGGCGACGGGCCGGACGGACTGCGCCGCCAATACGTCACCTGGAACCAGACCATCGACCCGCGCCTCATGGACCGGCACCGCGACACGTCATTCACGCGAGGACTGATGGAACAGACCTACCCAGGATGCACGACGCACGTCAACGCGCAGGCGTTCCACGCCTCCATCTGGCAGGACATGGGCCTAAGCGCCGAAGCATGCAGGCTCCTGCACAAGATCCAATCCGCCGACGCGCCCTCCAAACTCGACGACATCTTCAAACAGGGCGTGCTCGACGTGCCCGAATCCATCCGGCTCGCCCGCGAAACCGTCGACGACTACAACCGGTTCAGCGAGAACTTCCACAGCATGGAAGACAAAATGGAACGCGTCGCCATCCTGCAGGACATACAAGCCCGCTACGGCGAATACGCCAAACAAGCCAGCGAACGCCGCGAATACACGCCCATCGACCCCGACCGCGAGCAAGGCGAGACGACGCTCGCCGCATGGACATGGTCGCGCATGGCCAGCGAAGTACGCGCCGGACTGCCATCGGCGCAACGCAAAGCCAAGGAATCCCAGGACGCCATCGACCGGTCTCAGCAGCGCATCGACGAACTCGACACGCAAATCGAAGCCGTCAAAGAACGCATGAACGGCATCGACGGCGGCAGCCTGCAGCAGCTCGGCAAGGACTTCGAACGCGCACGCCAGGACGCCGACGAGGCGCGCAGACAACGGCACGCCATCGCCGAACGGTTCGAACGCGTCGAAGGCAGACTCCCCGCCGACGAGCAGACATGGAACGCCAAACGCGCCGCGCTCGCCTTGTCGCTCGATACGTACGACAAGCGTTTGGAAGACGCGCGATCCGAATACCAGCGGATGGTGGTGGAACGTCACGCCCGGCAGGGCGAACGCGACCTGTTGAGGCAGGATTACCGGCGCAAGATCGAACACAGGACGCGCATCAGCGACGACATGGACCATGCGCGCACGCTCATCGCACGGGCGACTGGCTTGGACGAGACGGAACTGTCGTACGTGGCCGAACTGATGGACGTGGACGAGGGGGACGAGCAATGGCGTCTGGCGATGGACGTCACGTACGCGCCCATCGCGCAGACCATTCTCGTGGACAAGCGGCATGAGCAGGGGTTCGCCGCGAAGGTCAGCGCGATCGATCCGACGCGTATGACGCGGCGTGCCTGGCGTTTCGTCGATACCGACGCGCAATACGATTCGGCCTGCAACGAGGGGTGGATGTCGTCGAAGCTGCGGTACAAGGAGGATTCGCCGTTCGTCGGATGGTTGAAGGAGCAGACCGCGTCGCAACGGTTCGACGCGCGTTGCGTGGAGGCGATCGACGACATGGACCGGGCCGAACGGCAGGTGCAGGTCGACGGGCAGATCAAATCCGGCGACCGTGGATTCCATGGCGTCAAAGGCCTGCGTCAGGTCATCGGCTTCGTGAACGAACGGTATCTGGCCGAATTGGAACGCCAGCTTGACGGGGCGGAACGGGCGTTGGAGGACGCCGACCGCCGCGGCAGGCAGATGGCCAACGCCATGACTCTGCTGCAGGACGAGCATGAGCTCGCATTGACCGTCGCGGATCTGCCATGGGGCAAGATCGACGTGGACGGGCTCGAGACGAAGGCGGAACGGATCCGTCTGCAGATCGAACGGATCGAAAGCGATCCGGAACTGGCGCAATTGCAGGACGAGTTGAAACAGCTGCTACGGCAGAAGGACGACGAGGGCAAGACCAGGTACCGTGCCGAAGCGGAATTGGAAAACGCGCAGCATGCCGTCCAGGCCGAACAGGCATGGCTCGACATGCATGGCGACTCCGATTTCGACGATGCCGCATTGTCCGACATGGTGTCGAATCTGCTGGCCGACACGTATGAGACCTGTTTCGACACGTCGCGTCCGCAGGAACGGCCGCAGCGCATCGCCGGCGGTTTCGACCGTGAGGGGACGGCGCCGTTCGACGTGCGCGTGCTGCGCAGAATCGGCAACACCGTGCGTGCGAGACTCCAGCAGATCGACGAGCGTGCCGTCCAATTGCGCGCCGACACGGAACGCGCCATGGGCGACTATCTGAAGCACCATTCCACGGAGGGCGACACCGTCATGGCGAGCGTGGAGGACTATCCGTATTTCCTTGACGAGCTCAAGAACCTCAACATGCTCGTCACCCGCGCCGCGACCGACGAGGAGTATGCGAACAGCGTCGAAAAGCTGTATATGAGCTTCCAACAGCTCAACCGCGCGTTCAACACCGACGAGGAGAACGTCAGGGAGCAGCTCGACCGCATCAACGGCATGCTCAAAGGCCAACAGTTCGGCCCCCGCGGCGGCAGGCTCTCGCTCCACGTGGACTTCCACCCGATCGACCGGCAGTTCAAATCCTCGTTGGGCCGCATCATGTCGAAGCTCGACGATTGGACACGCAACGCGCGCAGCAATCCCATGGAGACGCGCAAGGCGTTCGCAGGCTGCGAAACGTTCATCGGCAGGCTCCAGGCGGAACTCGGCCAGATCCGCGACACGAACGGCATCAAGGAATACGGTGCGCGCAACCTCGATCCACGCGTGCGCAGCTCGTTCTACGCGATCGTGCACCATAACGATCTGCCCGACGAACGCATCAGCTCCACCGGCGGCAAGTCCGGCGGCGCGTTGCAGGAACTCACCTCGTTCGTCTACGGCGCGGCCCTGATCTACCTGCTCGGCGGCGACCTGACCAGCAAGCCCACCTACACCACACTGTTCCTGGACGAAGCCCTCATCAAAGCCGACGGACGCTACACGAAACGCGCCCTGACCGTGCTGCCGCGCCTCGGCTTCCAGATCATCGTATCCGCGCCGGAAAGCAAAACCGCCGAAATCCTCAGCATCGCAGACAAAGCGTACGTGGCATACAAGGATCCCGCAACCGGCAACTCGTACCTGCAGGAGCTCGACCGCGAGCCGGCAACGCAAGCCGAAACACAAGACGCCACCGTCGAGCAGACGCAACCCGCGACGGAGGCATAATATGGCAGCGGCCAGAAACACCACAAGCGAAACGGACATCCGCCGGAAACTCGACGAATACGTCGACGCCCACCTCACCAGGCACATGTACGACACCGACGAATCCTGGCCACTGCGCAAAACCATCCGACTGCCCAAACAAGCCGAACTAGAGCAGCACTACAACCAAATCCGCGCCCAAAACGAAACCATCCGCGACTGGGCGCGGCAACACCACTGCGAAACCAGCGAAAAAACCAAAATCGTCTCCAGCGGACTCATCCAACAAAAAAGCCCGCTCATCGACTCCGTGACCATACCCGACCTCGACACCGCCCTCCGCATCGCCACCAAACAAACCCGCGAACGCTACCTACGCGAACACGACCGCATGAGCGCGCTCGCCAAAGAATTCGGCCTCGAACCGGCGAACGCCATGAACGTCGCCAAAACCCTCAAAGACCACGACGACACCGACTTCCACCTCGTCATCCAAGCCGCCCACTACTTCGCAAACCACGACTGCCACACCATGACCCCACGCATGGCGCCCATCCCAGGATTCAGCGCCAAATGGCTCGGCACACCCAACTCCCAACGCCGCAAAGCGATATGCCAGCTCACCGGACAAGACAATCTCACCTTCCAGGAACGCCCGAACGAACTCCGACTACGCCTCATGGACGCCGAACACCACGACCAACCCGACCTCATCGTCACCCAACCATGGGTCCGCAACCAGCCAACCGACATCGAACACGCCATCATCATCGAAAACAAAGGCACCTACCAGGCCATGCCCACCGTCGAACACGCCATCTGCATCCTCGGCAACGGATACGCCGCAACATCACACATCACAACACTCCTGCCATGGCTCACCACCATCCCCAACATCATCTACTGGGGCGACATGGACGCCAACGGACTCGACATCCTCTCCAAACTACGCGCCACCGGCATCCCATGCACATCCATACTGATGGACACCACCGCATACCGGACATACGAACAATACGGCACCCAACTCGACGCCAAAAACAAACCCCTCACCACACAAACCCCACAACCCACACCCGGACTCACCACCGAAGAACGCAAACTCTACGAAACACTCTGCACAGGAACAGACATCCAATACCTACGCATCGAACAGGAACGCATCCCCATACGCGACGCCACAACCATCCTGCACGACCAACACCACTGGCCAATCGACATACCCGGCAACGACATACCAAACAACAACACCAAATAGAACACCTGTTCGAAACCACAACAAAAATACGCTATCCTATACAACAGAACAGGCAACACCAAGCGGAAGAACACCATGACAACCAAACGCAACAACACGACACACAACGAAGTCGTGGTCGAACGCGTACTCACCAGCGACGCATTCCTCACACGCGAAATCAAAAAAGCCCCCATGAAAACAACGGGCGACTCACTCATAGCAGACCTCACCCACCTACCCAACGACCTCAAAATCACCATCCAAGGCGCTCGCGAGCACAATCTCAAGAACGTGGACTTGGAGTTTCCTCGCAACCGCATGGTGGTGTTCACCGGCCTGTCGGGTTCGGGCAAATCCTCGTTGGCGTTCGATACGCTGTTCGCCGAGGGCCAGCGCAGGTATGTCGAATCGCTGTCGGCGTACGCGCGCCAGTTTCTGGGGCAGATGGACAAGCCGGACGTCGACTTCATCGAGGGGCTGAGCCCCGCGGTTTCGATCGACCAGAAGACCACGAACCGCAATCCGCGTTCGACGGTCGGCACAATCACCGAGATCTATGATTATCTGCGACTGCTGTTCGCCCGCACCGGCATTCCGCATTGTCCGGAATGCGGCGCCCTGGTAAGCGCGCAAACACCGCAGCAGATGGTGGACACGTTGCTGAAGTATCCGGAACGCACGCGTTTCCAGATTCTCGCGCCGGTCGTGCGCGGCCGCAAGGGCGAATTCGAGGATCTGCTCGAACTGCTGCGTGGCGATGGTTACGCGCGTGCGCTGATCGACGGTGAGATGCGGCAATTGTCCGATGACATCAAGCTCGCCAAGCAGAAGAAGCACACCATCGAAGTGGTGGTGGATCGTCTGGTGGTCAAGGACGGTATCCGCCAGCGTCTGACCGATTCCATCGAAACGGCGTTGAAGCTTTCCAAAGGCGTGGTCGTCGCCGATTTCGTCGATTTGGACGAGAAGGATCCGGACCGTCGCAAGCCGTTCTCCGAGAAACGTGCCTGCCCGAACGGCCATCAGCTGGAACTCGACGAGATCGAACCGCGCACCTTCTCCTTCAACGCGCCGTATGGCGCCTGCCCTGAATGCACGGGTATCGGATACAAGCTGGAAATCGACCCCGAACTGGTCATTCCCGATCCGGACAAGACGCTGAACGAGAACGCCATCGAACCGTGGGGCATGACCAAAGGCACCGGCGAATACTACCGCCATGTGCTTGAGGGACTCGGCGATGAGATGGGCTTCGACCTGGACACGCCTTGGAAGGATCTGCCCAAGGACGCGCGCGACGCCATCATGTATGGCCGCGATTTCAAGGTGCAGGTCTCGTACCGCAACCGTTGGGGTCGCATGCGCGAGTATTCCACCGGTTTCGAAGGCGTGGTGCGCACGTTGATGCGCCGGCATGACGAAACCGATTCCGACCAGATGAAGCAGTATTACGAGTCGTACATGCGCGAGGTGCCATGCCAGGCGTGCCATGGGCGGCGTCTGCGTCCGGAAGTGCTTGCCGTCACCGTGGACGACGAGTCCATCGCGGACGTGTGCGACATGTCCGCCGAACGGAGCCTCGCATGGATCAACGGCCTAGAACTCGAAGGCTCGGCCGCGCAGATAGCCGGCGAAGTCGTCAAGGAGATCCGCGCACGCCTCGGCTTCCTCAACGATGTCGGCCTGAACTATCTGACGTTGTCGCGTGCGGCGAAGACCCTGTCGGGCGGCGAGGCGCAGCGCATCCGACTGGCCACCCAGATCGGCTCCGGCCTGGTGGGCGTCATGTATGTGCTGGACGAACCATCCATCGGCCTGCATCAGCGTGACAACGAACGGCTGATCGGCACATTGCATCATTTGCGCGACCTCGGCAACACGCTGATCGTCGTCGAACATGACGAGGACACCATCAGAAACGCGGACTGGGTCATCGACATCGGTCCGGGCGCCGGCGAACATGGCGGCGAGGTCGTGTATTCCGGCCCCGCCAGAAAAATCACCGAAGCGCCACGCTCCATCACCGGCGACTACATCGCCGGCCGACGGAAGATCGAAGTGCCCGCCGCACGCCGCAAGACGCATAAGACCAAGCAGCTGCGCGTGGTCGGAGCCCGCGAGAACAACCTCAAGAACCTGAACGTCAATTTCCCGCTGGGCGTGTTCACCTGCGTGACGGGCGTGTCCGGTTCCGGCAAATCCACGCTGGTCAACCAGATCCTTTATCCGGTGCTTGCGGACAAGCTGAACGGCGCGCGCATCGTGCCCGGCAAGCACACGCGCGTGGAAGGCGTGGACCAGTGCGACAAGGTGATCCACGTCGACCAGAATCCGATCGGCCGCACTCCGCGTTCCAATCCCGCCACCTATACGGGAGTATGGGACAAAATCCGCACGCTGTTCGCCAAGACGCCCGAAGCGCAGGTGCGCGGCTATGGTCCCGGACGGTTCTCGTTCAACGTCAAGGGAGGCCGCTGCGAGGCATGCCACGGCGACGGCACGTTGAAAATCGAAATGAACTTCCTGCCGGACGTGTACGTGGACTGCGAGGAATGCCACGGCCAGCGCTACAACCGCGAGACTCTCGAAGTGAAGTACAACGGCAAATCGGTCGCCGACGTGCTGAACATGCCCATCGAGGAGGCCGCGCAGTTCTTCAAGGCGTACCCGTCCATCTCGCGTTACCTGGACACCCTGGTGCAGGTCGGTCTCGGCTATATCCGGCTCGGCCAGCCGGCGCCGACGCTGTCCGGCGGCGAATCGCAGCGCGTGAAACTCGCGACGGAACTCCAACGGCGTTCCACCGGCAAAACCGTGTACATCCTCGACGAGCCGACCACCGGCCTGCATTTCGAGGACGTGCGCAAACTGCTGCTCGTATTGCAGGGATTGGTGGACAAGGGCAACGCCGTCATCGTCATCGAGCACAATCTCGACGTGGTCAAATCCGCGGATTGGATCATCGATCTGGGGCCGGAAGGCGGTGACGGCGGCGGCACCATCGTCACCGAAGGCACGCCGGAGCAGGTCGCGCGATGCGAACAGTCGTGGACGGGCAAGTTCCTTAGGGATATGCTGTGACTGATTTCGAACGACACAGTCCGGACGTGTGGCGCAAAACGGCGGATGCGTTACGGGAAACCGCAGTATCGGACGCCGGCACCCAATCCGACGGCAGGGGAGTGAACAAGAACGGCGCGCCCCTGTTGGGGGATACTCGCGACCTGTTCCGTCCGAAAACCTCCGACATTCCCGCGCAGCCGGGCGTATACAAGTGGCGTGACGGCGAGGGGCGCGTCATCTACGTTGGCAAGGCCAAGAACCTGCGCAACCGGCTGACGAACTACTTCCAGCCGCTCTACCAGCTGCATCCACGCACCCAGACCATGGTGTTGACGGCTCGCAGCCTCGAATGGACGGTAGTGGGTACGGAACTGGAGTCGCTCACACTCGAATACACGTGGATCAAGGAGTTCGACCCACGATTCAACGTGGTGTTCCGCGATGACAAGACCTACCCGTATCTGGCCATCTCATCAGGCGAACGCATCCCACGCGTATGGGTGACTCGCAGCCGCAAACGTCGCGATACCAGATATTTCGGCCCGTACGCCAAGGTATGGGATCTTCGGCACAGCCTCGACGCGTTGCTGAAAACGTTTCCCGTGCGCACATGCTCGAAGAGCGTGTTCCACAAGGCGCAGTTGACGGGCCGTCCATGTCTGTTGGCATCGATCGGCAAATGCTCCGCTCCATGCGTGAACCGTATCGGCGCTGACGAGCATCGCAGGATGTGCGAGCAGCTTGTCGGCGTGATGACCGGCCGAATCGGCAAATCGTATATCGCCCAACTGACCCGCGACATGAAGCAGGCGAGCGCCGAACTGGAATTCGAGAAGGCGGCCCGGCTGCGCGATCAGATCCAAATGCTCGGGACCGTGGTCCAGCAGAACGCCGTCGTGTTCGATTCGGATGTCGACGCCGACGTGTTCGGCATCGCGTCCGACGAGCTTGAAGCCAGCGTGCACGCGTTCTTCGTGCGGTCCGGATCAATTCGCGGCGAACGTAACTGGAGTGTGGAGCGAGTCGAAGATGTGAGCGACGCGGAGTTGATCGCCGATCTGATCACTCAGGTATATTCGGAAACCACGGGGGAGAGCGCGGCCGTCTCCGATTCGACCGTCGTGACCGAGCGGCGCAATGCGATCGGTTCGACACAGACCGTGACCGCAACGGATGCTATCGCCCGTGCGCAGGCCACGAAGGAACGCAACGAACGTCAGGAGCAGACGGGACGTGCCGACCTGCTGGCTCCAATCGCGCCTGTTCCCCGTGAGGTGATCGTTCCAATCGAACCGTCGCGCAGCGCAGGGCTTGAGCAATGGCTAAGCGGATTGCGTGGAGCGGCCGTCACCATCCGTGTAGCCAGCAGAGGCGACAAGAAACAGCTTATGGACCGTGCCAACGACAATGCCAAGCAGGCGTTGGCACGCAGCAAGATGAGCCGTATCAGCGATATGGGCGCACGTTCCGATGCGATGAACGATGTGGCGAAGGCTCTTGGGCTTGAACAGGCGCCGTTGCGCATTGAATGCTACGACATTTCCAACACAGTCGGCGGCGCATTCCAGGTAGCGTCCATGGTGGTGTTCGAAGACGCGATCGCGAAAAAGTCGGAGTACCGCCGTTTCGCCATCCGAGGTGCGGACGGGCAGGGCGCGTTGGATGATTTGAGCGCATTGTATGAGACGTTGACCCGTCGTTTCCGCCATGGCAACATCGCCGGCGATTCCGGGGAAAGCATGGACAACGAGCGTCGGATGGCCACGCAAAATGATAGGTCGGATGGCACGAATGGTCCTGAAACGGATGCCGTGCAGCAGAACACCAACCGTCGCCATTTCGCCTATAAGCCGAATCTGGTCGTGGTCGATGGCGGCAAACCGCAGGTGATGGCGGCGGCCAAGGCGCTTGCCGACTGCGGCGTGGACGATGTGGCCGTTTGCGGATTGGCGAAGCGTCTTGAGGAGGTTTGGGTGCCGGATGACGACTATCCGATCATCCTCAAGCGACAATCCGAAGGCATGTATCTGCTGCAGCGGGTGCGTGACGAATCGCATCGTTTCGCCATCACCTACCATCGTCAGACCAGACGCAAAGGAGCTTTGCGTTCCGCTTTGGACGACATTCCCGGCATCGGCGAAGCCTATCAGAAACGGCTTCTCAACCATTTCGGCTCCGTACGCGCCATGCGTGAGGCGAGCGTGGAGGATTTCGAACAGGTCAAAGGCATCGGCCATGCCAAGGCCGAGAACATTTACCAGGCATTGCATTCGTCCGTTGACATTGCTTCGAAGGCGGAGGATGCCCTCCGAACAGTGAAATCGGATGGAAACAGTCCGAAAGATGAAAAGAAATAGAATCTGTAACGAGCAATCGCTTCTGCGTTGCTAGCATGATGAATGGTGAGAGTAAGGGAGGGAACATGACCGAGGTGGACCATCGGTGCGCGGTCCTTGGCAAACCCATCGCGCATTCGCTTTCCCCTGTATTGCATAATGCGGCCTATCGAGCTCTAGGACTTGACAGCTGGTCGTATGGCAGGCACGAGGTCGGCGAGACGGAGCTTGAGGATTTTTTGGAGTCGCTTGATTCCAGCTGGGCGGGACTGAGCCTGACCATGCCGTTGAAGAAGACCATCCAGCCATATGGCGTGCCATGCAACGCGTGGGCGAAAGAGCTGAAGGTGGCCAACACCGCCGTCTTCGACTGGTCTGGCGCGAACGATAAGAACGCCGCCATCCCTGCGATCAGGCTCTACAACACGGATGTGAAGGGAATTGAGCTCGCCTTCGAGCACTCGTATCGGGCACGTGGCATGCGGATGGATTCTGGACAAGACGGCGAGGCGGTGATCATCGGCAATGGCAACACCGCCACCTCGGCTTTGGCGGCCTGCACCGAGATGCCCCACATTGGACATGTCACCGTCGTGGCACGCCATCCCGATAAGAACGAGGCGCTTGAACCATTGGCGGAAAGCCATATGGGCGTCGGCTCCATAAGCATCGTCGCCATGGACCATGCGGCGAATCTGCTGTCCCATGCGGACGTCGTCATCAACACCATCCCCGGCCTTGCCGCCGATCCGATCGCCGAGGCGTTTGCCTCAGCCGGCATAGTCACGAACGGCACGCTACTCGACGTGGTCTATGATCCCCGCCCGACCAAGCTCATGCAGGCCTGGAGGTCATGCGGCGGCACCGCCATCGGCGGCGAGGAGATGCTGCTGTACCAAGCCATGATTCAAGTCTGGCTGATGACCGGCATATGGGACAACGATCCGCCGACCGAGCCCACCAGCCATCAGAAAGTCGAAGCATTGGAGCATGCCATGCGCTCCGCGCTTAAGGAGGCCCTGTGATGAACGAAAAGAACAACGCCGTCAACCAGGCAGGCAGACATACGAGCGCGCCTTCTCCGGCCGCAGGCTTCGAAGTGCTGCTCATCACCGGCATGAGCGGCGCGGGCCGGTCCCACGCGGCCAACAGCATCGAGGACATGGGCTGGTATGTGGTCGACAACATGCCGCCGAAACTGCTTGTCCCGCTGGTGGACATGATGACCAGCTCCGGTTCGAACATCCACAAACTCGCCGCGGTCATCGACGTGAGGTCACGTGACTATTTCGACGACCTGTCCGCCGTGCTGAGCCATCTGGACGATCTTGGGGTGAAGACCCGCATCCTGTTCCTCGACGCCAGCAACGAGGTGCTCATCAAGCGCTACGAATCCGTGCGCAGGCCCCATCCGCTGCAGCAGGGCAATCGTCTGATCGACGGCATCCTTGAGGAACGCGACCTGCTGAAGAACCTCAAAGAGCACGCCGACATCGTCATCGACACCTCGGCATTGAGCATCCATCAGCTGTCCACGAAACTGTACGAGGGTCTGCTTGGTTCCGGACCGACCACGGTTTCCGTGCATATCTTCAGTTTCGGATTCAAATACGGCATTCCGATAGACGCCGATTTCGTGGCGGACGTCCGGTTCCTTCCCAACCCGTTCTGGGTGCCGGAGCTTCGTTCGCTGACGGGCAAGGACAAACCGGTCAGCGACTACGTGCTCTCCAGCGAGGGCGCGGAGGAGTTCCTTGACGCCTACGAGAAAGCCATCGCCATCGCCATCGAAGGTTATGCGCAGGAAGACAAGCACTATGTGACCATCGCGTTCGGATGCACCGGCGGCCAGCACCGTTCCGTGGCCATGAGCGAGGCCTTGGCCAAGCGCCTGCGTGCGCGTGGTCTCACGGTCTCCGTATCGGCCCGCGAGCTGGACAAGCGTTCGGCCGATTGATGACCGCATTGTGAGAAGACAGTATCCAAATACAAAGAAAAGCTGCCGGCTTTGTCCAAGTTATTCGGTATCACAGTAAGCCGGTAGCAGTGCGGGTCGAGTCCGCGACTCGCCTGAAATTATAGGGAAGAACAGGAAAGTAGGAGGTTGGCTCTTGGCTCTTCTGGATGACGTCAAAAGCGAGCTGGCCGCAATCGACAACGAGTTGCCCATCGCCAAAAAGGCACAGGCGACTGCGATGATTCGATTCGGCAATGGTTTGCACTCGGTGGATCACCACATTCTCGTGCAGGCGCAGCTTGATTCCCAAGACGCGGCCATATGGCTGCAGGACACCATCAGAAATCTGTACGGCCACGAAGCCACGCTTACCCCCGTTTCCAGGCAGACGCCGACCGGCGTGGTGCAGCGCTTCATAGTCCGCGTCCCCAAGGGCAGCGCGGCTCTGGTGCTGCAGACCGGCCTGTACAGCCGTTACACCAAAAACATGGTGCTGGGTCTGCCGGGCGACATCATCAACGGCAAGATCGCCCAGATCAAGGCCGCCTGGCGTGGCGCGTTCCTCGCAGGCGGACACCTGTCCGACCCGGGCAAGGCCAGCTATCTCGAAATCGTATGTCCGAATCATGAGGCCGCGCTGGCGCTGGTCTCCACCGCGCGTCGTCTCGGCATCACCGCCAAGCCGCGTAAGCTGCGCAGCTCCGAACGTGTGACGTTGCGCGACCCCGATGCCATCGAACGCATGCTCATCCTCATGGGCGCCCCTCATTCCGCCCGCGAATGGACCGGAAAGCGTTCCGACGGAGAGGCCCGAGGCAAGGCGAACCGTCTGGCGAACTTCGATGACGCCAACATGCGCCGTAGCGCCAAGGCCGCCGCGGAAGCCTGCGATAAGGTCCGCCAGGCCTTTGAAATCCTCGGCGACGACGTTCCGGACAATCTTAAATCCGCCGGCCAGCTCCGACTCGACCATGCCGACGCGTCCCTTGAGCAGCTGGGCCGTCTCGCCGACCCGCCAATCACCAAGGACGCGATCGCCGGACGTATCCGTCGACTGCTGCAATTGGCTGAGAAAACGGAGAAGGCACGCCGTCAAGCGGCCTGATTTTCGTTTCCGGAAACAAAACACCATGCGACTTTTCCGTCGTATGGTGTTTTTTGTTCGTTTGGGCTTGTATTATGCGTAAGTGGCAATATGGCCATTCCACGCTTACAAGCGGCTAGGAAAGGATATACATGAAGACACTCAAGGATCTTGGAGATCTCAAGGGCAAGCGCGTTCTGGTTCGCGCCGATTTCAACGTTCCGCTGGACGGCACCACGATCACCGATGATGGTCGCATCAAGGCCGCCCTGCCTACCATCAAGGCTCTGCGCGAGCAGGGCGCTAAGGTCATTCTGATGGCCCACCTCGGCCGTCCGAAGGGCAAGGTCGTTCCGGAACTGTCCCTGGCTCCGGTCGCCGCCCGTCTCGGCGAGCTGCTCGGCATCACCGTTCCGCTGGCTGCCGACACCTATGGTGAGGACGCCCAGGCCAAGGTCGCCGCTATGAACGATGGCGACGTCGTGCTGCTGCAGAACGTGCGTTTCAACCCGGAGGAAACCAGCAAGGATCCGGAAGAGCGCGCCACATACGCCAAGAAGATCGCCGCTCTCGGTGAGGTCTTCGTCTCCGACGGCTTCGGCGTCGTGCACCGCGCCCAGGGCTCCAACTACGACGTCGCCGCCGATCTGCCGGCCGCCGCTGGCCTGCTGGTCGAGAAGGAAGTCAAGGCCCTGTCCAAGGCCACCGAGAACCCGG
>ENA-UOIV01000373-UOIV01000373.1-human-gut-metagenome-genome-assembly--contig:-C59-NODE-373-length-51533-cov-13.138292_pt1 | contig 51533 bp, 39 predicted proteins | sample MGYA00242333_ERZ723880 | MGnify/ENA metagenome assembly ERZ723880 | reverse complement strand
GCAATGTCGGCCTTGTTGGTCGCAATGTCGGCCTTGTTGGTGGCAATGTCAGTCTTGTTCTGGTCAATGGCCTTCTTGTTGGTGGCAACCGCAGTATCCAAAGCAGTCAGATTCTGGCCTACCGTGTTATCGGCACTGACGATTTTGCCCTGGCCGGCTGCTGTCGTTCCATCTTTGAAGCCTTTTTCTACACTGACAGCCTTATTGACTTTTTTATCCGTACCAACTACCAGTTTGCCATCTTTATCAACATGGAGCGCCGTATCTACTTTGGCTTTATCTAAATCAGCTTTGTCTGCCTTCGTTGCAAGGGCGTTATCAGCAGCTTGTTTATTAGCTGCAACCGCAGTATCTAAAGCTGTCAGATTCTCGCCTACCGTGTTATCGGCACTGACGATTTTGCCCTGGCCGGCTGCTGTCGTTCCATCTTTGAAGCCTTTTTCTACACTGACAGCCTTATTGACTTTTTTATCCGTACCAACTACCAGTTTGCCATCTTTATCAACATGGAGCGCCGTATCTACTTTGGCATTATCTACTTTCTCTTTAAGAGGATCAAAATCCTTTTTGTTGGCCTTAGCATCTAAATCTGCTTTGTCTGCTTTCCCTACAACAGCTACATCTAGTGCATCCAAATTAGCACCTACGGTACTATCAGACTTAACAATTTTTCCCCCTTGTGTCGTTCCATCTATAATCCCTTTAGTTACATTCACCGGCTTCATAATAGGTCTAGTTACTCCTGTTTTAGGAGAAACTTCTAAAGTCGTCCCATTAAGAACAACCGGATTTGCTGCACCTACTACAGAAATACCAGCAACAGTGGCACCCATCAAGCCTGCTAAAATAGCCGTCGTCAATTTTTTTCCTGATAATTTCATACTCGTTTCCTCCTTATCTTCTTTCGAAAACCGTCATATATTTGTACCAGTAATGAATGATTAATGAGGACAATTACAAATATATGGCCCCGGGCAGTAAACAATCCGTATGGCAAATCCTACGATTGCCATTCCCATATGCTCTTAGGCAGGAGGAGTTTTGCGTACGCAAAAAAGACAGCATACGATTACACTGTCTCCTAAAATCATATGTATGAAGGCTCATCGCCATTTTCACCAGATTTAAAGCATAGTTATACCCCCCCGTGTATTTTTATGCATAGCACACAGAACCACTGCCTGTGAAGTTGCTAATACTCTACAAATCACACGTTCAGGAGCCATACGGTTTTTCCCCCCCTTCATAAAAAAATATTCATTACCTGTGCTTTATTATACTAAATAGAGAATCATTTGTCACGTTTCTATTTCATCAAAAAACGGTGTCAACATATTGCTGGAATTTTTTGAATGAGAAGAAGGGCCCCGGTATAATGCTACATAATATGTTGATAACCACCATTTTCTATGAGTCGCATCTATTCACCTGGCTGGGTCAAGGCTTTATGGATACCCTCCCAGTTTGCCATTAAGTACTGATAGCCGTCCCGGATAGCTTTTTCCCGTTGTGGATTCTTCCACAGTTTTCACTGAACTTCTTTTACGAAAGCTGCGTGGTCATTCACTCTCAGCGCATCATACAAACCCGTACTTGCGCCCTTGCCCGCAATCTTGCTTAGTGTAAAATTTTACCCGGCAGGGGAATTTTTCCAGAAGCAGTAAAATAGGAAAGCCTCCCCTTGATCTGATGACTCTATTTAGGCTGAAAGGAAGTTATCTCATTGGCTCGAAGAAATGAACTGTCAGCTTATAGCTATGGCTCTGGAGCGTATTGACGCAGAGCTGTATCAGATTTACAAGTTACAGGGTGGCGTGTGGCACGCCGGGACTTCCGGACGATTTACTGCTGCTATGGAGAGATGACCTATACCAGAAGACTTCTGAATGGGAAACTATAGGCCAGGATGCCTGGAGGAGCGAATAGGCGTTTATGGAGTTTCTTCTTCCCCAATGGGGAGACTTGCCAGAGCTATACAGGAATACGGATTCAATCGAAGCCACGGAGATCGTAATGATGGACAGTCAAATGAATTGCCGAGGAAGTTTGACACTTGCGAAGAAAGCATGACAAAAATCCCACCGGATAACCGATGGGATTTTCAAATTACTGTTTAAACTTGTCTATGATTTTATCAAGGAAGGAGCTCTTTCCTTTATACTGCGAGCAGTCTTCTCCCATTTCATTGGCAAAGTGAAGGAGTGCGTTCTTCTGGTCTTCGTTCAGCCGCTTAGGCACCGTCACATGGACTTCCACATAGAGGTTCCCTTTGCGGGAGGACTGCAGATGAGGCATGCCTTCGCCGGAGATGCGGAACCGGGTGCCTGTCTGGGTACCGGCTGGAACCTTGAGTTCCACTTCCTTGTCCAGGGTCTTCACTTTGATGGTGGAGCCAAGGGCTGCTACAGGATAGGAAATATTGACGGTCTTGTAAAGGTCGTCGCCTTCCCTTTCAAAGTCCGAATCGTCTTCCACATAAATGTAGACATAGAGGTCTCCTTTCGGACCGCCTCTCCTGCCGGGCTCTCCTTCGCCGGCCACCCGCATGCGGACGCCGCTGTCGGCGCCGGCAGGGATATTGACTTCAATGGTCTTGGTCGCTCTGACAGTACCACTGCCATGGCATTCCTTGCACTTGTTTTTGATAATCTTCCCTGTGCCGCCGCACTGCTGACAGGTGACGATATTTACCATCTGTCCGAAGGGGCCGTTTCTTACAATACGCTGCTGACCTGTGCCGTGGCAGGCAGGGCAGGTATCTACGGAGGAGCCCGGTTCTGCGCCGCTGCCGTGGCAGTGGCTGCAGGTATCGTTCTTGGTAACGGAGAATTTCTTCTTCACACCGGTGAAGGCTTCCCGAAGGGTAATGGTCATATCGTAGCGGAGGTCTGCCCCCTGCTCGGGGCCATTGTTTCTCCGACGGCTGCCGCCGGTGAACATGTCGAAAATGTCACCCATATCGAAGCCGCCGAAGTCGAAGCCCTGGCCGTTGAATCCGCCCTGGCCGAATCCACCGAAGCCCCCGGCGCCGGCGCCGCCGCGGGAGGCCTGCTGGAAGGCATCATGGCCGAGCTGGTCATACTGGGCTCTCTTGTCGGCATCGGAAAGCACATGGTAGGCTTCATTGACCTCCTTGAATTTTTCCTCTGCCGCCTTGGGATTGTCCTTGTTCAGATCCGGATGGTATTTGCGGGCAAGTCTTCTGTATGCTTTTTTGATTTCATCATCGGTGGCGTTTTTGCTTACGCCAAGGATGTCATAATAATCCTTGCTGTCTGCCATAAAGAAATCACACTATTCCTTATTTCTTATCGTCGTCATTGACAACTTTATAGTCTGCGTCTACTACATTGTCCTTGTCTTTTTTAGCTCCGGCCTGAGGTCCCTGCTGAGCGCCGGCATTCTGGGCCTGCTGCTGTGCCTGCTGAGCCTGCTGTGCCTGCTGGTACAGTTTCTCAGTCAGTTCATGGAGCGGTTTGGTGAGAGCTTCTGCATCGGCTTTGATCTTTTCGGTGTCGTCGCCTTTCAGGGTCTCTTTCAGTTTGGCAATGGCGTCATTGACTTCCTTGACTTTGCCCTGGTCTGCTTTGTCTCCCAGTTCCTTCACTGTCTTTTCAGCCTGGTAAATGAGGGCTTCTGCATTGTTCTTGGCAGTAATGGCTTCTTTGCGTTTCTTGTCTTCTGCTTCATGGGCTTTGGCATCATCCTGCATTCTCTTGATTTCTTCATCAGAGAGGCCGGAGGAAGAGGTAATATCAATCTTCTGTTCCTTGCCGGTGCCCAGATCTTTGGCAGAAACATGAACAATGCCGTTGGCATCGATATCGAAGGTGACCTGAATCTGAGGAACTCCCCGCGGAGCCGGCGGAATATCGCTCAGTTCGAAGCGGCCCAGTGTCTTGTTATCAGCAGCCATGGGACGTTCACCCTGAAGAACATGGATATCAACGGAAGGCTGATTATCGACAGCGGTGGAGAATACCTGGGTCTTGGATGTAGGAATGGTAGTATTTCTCTTAATCATAGTGGTGAATACACCGCCCAGGGTTTCAATGCCCAGGGACAGCGGAGTCACATCGAGAAGCAGTACATCTTTGACTTCGCCTTTGAGAACACCGGCCTGAATAGCAGCACCGACTGCTACGGATTCATCGGGGTTTACACCCTTGGATGGTTCTTTATGGAATTTGTTGCGAATCAGGGTCTGTACGGCCGGAATACGGGAAGAACCACCTACCAGAAGGATCTTATCAATGTCGTCAATGGTGAGGTTGGCATCCTTCATGGCTCTTTCCATAGGTTCTACGGTAGCCTGTACCAGGTCTTCCGTAATCTGGTCGAATACGGCACGGGTCAGGGTTGCATCGAAGTGAACCGGCTGGCCATTGGAATCAATGGTAATGAAAGGCAGGTTAATGTCGGTGGACATAACAGAGGACAGTTCGATTTTTGCCTTTTCAGCAGCTTCTTTCAGTCTCTGGTTAGTCATGGGATCCCGTTTCAGTTCAAAGCCGTTCTGGTTCTTGAAGGTATCTGCAATCCAGTCCATCACGCGGGCATCGAAATCATCGCCGCCCAGATGGCCGTTGCCGCTGGAAGCTTCGACTTCAAATACGCCGTCTGCCAGATCAAGGATGGACACATCGAAGGTGCCGCCGCCCAGATCATAGACCAGGAAACGATGTTCCTTGCCGTCTTTAATCTTATCAAGGCCGTAAGCCAGGGCAGAGGCTGTCGGTTCGTTGATGATACGCAGAACCTTGAGGCCTGCAATGGCGCCGGCATCCTTGGTAGCCTGGCGCTGGCTGTCGGTGAAGTATGCCGGGCAGGTAATAACAGCTTCTGTGACTTTTTCGCCCAGATATGCTTCTGCATCCACTTTCAGCTTCTGCAGAATCATAGCGGAAATTTCCTGGGGTGTATAGGATTTGCCGTCAATGGTGACTTTGTAATCGCTGCCCATGTGACGTTTAATGGAAACTACGGTGCGGTCCGGGTTGGACACAGCCTGTCTTTTAGCCAGCTGGCCTACCAGGCGTTCCCCGTTCTTGGAGAAACCTACCACAGAAGGAGTCAGACGAGAGCCTTCAGCGTTAGGAATAACGACAGGCTCGCCGCCTTCCATCACTGCAACAACGGAGTTTGTCGTACCTAAATCAATACCAATTACTTTTGACATTTAAAATGTCTCCTTTCATGCATGTATTTCTAATGGAAAACAGAAAATTCTATGTAACTGCCAATGTCAGCTGTTTTTCACAACCTGTACCTTGGCAGGCCTTAAAACGGTATCTTTATAGAGATAGCCCTTCTGGAAAACCAGGGCAATGGTTTCATCATCCATTTCATCGGATGCAACCATCATGACGGCCTCATGGAAATGGGGATCAAAAGGTTTTCCTTTGGCTTCAATTTCCTTGACGCCAAAGTCATTCATAATTTTGACCATCTGTTTCTGGAGAAGTTCAAATCCCTTCAGATAGGCCTCCCCGGAACCATCTTTTTTCATATGGGAAAGGGCTAGTTCAAAGTTGTCCAGTACCGGAAGGAAGGATTTCAGCGTTTCCGCCTTGTAGGTATCTGCCGCTTTGGCTTCGTTGTCTTTCGTGCGGCGGCGGAAATTGTCGAAATCCGCCTGCAGACGTACATACTGGGACAGGGCGGTCTGCAGCTTGACTTCCTCCGATTTGGCTTTATCTTCGGCCTCTTTGACTTTCTTCTGGGCATCTGCCGCCTGTTTGGTCAGGAAAATCACCTGCTGCTGCAGTTCCTTCACCGTAGGCTTTGGCAGCTTTTCCGCTGTTTCTTCTTTCTTGTCCTTTGGTTCCTCCACATCCACTTTGACTTTCATTTCTTCCTTTTTCTTCATTGGGGAGCCTCCTTCATCTATTCTTTATTCTTCAAAAGCTGATCCAGTCTATCCTGCATAAACCGCATCATACCGATAATCTTGCTGTACTGCATCCGGGTAGGTCCCAGCACTGCCACCGATCCGATGACCCTGCCGCCCGAGAAAAACTGGGCTCTCACAATGGACAGGTCCGAAAGGGATTTCATGGGGTTCTCCGTGCCGATATGGACTGCAATGGGCTGATCCGAACTGGACAGAAGCATGCTTTCCAGCATGTCCCGCTGTTCCAAAAGGTTCAGGATATCCTGCATTTTCTCCACATTCTTGAATTCCGGCTGCTCAATCAGCTGGGATGCACCGCCGGAATAGACTTCCTGCTGCGGGGTCAATACCCGCTGCAGGGTTTTGAACACATTCACATAGGGGCTGAGATTCTTTTCTATATCTTTCTGGAAGGTAAGGATCTCTTTCTCATCCATGCTGTCAATGTCACGGCCATGGAGGAAATGGTTCATCCTGTCTGCCAGCAGCTGCATTTCATCAAAGGTACTTCCCTTTGGGATTTCCACCACTGCATTGGACACATCCCCCCGGTCTGTAACGACCAGCAGAATGGCTCTTTCTCCATCCAGGGGAAGGAATCGGATATAGTTGAATTTCTTCTTGATTCCCGCTGACGTTGCCACAGACAGGTTATGGGTGAGCGATGATACCGCCTTTGCCATGTTGCGGAAAATCTCATCCACCTTGGTCACATGATCCAGGAGCATGCTGTCAATCATGGATTTTTCTTCACTGGAAACGGGAGCCGGCTGCATGAGCCAGTCCACGTAAAAACGATATCCCTTGATGGAAGGGATACGTCCTGCTGAAGTATGGGGCTGTTCCAGATATCCTTCATCCTCCAGGTCCTGCATTTCATTGCGGATGGTGGCGCTGCTGACGCCCAGGTTGTACTTCTTCGCAATGGTCCTGGAGCCTACCGGTTCAGCGGTATCCGCATAATCCTGTACAACGGCCCACAGTACTTTTCTTTTTCTTTCATTCAGTTCATTGGACCCAACGCGGGGTTCATTCTTGTTTGTTCTGCGTGCTGCCATCATTATCACCTTGTTATTAGCACTCATTGGTCTCGAGTGCTAACTTACGTTATTAGAATATCATTCATGCCCCTCCCTGTCAAGACTTTCTCCCCTTCTTTTCCATTTTTCCATGTAAAAAAGCACCTCCCAAAGGAAGTGCTTTTTAGTGAGCTAGTAGACTAGTGGACTAGTGAACCAGTCGAAGTCAATGTTAGCGGGAACCAAGATTCTTCGCTTCGCTCAGAATGACGATGGGGCGGTAAGGTTAGCACATAACACAGTCTGATGTCTGACCTCTACCATCTATCGTCTCCCTCACCCCACGTAACCCAGCCAGTGCCAATAAGTGGCAGAGAATACAAGAATCATGGCATAAGCCAGCACGGTGAAAGGAATGCCGGTAATAAGGAAATCCTTGGATGTAATGTATCCAGTGCTGTAGGCAATCATATTCTGCGGGGCATTCACCGGCAGGATGTAGCCAAAGCAGATGGTATACTGAAGAATCATGGTCATGCCCAGTACATCAATGCCCGGCGTCTTCACGCTCTGAAGAACTGCAATGACAATCGGGATCATGGCCGATGCCAGCCCTGTGGCACTGGCAAAGCCCAGATGGATAATGGTGAGGAAGAAGGCCAGCACCGCAATGACTACAAGAGGAGACATGGTTTCCATGCCGAAGAGGGCCACGAAATGGTTGGCCAGCCAGATGGCAGCCCCTGATTTCAGAAGGGCCGTGCCCAGACTGATGCCTACGCCGAAAAGGGTGACGGTTCCCCAGTTGATATGGGGGACTGCCTGTTTCCAGGTCATAAATCCCACTTTCGGAAGCATCATGAGCATAATGCCGGTAATGGTGACGGTGGTAGTATCAAAGGGATGAAGTTTCTTCTCCGTTACCCAGAAGAAAAGGAGCAGCACCGAAATCAAAAGCAGTTTCTTTTCATCCCGGGAAACAGGCCCCAGGTCCTTCAGCATTTTTTCCAATGCTTCCCTGCCGCCAGGCATTTCCTTCACTTCAGGAGGCATGACATGGATGAGGAGGAAATAAAGCACCACCGACATAATGGCTGCATAGGGAGCAGCAGCGATAAACCATTCCAGCCAGCTGATATCCTTGCCCAGTACCTGTTGGATAAATCCGATGGCCACCATGTTCTGGGCAGCTGCGGTCTTGATACCGATATTCCAGAGGGAATCAGCCTGAGCCACCGCCATCATGAGCACAGCAGCAAAGGTGGAGCCCTTCTCTAGCCCAAAGGCCCGGATAATGCCTACCACGATAGGCACCATGCAGGATACACGGGCCGTAGTAGAGGGAACGAAGAAGGAAAGCAGGAATCCCACGAAAATGACGCCAATCACCAGATGGCTGGATTTCACGCCGATATGGGACATAACCACCAGGGCGATACGCTTATCCAGACCCGTAATCATCATGCCTGCCGACAGGAACATGGCACCTGCCACCAGAGCCCAGGCTGAAGTGGAGAATCCGGAAAGCCCCATCTGCAGGGCTTTCCCGGTGCCAAGAAGAGTCTCCGGTTTGGCGGGATTAGGCGCCATGCCCAGAGAAAATGCCATAAACACCACAATAACAAACGCACTGACCGGATAGGAAACTCCTTCGGTCATCCAGATAATGACTGCAAACACAAGGATACCGATGAGCCGGTGTCCCTGGGTAGGCAGATCTACAGGAGTCGGGAAGAGGTACACCAGTGCCATGGCAGCCAATGCCAGGAATAGGCCATATTTCTTTCCAAATCCTTCTGACTGATTCATAAGCCACCCCCAAATATAGAAAATGAAGCACCATTCATGAGGAAACAACGGGCATCGTCTCCATTCATGAAAGAGGCACTTTCCCTAAGCAAAAAAGCTCCTGTTATCCCCTGGGGGAAAACAAGAGCTTCGTTGCACTTTATGAATATATTTCAGTATATCCATGAAAGGTTGACTTGTCAATGGGAAACAAAAAAGCCCCCGCCTGAGCGGGGACCTTTGACGGTCATCAGTCAGCGCTGAAAGGAAGCAGAGCAATAGCTCTTGCTCTCTTAATAGCGAGATTGATTTTGCGCTGATGCTTTGCGCATGTTCCGGTTACACGACGGGGCAGAATCTTGCCTCTTTCGGAAACGAAACGACGCAGTGCAGCAACGTTCTTATAATCAATGGTGTCTACGTGATCTACGCAGCACTGGCAGACCTTTCTTCTCGGTCTTCTTACTCTATCTCTTCTAATCATGCTTTTCTATATCCTCCAAAATCAATGCATATCAGAACGGAATATCTTCATCTTTGGACGACGTACCGAACTGTCCAAAATTTCCTCCCGGCTGGCCTCCCTGTCCGGCTGGATTATTGTTATAACCGCCATTTCCGCCGTTATAACCGTTTCCACCGAAACCGCCATTATTTCCACCGAAGCCGCCGCCAAAGGAACCTCCCTGCTGCGGACCGTAGGAAGAATTGCGCGGAGTGCCGATTGGAATGGCAATGGTATTGGCCACAACTTCTGTTACATATCTCTTTGTGCCATCCTGAGCATCATAGGAACGACTGGAAATCCGTCCTTCCACAAATACACGGGTGCCTTTTTTCAGCTGATTTCCAACAGCTTCTGCCAGGGGACCCCAGGCAACAACATTAATCCAGTCTGTAAGCTCCCGCTGTTCGCCCTGGGGGGTTGTATAGGTACGGCTTACTGCTACAGAAAACGATGCTACGGAACGGCCGGTCTTCGTTGCACGAATCACCGGATCCCGTCCTAGATTTCCCAAGATTTGAACTGAATTCATTGTGCTACCTCTTAGTCATCCTGTTTTACAATGATATGACGGATAATTTCTTCATGAATCTTGATAACGCGGTCAAGTTCTTTAATCTGCGCCGGGTCAGCCTGGAAATCAACTACTACGTAGTATCCTTCACTCTGATGCTTGACTTCGTACGCAAGATGACGTTTGCCCCATTCATCAGTATTGTCAATGGTACCACCGATTCTGGTAATGGTGTCCTGTACCAGTTTGACAGCAGCCTTGATAACTTCATCATTAGCTGCATTCACAATGAACATAACTTCATACTTTTTCACGAAATTCGCCTCCTTTTCGGACCTATGTCCCGCACTCACTGCGGGCCAGGAAGTTACTTGTAAAATAACAAGCTTATTTATTATACAAGAGCGGATGGGAAAAAGCAAATTATTTTTTATAAATTCCCTTTGCTGCATTTTCCCTCTTCGGCCCAGGAACATAGCTGGTCATAGAAGCAGGAAACTGCCTTTCAGGGGCTTCCTATCCGGCGTGGCACGGAGGTTATTCATGGCGGCAGGAAACGGTCTGCGAAAGATTTTCCTGTCCGTCATGGCACCGATAGAATATACCAAAGCAGGAAATCTATTTCTTCTTCTTGCTTACCATGAATCCCGTAGCCTGCTGGTTGGCCATGATGACCACATCACTGATCTGCACCCGTTTGGGCTGATCTGCCACGAAGGCAATGATATTGGCAATATCTTCTGCCTGCAGCGCATCTACGCCTTCATATACCCGGGCTGCCCTTTCCTTATCGCCATGGAAACGGACTTCGCTGAAAGGAGTCTCCACAATGCCCGGCTGGATGGTGGTCACCTTGATATCACTGTCTATGACATCGATGCGGACACCGTCGCTGAACGTTTTCACCGCTGCCTTGGTGGCGCAGTACACCGCTGCCCCTGCATAGGCATAGAGGCCGGCGGTGGAGCCCAGGTTGATAATATGGCCCTCATTCTTTTCCAGCATGGCCGGAAGGAAGGCGCGGGTCATCAGAAAGAGGCCTTTGATATTGGTATCAATCATCTGAAGAATATCTTCTTCTTTTGTTTCCCCGTAAGGTTCCAGTCCCCTGGCCAAGCCGGCATCATTCAGAAGAATGCGGGGCGCTCCCAGTTCTGCAAGGCAGCGGGAAGCCACCTCACGGATGGCATCGCCATCCCTCACATCCAGCTCAAAGCAGGCAACCGGCACAGCCATGGCCCCCTCGATTTCTTTTTTTACCTCTTCCAGCTTTTCTTTATTTCTGGCAGCCAGAGCCAGTCCATACCCCTTGGCGGCCAGCGCTTTGGCACTGGCAAGACCGATACCACTGGTGGCCCCTGTAATGAATGCGTAGGAACTCATGATAATCCTCCTTCTTTTTCTGCTATAATAGTAGGAACCGGCAGAAAATTCCCCGGTCTTATACATTCATTATACTGGTTTCATTTCCATTTTCATAATAAATAAAGGAGTTTCTATGAAATCCATTATTCTGGCCGCCCTTATGGTGACAGCTGCCCTTTCCGCCGGCGGATGCGGCACGCCAAAGGCTCCCGCCCCCTCTCCAGCTGCTTCTTCTGCTGCTGTTCCTGCGGTCCACCAGATTAACGAAGAATCGCAGCAGATTTACCAGAAAGCAGTTACTGCCTACGGAAAAGGAGATCATCTCCATGCCCTGGAACTTGCCAATCAGGCTCTGGAGAAAGACGGCGAAAATTACAAAGCCCTTTCTCTGAAAGGCATTATCCAGGCCTTTGATATATCACCGGAAGAAGGCATTGGGACCATCCAAAAATCCCTCTCCATCAACCCGGACTACGTACAGGCTTATTTCGATATGGCCATGGCCCAGAAACTGGGGAAACACTACGATGAATCCATCCGCTTCTTCCAGAAGGTGCTGGATAAGGATCCCCATAACACCTGGTCCTACTACGGCATTGCCACCAACTACGCTGATAAAAAGGACAAGGCAAAGGCTTTGGAATATCTGAAAAAAGCAGTTGATCTGGACCCCAAAAACGTAAAGCCCCAGGCTGCCGCCCAGGACCACTTCCAGTGGCTCCATGGCGATGCCGATTTTCAGAAACTTGTAAAATAAAGGAGTTCCCATGAAATACGCTTTTATCCTGTCCATCGTATCCCTGGTCCTCTACCATGACAATGTCCTGTCTGCCGCCGGAGCTGCCGGATACCTTTCAGCCATTTTCTTTCTGGTCACGTACCGAGAAAAGCCCGCCATGCTGGCCATTGCCTGCATAGCGGCTGCCATCATTACCATCATGTACTTTTCCTGGGACTTCTCCCTTGCAGGCTACATGCACATAGGCATTGCCTGGTCCATGACCATTACCGCCTTTACCGCCATCCTCACCCTGGTCAGTCTTGTATATAAAGTAAAGAATCGCTGATTCGTGGCAATAAAAAAGCATCATTGATGAGAACATCAACGATGCTTTTTTGTTGCCTGTCAGTCGGCGTTTTTAGTAGATTTAAATTTCAGGAAAAAGCCCATAATGAGGAGCATGCATACCAGACCTGTCAGGTCTCCGAGAATACCGTTTCCTGTAATGCCGTCCACCAGATAGCCGGCCACGCAGCTCACAGCCACCACGAGAACATAGGGAATCTGGGTAGACACATGGTCTATGTGATGGCACTGGGCCCCGGCCGAGGCCAAAATGGTGGTATCGGAAATAGGCGATACATGGTCGCCGCCTACAGAACCGGCCAGCACGGCAGCCACCGTCATAATCATAAGATGGGTATCATTGGACACGATAGCCAGTACGATAGGAATGAGGATACCGAAGGTGCCCCAGGAAGTACCGGTAGCAAAAGCAAGGCCAATGGCCACCAGGAAAAACAGGGCCGGCAGCAGAATGGCAATGGTGGCGTTATCAGCAACCACGCTTCCTACATAGCCGCCGATGTTCAGGTAATCCTTACCTACAATGCCGGACAAGGTCCAGGCCAGGGACAGGATCATAATGGCAGAAGTCATCTGTTTGAAACCTTCTACAAAGCAGCTGCAGAAAGTGCTGAAGTCTAAAACCTTTCTGGGAATGTACAATACAAAGGTAAATACCAGAGCAATGAAAGAACCGATAACGAGACCTCTGGCAGATTCGCAGTTCGCAAAGGCTTCTGCCACGCCCTTTCCTTCCAGAATGCCGCCGGTATAAAGCATGCCGAACACGCAGCCGCCGATAAGGACCACCAGCGGAAGGATGAGATCGATGATTTTCCCATTTCCCACAGGCGCACTGCCTTCATCATCGGCATATTCCGCAGGAATCACCAGGGTGCCGCCGCTCTGCTTTTCATACCTGGCCATACGGGAAAAATCACGGCCTGAAGCGATGAGGATAATCATAAAAATCAGGGTGAGCCAAGCGTAAAGGTTCAAAGGAATGGTTTCCAGGAAAAGAGCAAAACCATCAATGGAACTGCCCTCCGGAAGAGAGGAGGTAACAGCAGCAGCCCAGCTGGAAACCGGAGCAATGATACATACCGGTGCTGCGGTGGCATCAATAATATAGGCCAGTTTCGCACGGGTAATCTTAAACCGGTCTGTCACAGGGCGCATCACGGTACCCACGGTGAGACAGTTGAAGTAATCATCAATGAAAATCAGGATACCAAGAGCCATGGTTACGAAAAGAGCGCTCTTCTTTCCTTTAATGGTGCGGGCTGCATAATCACCGTAAGCCTGAGAAGCACCGGACTTCTGGATGGCCGCCACCATAATCCCCAGAAGGACAAGGAATACAAGGATATACACATTGCTTCCCACCTTGTCCGACATAATGTGGAACATGGTGTCGATAGCACCCAGTATACTGAATCCTGCAAACATGAAGGCACCGATAAAGATACCTATGGCAAGAGACATGTACACTTCTTTGGTGGCCAGTGCCAGAATAATGGTAACTACAGGAGGCACCAGGGACCATACTGTTTGAGACATATAAATCATCCTCTCTCTTTTGACAATTTCCCATATCGTCAAATTGCAATAATTTTTATTATTATACAATACTTTCCCCGTTTGTAAAATGTTCGTAGTGATAAATTAGTGAACTAGTGGACTAGTGGACTAGTGGGCTAGGGAGCTGGTGAGCTGGTGAGGATTGGGGCTGGGGACCACTAGTCCACTAACTCACCAGCCCACTATTTCACATATTGCATTTTCCCCATAATGCTGTATAATATAGTACGTGGCTCTGCAGTACTGATTTATGGCAGTCTCCGGGCCCCGTGCAATGAAATCCCATGAACCCGGTCAGGTCCGAGAGGAAGCAGCCGTAAGTGGCCCTTTTCATGTGACACGGTGCATCCTGGAGGCTGTCATAAATGAGGACTGCAAGGCTTTTTTTATGTCTGGTTTTCCCTGCTGTATTGTATAATAGTAATAATAATTAATAAGGTAAGGATTCAGTTCCGGAATCCTTACAAATCCTTTTTCATCTTTCCTGCCAGGAGGTTATTTATGGCTTATTTAGCATTATATCGAAAATGGCGGCCCCGCACGTTTACGGAGGTGGTGGGGCAGAAGCATATTTCCATACCGCTCCAGCGGGCCATCGAGCAGGACCGGCTGGCTCATGCTTATCTTTTTTCCGGTCCCCGGGGTACAGGAAAAACCAGTATGGCCAAAATTCTGGCCAAAGCGGTGAACTGCCTTCATCCAAACGGCGTGAATCCCTGCAATGAATGCCAGAGCTGCCGGGAAATCAATGCAGGCTCCAGTCTGGATGTCTATGAAATCGATGCCGCTTCCAACCGCGGCATTGAGGAAATCCGGGCCCTTCGGGAATCGGTGCGCACCCTGCCGGCAGTGAGCCGGAAGAAGGTATACATTATCGATGAAGTACACATGCTCACCAAGGAAGCCTTCAATGCCCTCCTGAAAACGCTGGAGGAACCGCCGTCCCATGTGCTCTTTATTCTGGCCACCACGGAACCGGAAAAAATTCCCCTCACCATTCTTTCCAGATGCCAGCGGTATGAATTCCACCGGATTTCCGTGGAGGATATCAAAAACCATCTTCTCTATATTGCCAAAGAAAGTCATCTTCCCCTGACGGAAGAGGCAGCAGACCTCATTGCAGTCCGGGCAGACGGCGGCCTTCGCGACGCCCTGTCCCTGCTGGACCAGTGCTCCTCGGCCTCGGAATCCAAAGTTCTTGACGCTCCGGCGGTGTATGACCTTCTGGGCCTCACAGGAAAGGATATGATTCTGGATCTTTCCCATCATATCTTCAACGGTGACAGTTCTTCCGCCCTGTCCCTCTTTTACCGGATCCTGCAGGGCGGAAAAGAGCCGGCCTCCATTCTTCGTGACCTTCTGGAACATTTCAGAAACCTGATGATCTGCAAGGTCAATCCAAAGGCACCGGAATTTTCCCAGTACGGCAGCCAGGTGGAAACGCTTCGTTCCGATGCATCCCGCCTTCCCGCGCCTTACCTGGACGCCCTCTTTGACTATCTCCACGAAGCCCTCCATGAAACGAAACGGAGTTCTTCACCAAGGCTCAGCGCCGAAATGGGCCTTCTTCATCTCTGCCGCATGAAAGGGTCTAAATCCCTGGATTCCCTGGCCCAGCGGGTAGCCCAGCTGGAAGAAGAGGTGTCGCGCCTGAAGCGCGGCGCCCGGGCCATCCCGCCATCTCCATCACCGGCCCCGGTTCCTGGGCCCGCTCCTTCCTACCCTGCCGCACCTTCTTCTCCTGCCCCGGTTCCCGCATCGCCCATACCTGCCGGGTCGGCTGCTTTTTCTGCTCCGGAGCCCACCGCTCCCTCAGATATGCCCCCAAGGCCGGCAGTGCAGAGAAAGGATAGGCCGCCGGTCAGGGAAATGCCCCGAGCCCCTGCCCCCATGCCGGCAGCCGGACCGGCTGAAAACATGTCAGGGCAGCCGGCAGCAGCACCATCATCCCAACCTGATGCTTCTCTCATAGACCCCAAGACCTACCCTGCCATCTGGCAGAAGGTACTGTCCTATTTCATGTCAATCCGCCGTATCGATGTCTTCACCTGCCTTCGGAAGAGCACCCTCATTTACTGCACCCATACCAGGGCCATCGTGTCTGCGCCCCAGCAGTTTCTGGTGGCTGCAGGAAATAATAAGTCCTACCAGAAGGTAGCCGCCGAAGCCTTTGCTAAAGTCACCGGTTCTCCCATCCAGATGCATACAGTGCTGAAGGGCAGTGAGGAAGAAGCAGCGGCCTTTACTCTGCTCCAGTCTGCCCCAAAGGCAGCCCCCTCCTCTCCTTCCACTGAGATGGCAGAAAAGCCGATGCAGGACTACCGCCCTGTTTCCAGAGACCGTATTCCGGAGAAGGACCTGAAGGATCCGTCTTTAAATGAAGCCTTGAAAATCATGGCAGACTGTGATATATATGAAAAGACTGAATCATGAAACAGGAAATTGATTCAATATTACCTTAAGGAGGATTCATTATGTTTGGAAATAAAGCACAGATGCAGAACATGCTGAAAAAAGCGAAGAAAATGCAGGAAGAACTGCAGAAGAAGCAGGAAGAACTGAAGAAACAGACCGTTGACGTATCCGTAGGCGGCGGCGCCGTTTCCCTCACCATGAACGGTGAAAAGCAGATTACCGCACTGAAAATCGCTAAAGATGCCATCGATCCGGAAGATCCGGAAATGCTGGAAGACCTCATCACCACCGCTGTCAACGAAGCCGGCAAGAAAGCCGATGAAATGGTACAGAAGAGCATGAGCCAGGTCACCGGAGGCCTGGGCCTTCCCGGCGGCATGTTCTGATGAATAAAGATCTGGAAGAAGTAGCCCTGCAGTTCAGAAAGCTTCCCGGCATCGGCGTAAAAAGCGCCCGCCGTCTGGCTTACTTCATGCTGGAACGTCCCCAGGAGGAAGTGGATCTATTTCTGGATACCATCCGCCATGCCAGGAGCAGGGTATGCTACTGCTCTACCTGCTGCAATCTGGCCACCTCGGACCCCTGCGACATCTGCAGTGATGACCGCCGTGACCATTCCATCATCTGCGTGGTAGAACAGCCCCAGGATGTGACCGCCATGGAGCAGAGTCAGGAATACCACGGCCTGTACCACGTTCTTCACGGCGTTCTCTCCCCTCTGGACGGCATAGGTCCTGAGCAGCTGAAAATCAAGGAACTCCTGAAACGGCTGGAGAAGAACGATGTGAAAGAAGTCATCATTGCCACGGATCCGGATACGGAAGGTGAAGCCACGGCCTACTATCTTTCCCGGCTCATCAAACCGTCGGGCATCAAAGTCACCCGCATCGGCAGGGGCATTCCTGCCGGCGGCGCCGTAGGCTATACTGACGGCATCACCCTGGCGGGAGCCGTGGAAAACAGAAAGGAAATCTGATACCATGATTGAATCTTTAGGCGCCCTGGGCGGATATGGCATTACCAGTGTCATCGTCATCATTGTGGCGTTCTTCCTCTTTGCCCGGTTTGTGAAAAAAATCATCGGCAATATCATTATGGGCGGTCTTCTCTTCTGGCTGCTGAATACCATCGGAATCACCCATATGACCCTTACCACCATGCATGGCATTGTGGTAGCCCTCTTCGGAGTCCCCGGCACCATTGTGCTGGCCCTTCTGAATCTGGTAGGGTAAAAGGGCAATCAAAAAATCCTGAAAAGCTTCTGCTTTTCAGGATTTTTTTGACTGCCCTTACCCGTGAGCATTCAGGACTCTGTCTTTTCCGCCAGTTCGTCCCACTTCGCGTACAGCTTGTCCAGCTTCTTTTTCGCTTCCTCATACTCATCGGCCAGTTCTGCATAATTTTCAGGATTCATGCTCATCTGCACTGTATACATTTTCATAGTTGCTTCCAGCCGCCCGATTTCCATTTCCACATGACTTAATTTGGATACATCGGCGGCGGAAACCTCGGTCTTCACCTGGTGCTCATTTTCCCGGGACTTTTCTTCCTTCTCTTTCTCTTCTTCTTCCTCTTTACCGTTCCTGTCCTTTTCAAAAGCCTCAAGGTCCTGTTTCTTTTCCTTGTAGTAGCTGTAGTTGCCCAGGTATTCTGTGAGCTTTCCGTGATCCAGCTCCAGAATCCGGTCTGCCACTTTATCCAGGAAATAGCGGTCATGAGATACCACCAGGCAGGTGCCGCCGAAGGCCTCGATGGCATCTTCCATGATTTCCCTGGTAGGAATATCCAGATGGTTCGTCGGTTCATCGAGAATGAGGAAATTCGGTTTTTCCAGGAACAGGCAGAGCAGGGACAGGCGGGCCTTTTCGCCGCCGGAAAGCATGCCTACCGTCTTGAATACGTCATCTCCCCGGAAGAGGAACATGCCCAGAATGTTACGGGCTTCTTTTTCACCGAAGTTGAATGTATCCCGCACTTCGTCAAGCACTGTGAGCTTCGGATGGAGTCGTTCCTGTTCCTGGGAATAGTAACCCATTTTCACATTATTGCCCAGCTGGATAAAACCGGTATCAGGCTTCTTCTCTCCCGTAATCATTTTCAGGATGGTGGTCTTGCCTGCGCCGTTGGGGCCGATGAGTCCCACTGTTTCTCCCTTTTTGATATGGATAGTGAGATCCTTGAAAAGAATATGGCTGCCATAGGATCCTTCTACCCGAAGCACATCGAGCACCTTATCTGCGCATTCCTGAGGCGGGTCAAAATGGAAACGAAGGGATGCCTGGTGCACCGGTTTCTCCAGCCTCACCAGCCGGTTCAGCTGGGACTGACGCCCCCTGGCCTGCTTGGCTTTGATGCCTGCTTTGTAGCGGCGGATGTATTCCTCAGTTTCCTTGATATGTTCCTGCTGTTTTTCATAGGCTTTCTCATAGGCCCGGTCCTGGTTTTCCTTCGTTTCCATATACCGGGTATAGCCGCCGCGGAAGGAACGGATATGGTGATTCTCCAGATCAATGATTCCTGTAGCTGCACCGTCCAGGAAATAGCGGTCATGGGAAATCATGAGGATACCGCCTTTGTAGGAGCGAAGGTACTCCTCCAGCCATTCCAGCATGCCCATGTCCAGATGGTTCGTCGGTTCATCGAGAAGGAGGAAATCGGGATGACGCACAAAAGCAGCGGCCAGGTTGATTCTGACCTTCTGCCCGCCGGAGAAGGAATGGATATCCCGGTCCCAGTCATCATCGGAAAAGCCCAGACCTGTCAGAATTTTCCGGGTAGTGGATTCATAGTCATAGCCTCCCAGAAATTCAAAGCGGGCTTCCGCACGGCCATAGGCTTCCACCAGTTTTTCATCGCTTTTACTGCTTTCCAGCTCCCTGGCCAGAGTCTCCATCCGGTCTTTGTAATAGAGCACATCTTTCCAGGCGTCTTCCATTTCCTCCCGGATGGTATGGCTGGTGTAGTTGAAATCCTGGCGGAGGTAGCCGATAATGGCGCCATCACTGGCTTTCACGGAGCCCTTGTCCGCTTCCTCCGCGCCCATAATGCACTTCAAAAGAGTGGTCTTGCCGGCGCCATTGGCACCTACAAGGCCGATTCGTTCGCCGCTCCTTACTTCAAAGGAAACGTTTTCAAAAACTGTTTTGATTCCAAAGGATTTTGATAATCCGCTGATTTTTAAAACTGCCATTTCTTTCTCACTTGTATATAAAAGGATTCATAAGGTTTAAAAGGGTTCAGACCCTAGGCAATCAGAAACTATAGCTCTTCTATTTACTTCACAATATCTGCCTTAATGACGATAACGATTTCCGATTCCTCCGTAGACGTACTGCGGCTCTGGAAAAGCCGGCCCAGTAAGGGAATGTCTCCCAGAATCGGCACCTTCCTCATGGTTCTGGCCTGTTCTTTATCGATAAGTCCGCCAATGGTAAGCATGTCGCCTGATTGCAGCCGCACCATGGTGTTGGCGGAGCGGGTAATAATGCGATAGGCCTTCATTTCCGGCACTAGGTAGGGCGTGGCCACTTCCGCATGGACATCGGCAGTGATTTCATCATTTCTGCTGATAATAGGCGTATAGGTCAGTTTAATGCCGGCATCTTTGTATTCCGTCGCCGTGGTTTTGACCCCGTTTTCCATATGTTCCACAATCACCGGGATGCGGCTGCCTATGAGGATTTCCGCTTCCCTGCCGTTCATGGTCACCACGCTGGGCCGGGCCAGTACTTTGGCCTTCCCTCTGGTTACCAGGGCATTCAGTTTGGCTTGAAAGAAAAAGGTATAGGGATGGCCCGTAAGAGACCGGCCATAGGAAATACCGGCATACCCGTCGGGAATGGTCACATCCCACCCGTTTCTTTCTATATTCCTGACCCTTGGATTGCCGTCGCTGTCGAAGAGAATGTGGCCGCTGTCATCGGTAACATAGTGCTGCTCGCTCCAGCTGTCCCGGTCATAGGAAGCGCTGCCCGTAAGACTTTTAAAATCCCAGTCAATGCCCAGGTCTTTGGCATAGCTTTTATTGACAGCCACCACTTCCGCTTCCACTTTCACCTGTTTTTCCGGCACATCCAGCGCTTTCACCAGGCTTTCCGCCTGCATGAGCTCCCGGGGCGTACCGCTGGCGATAACTGTATTGGCAGAAGGGCTGAAAGTGACCTTTCCCTTGTCCATCACCTTTTCCAGTCCCCTGGCTACTTCCTCTGCATTGGCATAGGACAGGCGGAACGCCCGGGTGCCGGACACCGCATTCTTTTCCAGCCTGCTGTTGAAGACAATAAGGGTGGACCCTTCGGTCCGGGAAGAAAGGCCGCAGGAGGCAAGAATGGAAGAAAGTGCTTCTTCCGGAGTCACATGGTCCAGGCTGGCTGTCACTGTTTCTGTCAGATCTCCTGAAAATACCAGGTTCTTTCCTGTCATTTCCGCCAGGGTGCGGATGACTTCCATGGCCGGAGCGCCGGCCACATGGAGACTGAAATCCCGCCTGGCAGACGGAGTAATTCTGACGGCAGAAGGTGCCTCTTCCCTTGGGGATGGCTGCATGCCGCCGGAAAGTTCCTCGGCCACCATGTCATGAACAGGCCTGTCCCAGGACTCTTCCCTGGCCTCCAGCCCCAGGGGAACACAGGCAAAAAGGGCGCAGCATAAAAGAATGCTGCTCCCTCTTAACGTACGGTCAAGGTAAGACTGTTTCCTCCGGAAACAAGGGTCACTTTTCTGTCCTGAATGTCCGATACGTCCCATGGACCTGCCCTCTCTCCTTCCTTTACAACTATGGAAGTTCCGTCTATTTCCAAAAGGGCTCTCCGCTGAGAGCCATAGGCCATGACTCCTTTCAGTATCGGAAGCCCTGAGGCGGAGGATGTCTCTTTTTTCTTCAGCCCCGGCGCCTTTCCAGCAGGATCTCCTGTGCTTCCTTCCACTGCCGGAGGCGGCATCTTTCCCTTTTCTACAGGTACCAGCGCCTCGGCATGAAAAGGATCCTGCAGAGGCTTTCCCCTTCGATGGAGGGCTGCGTCATATTTCAGGGAGAGGCCATCCTCTTCCTCCGGCAGAACTTCCACAGGAGAAGAGGCAGCCCTTTTTTCAGGAAGAAGTGTGCCTGCAGTGCCCACGCCGTAGAGACCCCAAAGGGTAAGGCCCACCGCCGCCAGGGCGCCTAAAGGAAGAATCCATCTGCGCTGTATGGCCATAGGGATTCCTCCTTTCCCAAAGAGACAGAACCATCTTATAAAGAAGAATCCACCAGCTCACCAGTAACACTATGTCCCTTAGAACTTAAAGTCCTTCGGCATAATCATGAAGCGGGTTTCCTTTTCAATATCATCATACCGGATCCAGGCATAGAAAGAATGCATATCTCTGTAGTAGGTCCAGTACCGATGATCCAGGCGCCCGTCCACCGTATCAATGGTCCAGGCCAGGCTGAAGGCATCCATTCGGGTGGCCTGCCAGCGGAATCCCAGGCTCAGCGGTTTTTCACTGCTGTAGCTGTCGTAGTCGTAGGGGGTATAGCCTTTCAGATCACGGTCCGTATAGTAAATCCAGGATGCCAAAGGACCGTAGCCGCCGGAAAGACCCAGGGAGTAATAGCTGTTGCGGCGGATATTATTGGAATAGCTGTAGTAATCCTTCGCATAGCCTGCCTTCCAGCTGAAATTCATGAATTTCCCCAGTTTCCAGGGGTCGCCGGAAATGTAAAGGTCAAAGCCCTTATAGGCTCCCTTGGTGTGTCTGCCGCCGTGGTCTTCATCCCAGTAGCCCCATTCCCCGTGAGCTCCTGTATAGAAACGGGATTTTCCCAGATAGAAATGATTGGTGTCAAATTCCAGGGAAGGCCTCTTCTTTACCCAGATACCGCCGTCATCATTGGTAGAGCTTTCCTCTTCCGCATAGCGCAGGCGGGCGGTGCCCAAAGGGGTGCGGTAGCGTACGCCCATATCCGGTTTATAGCCGGATTTGGTGTACCAGCGGTTCTTCATATAAAAGGCCAGGTCCGGATTATGGTCCAGGGGCACCGTGATTTCATTATGGAGTCCCATGCCGTTATCGCTGTCAAAAACAGGGCGTGGAATCAGAGACCACAGACTCACTTCACTGTCATCACGCTTGAGGGAGCCGGTATAGCTGGAAAGAGTAATGAGGGTGGTATTCTTCGCCATGAGCTTCACATTGTGAGCCACATAATGGTCATTGGGGTAAATATCGATGGAATCCGCCTCAATCCGATAATCCGGTACTTTCGCTACAGCATGTTTCGTGGTAAAATACCCTTTTTCCACCACCAGTTTATTGGCATTCCTGTCATACACGCCGCTGGCACCTTTGAAATAATAGGTTCCCGATTCCCAGCCGTCCATTTTTTCAAAACGGCCTATGGATTTAGCCCCGTCATAATCGGCCCTTTCCGCCTTCAGGCGGGTGGTGGGATTGACCCAGTGCACTTCTCCCGGTATCACGTATTTCTGGGCAATGGAATTGCCATATACATATTCTGTCTGGTAGGTATCAAGCATGTGCCGGATCACCACTTTGCCCATGGCATCTACGTCGCCGGTGGTATCGTTATAGCGCATGCGGTCTGCGGTGACATACATGGGGTTTTCTGCTGAAATCCCGCTGTCTGCTGCCGTTTCTTCCTGACCATCCTTATTTTTATTTTTGTCCTTGTTTTTTGCTTTGGCTGTATCCTTTTTATCTCTGGATGCCGCTGCTTCGGCCGCCTCGTAGGAGGTGACCGGCCGGGCTACCCCTTTGGCATCAAAGACCAATGCAGAAGAGGAAGTTTCCGGTTCCGCCGCTTCTTCTCCTAAGCCCTCCGGTTCCTCCGCTCCTGCAGGCATAGCCAGCAGAGAAGAGAAGAGGAGAGGGGCCAGCAGTTTTAAGTATATTTTCCTCATTTAATCATTTCTCACGATCACTACAGAAGGCGTCTCTTCACTGGAACCTGCTGCTTTGGCAGCATCCTTTTCCGTATCTTTTTCCCGTACCGATTCCAATTCCGCCTTCGCCTTTTCATTCATGGCAGAGGCCGATTCCTCAGCCTTCGCTTCTGCCTTTTCCTTCACTTCAGCTCCTGCCTTTTTCTCTGCTTCTGCCGGTAAAGCGGTCTCTTTGACTTCATTGTCCGAAGCGGCAGCCGTCGTTTCTTCAGTGGCTGCTGCAGACCGTACCACCCGTTTCCGGATCACCGCATTGGGCGCACCATTGGTCAGTTCCAGGCCCTTGGTGGTGACGGCCTCCTGGGTTTCAATGTAAAGGGTGCTCCCTGCCGGGAGGCTCACATCCTTGCCCTTCACGAAGAACCCGCCCACCAGACCGATGGGGCCCAGGGCCAGGGCGCCGATGGTGGATGCACCTACAGCAGCGGCTTCCATTTTCAGCTTTTCCTTAGCTTCCGGTCCCAGTACGGTAGGAATGACTTCATCATCTACAGAGAAAACCTGGTCAAAAGATACGTCCAGCGCACCACTTCTGCCAAAGCTTTTCGGACGGCTCACCTTAGTCACCACGCCGCTTCCCTGGGAGCCTTTGGGCAGGACCAGCACATTACCCACACTTACATCTTCCTGTACCGTAAAGGTTACCGGATCACCTACCTGGTTCGTCTTGCTGCTTACATCATCGTTTAAGGAAATCTTGAATACTGTATTGGCCGGCAGCTCCACCGTTTTCATTTCATAATGCTGGTCACCGTAGACCGATTTTTCCAGATTGGCCAGCCGCTGATCCAGAGCGCCTTTCTTTTCTGCGCCGTATACCTTGGTTTCCAGATCCCCGATTCTGGTTTTCAGGGAATCGGACTTGATTTCATCGGTCAGATAATATTCCATGGCATTGACTCTGGTGGCAATGGAAGGCTGGGCATCGTTATCGCTCTTCACCACATCGGTGTAAAGATTGGTAATCCGGTTGTCCAGGCCGCTGGCTGAAGAATTTCCAGTGCCATAAATCAGATTGTCCGCATTGTCCACCCGGCTGATCAGGGAACCGTCCTGGGCACTGCCGTAAATGACTTCGTCCACCCGGTCAATCCGGTCTGTCAAGGTAGCCGGTTCTTCCGCATAAACCGGTGCCAGGCATAAAAGGGAAATTCCTGCTGCCAGTATTGCTTTCTTTATCATAGTATCACCCTCCGTTATACTCGTACGTCAATCACTGCAGATACGCCCACTCCCTGCACACGGCTGAAGGAGGCTGGATTGACACTGTCCATGGGAATCAGGCCTTTGATACGGAAAAGTTTGTCGTTCCAGCTGACTTCCAGCTGGCCCACAGCCTTTACCTTCTCCACCTGGTCCGCATCGCCGATGACCTGGGCAGCACCGATATAGCCGCTGTTGCCGATACTCACAATAGGCACCACCTTGGTGGCGTAGTTTGTGCCGGCTCCTTCCTTCATCATCACCGAGTTGATGGCGCTGTTAATTGATTCTCCATATTTCGAAACAAGGAAGCCTATGCCTCCTACCTTTGCCACACCGCCAAGGACACTGCCCAGGCTGAATGCATCTACATGTATCATGGCGCCGGTGCCGATCATGCATGCCGCCAGCGCACAGACTGCCAGTCTTTTTAATTTCATCAGTGAATCCTCCTTTGACGAAAATCCATCTTCAGAACCTGTTATCAATTTCTTTTCAGCTCTAAGGAGCTGTCAAATTTTGCCTACACTTAAGAATATTATAAATTAAAAAGGGGCTCTGTGCAAACAGAAACCCCTTTTTCCCCGCGCTTTTGGCGGTCTTTTTCTTTCGTTACTGCAGTTTTTCCTGCGCTTCTCTTTTGGCCTCAAAAGATCCGGGCTGAGCCATGACCCTTGGCTTTTTCAGCTGATTGTAAGCCTGGATCATCATAGCGCATTCCACGCGCTTCTTCTGGATTTCGCAGGTAATATGATAGGGCTTGTGGATATCGCCGGCAAAAGCCTCATTATTGGCATGACAGCCGCCGGAGCAGAAGAATTTTGCCCAGCAGTCCACACATTCCGGCTTGGTGAATACATGGTTGGTGCGGAAATCGTGCATCATCTTCATATTCTTCAGCCCTTCGTACACATTGCCCAGCACATAGCCTTCCCGGCCTACAAACTGATGGCAGGGATAAATGTCGCCATTCGGCACCACAGCCAGGTATTCATGGCCGGCGCCGCAGCCGCGGAGACGTTTGGGAAGGCAGGGGCCCTTCCAGAGATCCATATTGAAATGGAAGAAGAAGAAAGGACGTCCCTCCTCTTCCCGGCGGATGAAGAGCTGGGCCAGGCGGTCATACTCTTCCTTCACCCGGGGCAGGTCCTCTTCCTTAATGGAATAGGATTCCGTATCCTCCCCTACCACCGGTTCCATGGATACTGCCGGGAAGCCATGGTCCAGCATATCCTCCACGTCGGTGGTGAAATCCAGATTGTACCTGGTGAAGGTACCGCGCACATAGTATTCTTCCCCGTTGCGGTGAGCCACGCAGTACTGAAGATTCTTCACGATCTGATCATAGGTGCCATTTCCGTTCACATCAGGCCGCATGCGGTCATGCATTTCCTTTCTGCCGTCCAGGGACAGAATCAGGCTGATATGGTTATCGGTGAGATACTTTACCTTCTCCTTATCCAGCAGCATGCCGTTGGTAGTCAGGGACATTTTGATTTTCTTATGGTGCTTCTTTTCCTGCTTATGTACATAATCAATGGTCTGCTGTACCACATGCCAGTTCATGAGCGGTTCGCCGCCGAAGAAATCCAGTTCGCAGTGTTCCCTGGGACCGCTGTGGGCAATCAGGAAATCCACGCCCCGCCTTGCCACATCAAAAGACATGAGCATGCGCCACTGGCCGTAGCCCCCCTGGCCTGCGAAACAGTACTTGCAGCGGAGATTGCAGTCATGGGCAATATTCAGGCACAGAGCCTTGATAATGGGCCTGTCCTCAATGGCCATTTTATAATTGGGGTCCATGGGAGCAAAAAGAACTTCCTTGCGAATCAGTTCATCCAGGTCATCCATCACTTCATTCAGTTCTTTCTCATCATAGGAAGAAGACAGATTGGCCAGGACCATGTCCCGATTTTTCCCGTTATAAAATTCCAGCACTTTATATGTTACGTCATCCACCACATGAACGATGCCGCTGTTGACATCCATGACAATGTTCATGCCATTCTGACGAAAACGATGAATCATGGGCTTTACATTATAATCCATGAATAATCTCCTTTTCATTGCGGCTTTCGTGAGCCGCCAATTACAATCCTTGTACCTTCCAAAGAAGAAATAGAAAAACCCCCGGCCTTAGGGCCGGGGGCTGGGCCGTAAAATCAGGCTCTCTTTGCTTCCTTGGCTTCTTCCTGAGTCGTGCAGATCAGGTTGCCGATGGTGCAGCTTGTCTTGCAGGCAGACTGGCAGGAAGTCTGACATTCACTGCAGCCTTCAAACTTAATGGAGTCCTGCAGAGAAGACTGATTGATTGTAACGATATGTTTGGACATGATGTCACCTCCCCGAAACAATTTTTCTGAAATAATCATATCATAGAAAAGAGGGTAAATACAAGTAAAAATTATGTTGGACAGAAGCGGCAGGGCTGTTCAGACCGTGAGACTTTCAGACATCAGACACCAGATACCAGACGCCAGCCCACCAGTACACCGGCCACTATAACAGATGATACAGTCCATACACCGCCCCCAGAGGGAGGAGGGTCATAGCCGCCAGCGCCGCCATGCATCCTGTCTTTTTCCCGTGGACAGAAAACCAGTCATCGGCAATGCTGTTCATTTCCTTATACTCTCTTTCCAGTCCCTGGATGATACGCCACAGCTCCCGACAGTCTTCCTCCGTCAAAGACTCCTCTTCCGTTTCCACTGCCGGCGTTTCCATTTCTTTTTCCTTTTCTTCCGCTTCCTTCCGGGCTTTTTCCTCCGCTTCCTCCATCTGGCCCTTGATGTGGGCCTTCCAGCTGCCTGGTTCTTCTTCGGCGTCAGCCTTCTTTTCTTCTTCCTCTTTTTCGGCTTCGATTTCCTTTTCTTTCTTTTCCTCTGCAAACTCGCCGCTTTCTTCCCCTTCATCCACTGCCTTCAGGAGCTCATCCTTCAGCTTCTGGATATCCTCGGTGTATTTGTGAGTGGCTGCATCCCAGAGAGTGTAATCCAGCTTTTTCTTCATGTCATACATGGTGCCGGAAGTAGCCTGCTGGAAAAGATACTGGGTATTATCCATATCCGCAAAGATTTCCCCCACTTTGCCCTTATGCTTGAATTTGGATTTACCCACCTTTACGAAATACATGAACGTACCGATATGAGCCCTTAAATTACCGATGGGGCTCTCTTTTTCATGTCCCTTGTCAAAAAATCCCATGTGCCGTCTCCTTCTTTGCCGGAGAGCTGCTTCGGCAAGGAAGCCCGGTCCCCGGGAAATATAATCTGTTCGAACAGATAAGGTTTATCTGTTATTATAAATGATTTGCTTCATAGTGGCAAAAGGAAGACACTTTTCGGGCAGGAAATCCTACCACAGCGCTTCATATCCCTTTTCCACCATCACCAGAGCGATTCCCATGGCCTTCATCAGTTCGGAAAGGCAGGGCAGGTCCCGAAGGAAACTGTCCGTCTGGGCCTCTCCCCTTTCCAGCAGAATCCGGCTTTCTATATGGGATCCCTCGGGGAGCTTCATGTCCTTCAAAAGCTTTTCCTCATCCAGCACCACCAGATGGGTAAATGCCCGAAGCACCGCTCCCAGAAGGGTATCGGAAGACTCCGGCGTTTCCAGTACCCGCACCAGGGACACCGCATCTTTCCCTTCACCGGACATATCATGGACCATCATGGTTGGACGGCCCACCTGCTGGAAACGGCTTCCCAGGAAAACCAGATCATCCGGAAGCACCCGTCCAAAGGGCGGCAGCACCTTCTGCTTCCTCACCTGGTCCCAGAAACCGGATTTCAGAATTTTTTCCGCCCGCGCCCCTTCTACCCGGCGGTACATGCCCCGAGGAAGAGTCATCCAGATATCCCGATGATGCAGAAGCCAGTCCCCCAGGACCTGGCAGTAGGGCTCCTCCGTATCCCAGGTAACGCCCCGACGGTTGATGTATTCCTTCTGATACAAAGACTCCGGATGGGCACTATCTTTCTCAATCAGAGACAAGAGCTCTGCCTTCGAATACTGGCCATAGAGCGGAAGCCCCGGATTCACAGGAGCCAGATGGATACCGTGGAACGCATAGAGCTCAGACACCCCCAGCAGCACAGAAAGCCGCTGAAGAGGCATAGAAATGGACCGCCTCCGGGAACTGCCGTACCTCTCATTGGAAGAACCCGTCACAAGCACCGCCGCCTTCAGCACAAAGGGACTCTTTCTTTCCAGAGCAGAAGCAAGGGTGAGCCGGTTCACCGACTCCTTCCATGACCACACCCGAAGAAGCCGGTGAAGGGGCATTTCCGCCTCCCCCTCCTGTCTCACATCATATACCGTGAGCACCCGGCCCGTCCTGTCCATGGAAGCCAGCGGAAACAGGCCCCATTCCCTCGCCTGACTATCCTTGATATGAATGGACATATCCAGAGCCACGCCCCGGGCAAAATCCTTCTGTCCAAGAATGGATGCAATCAGCCGGCCCCCTTCCTCCGACGCTCTTCTCACTGCCGTCCTGTACATGGACCAGTTTTCATCAGTCTTCACCAGACTGTCTCCATGAGCCAGAAGCCATGACAGCACCACCTCCTCATACCGTTTTCCGGTATCGGAAGTAACCCCATCCTTTTCTATATAATCCTTCGTAAAAAGCAGATCCGGATGAAGTGCATCCTTCTCCACCATGGCAAGCAGCTCCGCTTCCCTGTAAGCCATCATAACCACCTCGTATTCTCCATCTATCTTACCACATATGGTGTATTAGTGGGCTAGTGGGCTAGTGGGCTAGTGAGCTAGTGGGATAGTGTGACAGTGGACTGGGGATTGGGGCTGGCCCCTCCACCAGCCCACCAGCTCACTAACACACTAGGGAAGCACTGATTAATTCATAGAGTTTGCTTTTATAAGAATTTTCATGCACTGCTTCGTCATGAGGCTCCTTAAATAGCTCGCTATTCGCGTCGCCTCATTCCTTGCATTGCATAAAAATTCAAGAATAAAAGCAAACAACGATTTAATCAGCGCTTCCCTAGCCCACCGGTCCACTTTTATGTTATATTTTTCATGTACCAATATATAAAGGAAGAAGCGATACCATGGAAAAGCATTTTGATATCAACCGCGGCGGCTTCAGCATTCGGAGCCGCCTTATTGTAAATGATAATGACAAAAGCACAAGGACCTTTGACGATGTAGTCATCGTCACCCATGGCTTTGGCAGCAGCAAAGAAACGGCAGGCACCCTGCATTTCGGAGAACACCTCACATCCAAGTACAAAGGATTTGCGGTGATTGCCTTTGACTGGCCCTGCCACGGCATGGACGCCAGAAAAAAGCTGACCATCGATGAATGCCTCACCTACCTTACCCTGGTCACGGAATACGCCAAAGAAGTGATGAAAGCCAAAAGAGTATATAACTACTCTTCCAGCTTCGGCGGATATCTGACGCTCCGTTACCTCATCGAAAAAGGGGACCCTTTCACCAAAATCGCCCTCCGCTGCCCGGCGGTCTGCATGTATCAGTCCATGATGAGCTACCTGTCGGAAGATGACAAAAACAAACTGCGCAAAGGCAAGGAAATATCCGTAGGCTTTGAAAGGAAAATGAAGGTGGATCAGTCCTTCTTCGATTCCCTGAAAAGTTTTGACGTTATGAAACACGAATACTTCGACTTTGCTGACAGCATGTTCATTATCCACGGCACAAAGGATGAAATGATTCCCATTGAAGAATCCCGCCGCTTTGCCGAAAACAACGTGATTGAATTCATTCCCGTAGAAGGCGCCAACCACCCCTTCCAGAATCCGGACCACATGGCCCTGGCTATCCATAAGATTATCGAATTCTTTCATGGATGAGAAAGGCCGCCAGGCACCATCAGGTTCATGGGATTTATAAGAGAAAGCAGGATATTTCGCCCGGATCCATTTCGGTCAGGCATGCAGCCATATGTACCCAGATGAGCCTGGGAAAGAAGCCTGCGTTACGGGCTTACCTTTTATATCTCCACAGAAAAAGGACTTTGCACCCCTTCGGGCCAAAGTCCTTTTTCTGATTTTCACAAGGCTGTATTCATTCGCAGATCCCTGTTATTTGCCTTCCATCACATCGGTGAAGTTCTTGATGATGACGATTGGTGTTTTCTGGTTGTCGTTGCCGAAGGGGTTGTCGATGAGGATTTTGGCAATCTTTTTCGGATCGAGGCCCTTGCTCCTGCCGAGGACAGCGGCCCGTTTCAGGTCGTTTACATCGGCAATGACGGCACCGTAGGCGCCGGTGGCTTTTTTAATCTTTTCGCACACATTGTCTGTGTCGGCGGGACCGTAAACCAGGCATTTGTCGAAAGGCGGCATGGTGCCGGTTACGTCGTCGATGAGGGAAGCCTGACGGCAGCGGGCGTAGAATACGCCGTTTTTACCGAAAATCTTAGCCACAGCACCCAGGGCGAAGGAGAAGAGCATATTCCATTTGCCCTCTTCGTCCATGGCTGCCTGCATGCCGTAAATGCTGGCCATGGAGCCAGCGGAGGGTACGAAGCGGTTCATCAGTCTTGCCTGCCAGCATACGTTCAGTTCTTCCGGACGGACGTAGCGGTTCTGGGTGATGGCTACCACCGATTCGGCGGAGCATACGATATCATGATCGGTAATCTGGTCTCCTGCATATTCCAGGATGGCATCCACAATGTTGTCATGATGGGTGAGAATTCTGGTATGGATAGGAACAAGCTTCAGTTCTGCCATTATTTTCTCACCTCCGAAGTATATTCATAGAGAGCATTCTGCAGCTCTTCCCTGGTAATTACGACTCTTGTCTTGGCATAGTAGTAGTCGCTTCTTGCTACGACCTGATAAATGATATCCATGCCGAATTCCGGGAAGGTTTCCAGATCCTGGAGGATACTCTGGCCTTTGCCGTCGATGTCCAGGGTGATGAGGAATTTCTTTTCTTTTCCGGGATCCAAGATGAAGGCCTGCCAGTAGTCGTCATGCCTTGGCACATCAAAATCGGTCAGGTGCCCTGTAACTCTGGCCTTGTCATACTGTTCAAAGGGAATGTAAATGCGGACGAAGGCATCCATAATGGTGCCCAGCTGCTTTCCCACATTTTTGATGGGGATGGTGAAGGACAGGCGCACATGACGCATATCCATGGACTCCACCTTCAGGGGCGTCCGTTTCGATTTCAGCATGCGAAGGACGCAGTCTCCCTTAATGACAGCCACCGCCCAGTAGGCGATGAAGCCGAGGCAGATGATAAGGACGATCACTGCCGCAATTTTAACAAGCAACAACATTCTTTACTCACTCTCCTACAAGATTTGTTTTTTCCACAGCTGCCGGGCCGAAAAGCCTTTTCACCAGAGGCTCTGCATGGGCAAGGCCGTCGGTGAAATAGAATTCATCCCTGCCTTTCCCTTCTGCCAGCCTGTCCTCTCTCTGAAGGATGGCCATTCCCGCTTCCACCGTAGGCAGGGCGGGGTCAATGAAAGGAACCTTCGGAAAGACTCTGGCAAAAGCAGATGGCGCCAGAGGATAATGGGTGCAGGCCCAGTAGCCGGCATCTATACCTAATGCATGATACTCCTTTGCCGCCTTCTGCACAAGGGCAGAAATGAAATTTTCATCTTTTCCCTGCTCAATGGCAGCCGCCACACCGTCGCAGGGTACCTCCACCCATTCCACCTCCGGGAATTTCTTTTCCACATATTTCTTGTGGGCATGGGTCCTGATGGAGGCAGGCGTGGCAAAAATGCCCGCCTTTTTCGTGCCTTCCGGCAGGGTGATGTCAAGGCTCATCTTCACCACCGGCACCGGCCCTTCCAGAAAGGAAGGATACACATTGAAAGAAATGGTGTTGCAGGCAATGATGATCATTTTTACGTCCTTTTTGATAAGGAAATCTTTGATTTCCCCGGCAAAGCGGGCAATTTCATCTCTTGTCCTTTCGCCGTAGGGATTGCGGAGGCTGTCTCCCAGAAAGATCATGCTTTCTTTGGGATATCTCTCATGCAGCACCCGGGCCACCGTAAGGCCCCCTACGCCGGAATCCATGATGCCAATCGGTCTGTTGTCCATTATTCTCTATCCCCTTTGGAAAGATCAATGAGGGCTGTCAGTTTTTCCTTCGGCAGCCGCACAATCCGGCCTGTATGCATATCCGTATAGGTATTCACCGTGCGGCCCGTGGTGAGCAGGGCGCCGGACTTTTCGGAAACCACTTCGTATTCGAAAACAAGTCTGGCCCGGTCTACCTTGCGAAGATAGGTCTTAATCAGGAGCACCTCGTCATACCGGGCGCTCTGGTGGTACTTGACCTCCACTTCCACAATGGGAAATACGATGCCTTCGTCCATGAGCTCTGTGAGGTCCAGCTTTCCTTCCCGCAGGTACTCCACCCGAGCCTCTTCAAAATAGCGCAGGTAGTTGGCATGGTGCACCACCTGCATACCGTCAGTTTCATAAAATTTAACTCTTCTTTGATATATAAACATAATAGTTAATAACCTCCATCGCTTTGGCATGTCAGAACGGCCTGATGCAAAGGCTGCTTTTCCCGGATGTTTATGTTCTATCGGAAAAGGGACCAGTAAAGCTCTCTTTGAAATCCCGCAGCCCCGGGGCATAAAAGTTCCTGTCAAACCAGATAAGAGCAGACTCATGAATGAATCAGCGCTTTTTTCATTATACCACAGAAACAGCCCCTTTTATGTCATGAAAAAAAGCGGCCCTGCGCCGGCAGTGCCGCTTTTTCCTTATTTCCCGTAGGTGTCCCATTCCATTTCCATGAGCCGCCAGTTCTGGGTGGCGGAATGTTTCTGGAGCTGGAGGATATCCTTCTCTTGTTCCCTGTTTTCAGAAAGGGCCGTTTCTGCTTCCCAGCGGATATCATTCAGCTGGTCATCGTAGGAGGAAGATTCTATGTTCATCATCCGTTCCTGAAGATCCGTAATCAGGAACTGCTGGTACACCACCATGGCCAGAAGAACGGCCATGATGAGGTAGAAGGGGCGATTTCTCTCCCAGTCCAGTTTTTCTTTCCACTGTTTCACGGCAGTTCTTATTTCCTCATCTCATCGTCCAGCTTCTTGTCATCATTCAGCATGGTGAGATGATCTTTTGTAAATTCGATCCACAGGCGGGCTGCTCTAGAGAGGAACCGACCCTTCTTCCAGATAGCGTAGAGGTGATGGGTCATTCTGGGTTCTGTCATCACCCTGGTCACCACCCGGCTGTCTTCGCTGTTGGCGGGGCAGAGGCGGGAAGGCAGGATGGCTACTCCCAGGCCGCTGGCTACGGTCTGCAGCATCAGTTCGCGCTGGCTTGTTTCAAAGACCACCTTCGGGGTGAAGCCGATCTTCTTGCAGTTGGTCAGAATATCATCGTGAAGGTTGAAATCATCCCGGTACAGCACCAGAGGATAGTCCGCCAGAAGTTTCATGGGAACCTCCCTGTTTTCTTCCAGAGGATACCCTTTCGGCATAACCACGCACATTTCATCTTCCGACAGGAAGAAGGATTCGAAATCCTTATTCGGAATGGTGCAGATAATGCCTACATCAATAATGCCTTCCTGCACAGAGGATTCAATGACTTTGGAGCCATGTTCATAGAGCTTGATGGCAATCTGGGGATAGGTGCGCTTGAATTCACCTAAGAGCTTGGCAAATACATGGGCATCCGTAATGGGAGGCAGACCGATTTCAATGGTATCCTGCTTCAGGTTGAATTCATTTTCAAAATCCGACTTCAAATGTTCAAAAACGAAGAGGCACCGTTTGGCATAATTGTAGAAAATGGTGCCCGGTGCTGTGATTTCCACAGTCTTGGCATTCCGGATGAAGAGGGTGACACCCAGCTCTTCTTCCAGCGATTTAATCATACGGCTGATGGCAGACTGGGAAATATGGAGATTTCTGGCAGCTTTGCTGAAACTTTTCTGCTCTGCCACTTCCATGAAATATTTCAGATGACGATAGTCCATTCTTCTTTCCTCCTGTCCATTGGTTTTGACAGAAAGGCGATTTCTGTCATGAATTTCCGGGAATCATTCATAAAATCCTGTTTCGCAGAAATGAGAATTCTGTCAACGAATCCGCTTCCCTTGTGAAAAGATTGACTTTATCCTATAATAGTGATGTGTCTATCAGGGCGCAGCCTGCATGTACAGTGCTTCTTGATTTGTATAGAACGAAGTCCGGACATCTATGCATATTTATCATAGAACTATTGTACATAATTTCCAGGCATCTTGCAAGAGAACGTGATGAAAAAGGGATGTCCCTTCCGGATTTCTGCCTTACCTGCTCTGGCAGCAGGAGCCTTCCTTCTTCCATATCCTGCAGGTATTTTCAAAGAAAAGCAGAGCGTCTGTTTTTCGCAAAAAGGAGTTGTTGATTCTGTGAGAAAAGTAAAAACAATGGATGGGAATACAGCCGCAGCGTATATTTCATACGCTTTCACTGAAGTAGCTGCTATTTACCCGATTACCCCTTCCTCCCCCATGGCGGAATCGGTAGATGAATGGGCCGCCCACGGAAAGAAGAACATTTTCGGCGATACGGTTCACGTTGTGGAAATGCAGGCCGAAGGCGGCGCTGCCGGCGCTTTTCACGGCTCTCTCCAGAGCGGTGCTCTGACCACCACCTATACCGCATCCCAGGGCATGCTCCTCATGATTCCGAACATGTATAAAGTAGCAGGGGAACTGCTGCCGGGCGTATTCCATATCGCTGCCCGTGCACTGGCCAACCATGCCCTCTCCATTTTCGGCGATCACCAGGACGTCATGAGTGCCCGTGCCACCGGATGCGCCATGCTGGCAGAAGCCAATGCCCAGGAAATCATGGACCTGGCCGGCATTGCCCATCTGGCTGCCATCAAAGGACGGGTGCCTTTCATCAACTTCTTCGACGGCTTCCGTACAAGCCATGAAATCCAGAAGGTGGAAGTCCTGGACTATGATGAACTGGCTCCTCTCATTGACCAGAAGGCTCTGGCCGAATTCCGTGCCCGCGCCCTCAATCCGGACCATCCGGTCATCCGCGGCACTGCAGAAAACCCGGATGTCTACTTCCAGCACTGCGAAGCAGCCAACCCCTTCTACAATGCGCTGCCTGACATTGTCCAGGACTACATGGACAAAATCAGCAAACTCACCGGCAGAAGCTACCACCTCTTCGACTACTACGGTGCTCCCGATGCTGACCGCATCGTCATCGCCATCGGCTCTGTCACCGATATCTGCAAAGATGTCACCGATGCCCTGAACGCTCACGGCGAAAAGGTAGGCGTCCTCAATGTCCATCTCTATCGCCCCTTCTCTGTGAAACATTTCCTCTCCCAGATTCCGGAAACCGTGAAGAAAATCGCTGTTCTTGACCGTACCCGTGAACCCGGTGCTATCGGCGAACCGCTCTATCTGGATGTGGTTTCCGCCATCGCTTCTTCCGGCCGCTCCATCAAAGTATGCGGCGGACGCTACGGCCTTGGTTCCAAGGACGTGATTCCGGAAGATATTATGGCCGTCTATGAGCACCTGAAAGAAGAAACACCGCGCCATAACTTCACCCTGTCCATCAACGACGACGTAACCGGCCTTTCCCTTGCGCCGGTGCCGGTACCGGAAATGCCGGGAAAACTCGTTTCCTGCAAATTCTGGGGCTTTGGCAGTGACGGCACCGTAGGCGCCAACAAGAGCGCCATCAAAATCATCGGCGACCACACAAACCTCTATGCCCAGGGCTACTTCGCCTATGACTCCAAGAAATCCGGCGGCGTCACCATTTCCCACCTCCGCTTCGGCGAAGACCCCATCAGGAAACCCTACCTCATCCGCAAGGCTGACTACATTGCCTGCCACCGTCCGTCCTACATTTATAAATACGACCTTCTCCGCGGCTTCAAGCCTGGCGGCATTTTCCTTCTGAACTCCCCCTGGAGAAAAGAAGACCTGGAACGGGTACTGCCCGCTGCCATGAAGCGGAAACTGGCTGCCCTCCACGCCAGATTCTACATTATCGATGCCTTTGAAATCGCCAAGAAAATCGGTCTCGGCGGCCGTATCAACATGATCATGCAGGCTGCCTTCTTCCACCTCACCCACATCATTCCCGACGAAGATGCAGTGAAGTACCTGAAGGAATCCAATGAAAAATCCTACGGCAGAAAAGGCCAGAACGTGGTAGACATGAACAATGCCGCCGTAGATGCAGGCATGACAGGCATGGAAGAAGTGGAAGTACCGGCTTCCTGGGAACATGCCACCACCGGCGGCTCCATTGCCAGAGTGGCCCGTCCTGATTTCGTCAAGAACGTGTGCGACGTCATGAACCGCCAGGAAGGGGACGATCTCCCTGTTTCCACCTGGAAAGGTCTGGAAGACGGCACATTCCCCTCGGGCACTTCCAAGTACGAACGCCCTGCTGCTGCCATCAATATTCCTGAATGGATTCCGGAAAACTGTATCGAATGCAACCAGTGCTCCGTGGTATGCCCCCATGCCACCATCCGTCCGGTTCTGGTAACAGAAGAAGAAGCGGAAAAAGCACCGGAAGGATTCATTGTGAAGGAATTCAGAGGCCCCGTAAAAGGCCTGAAATTCCGCATCATCATCGATCCGGAAGACTGCTATGGCTGCGGCATCTGCGCCAACACCTGCCCGGCTCCCAAGAAGGCTCTCGTCATGAAGCCTGCGGAAACCCAGCTGTCCAAGCAGAACCTCTGGGACTACGCCATGAAGCTGCCGGCCCGCAAGAACCCGCTGGGCAAAGGCAACCTCCGGAGCGCCCAGTTCGAACCGACCTACTTCGAATTCTCCGGCGCCTGCGCAGGCTGCGGCGAAACACCCTACATCAACATGGTAACCCGCCTCTTCGGCGACCGCATGATGATTGCCAATGCCACCGGCTGCTCCTCCATTTACGGAGCCAGCTCCCCCTCCATGCCTTACACAAAGAATGCTAAAGGCCAGGGACCGGCATGGGCCAACTCCCTCTTTGAAGATAACGCAGAATACGGCCTGGGCATGCATCTGGGCGAAGCCAAACTTCGGGACCGCCTCACCGGCAAACTGAAAGAAGCTCTCCCATCTGCCGATGAAACCGTAAAGAATGCCATCGAAGAATGGCTGGATAAGAAAGACATCGGAAACGGCACCAGAGACAGAGCAGACAAACTGGAAGAAGCCCTCACCGCAGAAGTGGCCGCTCATCCGGAATACAAAGAACTTCTGGACCTGAAAGACCACTTCGTCAAGAAATCCCAGTGGATCTTCGGCGGCGACGGCTGGGCCTATGATATCGGCTTCGGCGGTCTGGACCAGGTACTGGCTTCCGGCGAAGACGTGAACGTCCTCGTACTGGATACCGAAGTGTACTCCAATACCGGCGGACAGTCCAGTAAATCCACCCCGGCTGCTGCCATTGCCAAATTCGCAGCTTCCGGCAAGAAGACCAAGAAGAAAGACCTGGGCATGATCGCCGTTTCCTACGGCTACATCTACGTAGCCCAGATCGCCCTGGGTGCTGATATGAACCAGGCCTTCAAAGCCATCAGCGAAGCAGAAGCCTATCCGGGACCGTCCCTCATTATCGCCTATTCCCCCTGCATCAACCACGGTTTGAAAGCAGGCATGGGCAAATCTTCGGAAGAAGAAAAGAGAGCGGTGGAATGCGGTTACTGGTGCAACTGGCGCTACAACCCCACCCTTTTGGAACAGGGAAAGAACCCCTTCCATCTGGACAGCAGGGAACCGAAAGGAAACTTCCGGGACTACCTCATGGGCGAAGTCCGTTTCGCATCCCTTGCCAAACTCTTCCCTGACAAAGCAGAAGAACTCTTCGAAAAGACAGAAAGAGACGCAAAACAGCGCCGCGAAAACTACGTCCGTATCCAGAAATCCTACGATATGGAGCTGGCTGCGAAGGCAGAAAAGAAATAATCGTTCCTTAAGGGTATAACAAAAAGGACTGTGAGCAATCACAGTCCTTTTTATTACAGGAAAATGGCCGCACTGCCAATTTCAGTTTATCGAGTTGTTAGGGCGATGCTTACGGATAGAGTATTCGTGCGGAGGCTTCTAGCTGCTAGTAGCTAGAAGCTCCATGCGAATGGCTCTACCCATCTGCACCTCTCCAACAGCTCGACAAACCGCAATTTGACGGTATAGTCAATATTCCAATCCCATTACCATCCCATTATCGCGTTTCTCTGCGTTGTAACCTTATCCACCGGTATAGAGAAATCTGGCCCGAAAAGTTCATGGGTCAGGAATTCCGGCTCCACTGTATCCACGATCCGCTTCGCCGCCTCTGTCGTAAAGGGCTGGTGCTGGTCGATGCTGATGATGTGGTGGCCGATGATTTCCGGCGTAATCTCTGCTGGTGGCGGGCCTACATGGGTCCGCTGGTAATTGCCGGAAATGGAGCAGGACAGGTGGACGCCTTTGATAAGGTCCTTCATACTGCCCAGCCGGTTCACGATGCTGCAGACATAATCCGCCCCATCCGTTTCCGTCCGGATACCCCAATTTGTATTCATAAGGTGCCCCGTATCCAGCATGATACCTACATTCTTTCCCGGAAGACAGCTGAAGAAATAGTCCACATCCTCCGGTTCCAACGTATAGAGTCCCGGCCAGAATATGTTTTCAAAGAGTACCTGTACTGTCTGCGGCACTTCATCCGCCACGGCGCTGTATACTTCCGCCGCCGCTTTCAACACTTCGCGGCTACTGTAGCGGAAACGGCGGGTCCAGATTTCCTCCACACTGCAGTCTGCCACATGCCACACAAGGTACGCCGGTTTTTCCGCCAGGGCTGCCCGGATATTGTTCCGGATCCGCCGCTCCCAGGCTTCCACCGTGATACCGCCGAAATAATCGACAAGGGACTTCTCCGTAGGGAAATCCTTCTTATATAAATCGCTCCGCCCCAGATAAAAATTCATCCAGTCCGGCCAATAGGCCAGATGGCATCCAACGGTGAGAGAAGGCACCGGATGCTTCGCCGGCTCCTCCCCGTACACCAGATTTTCAATACCCTCCAGTTTGAGGTCCTTTATGATTTTTGTTATATCCTCTTCCCTGTCATAGGGCATCATATAATGACTTACTGACTGCTTCAAAATGCATCTCCTCCGCCGGTCATTTATTTTTTGTTCTCCTTCGGGATGCTTGCATTGTACACATCCACCACGTGCTGTGCTTTCTGTACCGCCTCATTTCTCTTATTAATGATGTCATTGGCATCGTTAGTAGCTCCATCGATATACTTCTGGGCGGCCTTGATATAGTCATTCACCGCATCCGCATACTTTTGGAAATTCTCAAAATCCTTCACGCCCCCTGCCGGAGGCTGCGGCTCCGCCGGCAGCACCCCATCAACCGTAGGATAGGGCGTAGATACATTGGTGGCCGTCGGATCCACCTGCGGTGCCGAATCCTCCTCCGCCCAGACAGATGCCGCCCCCATCATCAGGGCCGCCATCAAAAAGAATGCACATAGCTTTTTCATAGAACCACTCCTTTCATCACGATTACAAACTACCCATACTGACCATACTTCTGACGGTCCACATAAAAAGCACGGAAAGAGGATATAACGCTGCTGCGTCCCAATCATCCAATCCGTGCCATGCGAATTTTTACAGACCTCCGAAAACATTCGGCACTCTGACTCAGTTCCCCGCCTCCCGATGCCCTTGTGAAGGGACTGCCATCGGAAAACTCCCCATACAGCTGCAGGACAGTTCCGGCTTCCCACCGGATTCCCCGAAATGTTTCCTATTTTTACTTTTATAATTATAAACCATATGATGGTCATGTGGTCAAGTAAGGAATACAAAAAGACCTCCGAAGAGGTCTTTTTGCGTGTTGCTTATGAAACTCAATGGTTGTCAGAAGGTGTACCGTACGCCTACGTCAGCTCTCCACTTCGTTGCCATGTCGGCTTCGAAGGTCCTGGTGTACGTACCGTAGAGGTAGACGTTCTTGCCGAGGCTCAGGCTGCCTCCCAGTTCCATGTCCAGCCAGGTATCACTGAGGTCCACCTTCGTAGATTTCAGGCCGCCATCGTCGGCATAGAAGTCGGTCCTGAAGCTTCCTCCGAATTCATGGGCCAGGGCAAACTTCGCATAAATGTTGCTCCGTTCCTGCTGACGGCCGATGCTGAAACCGATACGGCCGATGGCACTGTTGAAACCGTGCTGATGTACGTACAGGGTGCCCAGGTCACTGGTTCCTTTGAAGTTCTTTCCATTCAGACGACCAGCTGTGAATTCCACGCTCGGATCCATGTAGAACCCGCTGTCCTGTACAAACCGTTTTCCGTATTCCAGGGAAATAGAATTGCCCCAGGCTTTGTAGTCCCCGTGCAGTTTATTCCCGATTTCATTGGATACGTCAAACTTGTTCTTCACCTGTCCCGTCTTCACGATGACGTCGAAGTACCTGCCGTCATTGCTTACACGGGTGCCGTAGACTGCGAGGGTATTCATCTTTTCCTTGCCCTTGCCGCCGATGTAGTGGACCTTGCCATCCCCATGGTCCAGGGCAAGGCCTACGGTCCAGTCTCCCACTTTCTTGTCGAAGCCTGCCTGGCCGATGTCATAGTCCTGATTCAGGTAGGTATTCTGCTGGTCGTACTTGTTCTTTCCGCCCATGTACCTTGCCCATACGCCGGTCTCTCCCTGGCCAAGGCGAAGGTCGCCCATCCGGCGCTGGATGTCGTTGTTGTTGCCCCGCCACATCATGGCGCTGCCAAAGAGGGCACTCTTGGTACCTTTCATCAGAGCGGTTTCTTCACTGCCATACTGGATATCCAGGCTATTTACAATGGTCGTATAGTCATAGGATCCCTGTCCATCTTTCTTGAAAGTGATATTCTTCCATTCAGACGGCGCCGTCAGTCCTTCGCCAAAGCCTACCCGACCGGTAAGGCTTTCCGTACCATGGTAATAGAGTTTATTAGCCAGTTTGTCCAGCGCATCATTTGTGAGATTCTTATCCCGGAAGAAGCTGGAGTCCACATTGAGTCCTGCGCGATCGGTCATAAGACTGATGGTAGATCCCTTTGCAGCTTCAGCAATATTGATATTGCCACCAGAAACCGATACAGCCTTGTTTCCTCCGTTCTTATCACCATAGTATTCCGCATTTTCCCGGGTACTGTCATCCACAATGGAATGGTTGTATACAAAGGTATTGCTTCCGCTGTAGGATGCAATATTGAGATCCCCGTTGTTATCGCTCCGTTTATCAATGGTACCGGAACCGGAGAGAGATGCCAGTTCAGAAGCTCCTGTCTGTGTCCAGGTGCCATCAATGACTGCCTTTGTATTGCCGTTGGAGGAAGCGCCGGTCCAGATAGAGCCGCTGCCGATATTGGCATTGGTGGTGCCGGTTCCGGTGGAGTCGCCGGTCCAGACTGCCCCGTTGGAAATGTTGACAGAAGCAGTGCCTTCATTGGCCACGTTTCCATCAATCTTTGCATCGCTCTTATCAAGAGTTGCAGTGACGGTGGAGTCTTTATCCGCAGAAAGCCCTTTGGCGCTGCCATTCTTCATGGATACGGTGCCGCCGTTCTTTGCAGAAATGAGTCCATCCACGACGGTGCCATCGGTAGAAGCGCTGCCGCCATCAGCGGTTACGGAAGCTGCCTTGCCGCCGGTCATGGCAACGGTGCCGCTGTTCTTAGCCAGGGCTTCGCCGGCCACTTCAGTACCATTGGTGGTGATGGTGCCGCCGTCAGCAGTGATGCCAACGGAGGTACTGCCATTGGTAAGTGCTGCTGTACCATTGGTCTGTGCTGTCACATCGCCTTTCAGCGCTGCTCCGTTGGTGGTGATGGACCCCTTGTTCTCTGCCAGGACTTTACCGGAAATACTGCCGTCATTCAGGGTAATAGTGCTGCCATCGCCGTCTGCATGGAGAGCCTTGCCATCAGCAGTGATATCCGCCTTGCCTTCGGCAGTGATGGTGCCGCCGTTCTTCGCTTCCATACCGGTGCCTGTGCGGATAGTGGTATCATTGGCCATTTTCACGGTGCCCTTATCTGCAAGAATACCGGTACCACCTTTGGCGGTGATATTGGTATTACCTTTTGTGGTAACGGTCTTTCCATTTTCTGCCTTCATGCCCGTGCCGCCGTCTTTGGCAATGATGTTCAGCACATCATTGGTCTTCACGTTCACATTGTTATCTCCGGCATGGATGATGCTGTCGCTCTTGCCGTCGGTATTGACGGTGGCCGGTTTCTTTGTGAAGTCATAGGTGTCAGTCTTGTCCTTGTAAATGCCTGCATCCCTATAGGCATCTTTCGATTCCTTGCTGCCGTCAATGACGGTGGCCATGGGATCCTTCACCTGTTCATCCGGGTATACGAGGCTGTAGCTATAGTGGCCCTGGCCTTCTGCCATGCCTGCGGTCTTTGCTTCATCCGCATTGTAGAAGGAAATATCTTCCTGACGGAGCTTTGCGGTGATGGAGGAAGAGGTAAGGCCTTCGGCAATCTGTACATAGCCCTTCAGGTTTCCATTCGCATAGCCGCTGTAGTAGAGCTTGCCCGCCAGCTTGTCCAGAAGGTCATTCACCAGGTTCTTATCGGCGTAGTCTGTGGAAGTGGTGCTGACGCCGGTGCTGTCGGTGACAAGAGTAATGGCAGAGTCTGCCGCCGCATCGGTGATTTTGAAGTCACCGCCAATGATGGAAGCTGCTTTATTCCCATAAAGGTCTGCATGGGCCCTTGCAGCATCAGCAACAATTTCATGCTTATAAATAACCATGGTGTTGCCACTATAGTTATCTACACGGATATCGCGGGAATCATTCTGGTGGATAATACCAGCATTAGCTGCGCTATCGCCGCCCACCAGTTTTGTAATGTGGCTGCCGGTATAGGCGGCTGCCCCCCATGCGCTCTTCTCCACGGCTCCCCATTCTTCATTGTTCCAGGTCGCCCCGTTCTGCAGGAACAGATTGATGGCTCCGGTGAATGTCTTGCCGCTGGTTACTTTTCCGGCTTCAGGAAATTTATTATAGGCTACGCCGGTCCATTCGGAATCTTTCGTAGCCAGGCCAAGATTAACTACGGAATGAAGTTCCGGTTCATTGGGATTTACAGCTCCTGTGGATGCTGTGATATTCCCTTTCAGTACCAGTTTATTGGTCCGTGCACCGGTGGCATTATAGTTATCATCCAGGTTCACGTTCATGCTGGTGGTGCCGCTTTCGGCAATCATCGCATAGTAGTTATGGGTATTGTCCTTATTGATTTCGATATTACCACCACCATTGATTGTCAGCTTTGCTCCACCGCCGTTGGCAAAGAGGGCATTGCCATCAATCTTTGCATTCACATCGCCGTTGATGGTGACTTTCGGCCCCATCTGCAGAGCATAGTTGCTGCCGCTGTATACAAGGGATACGCCATAGTAACCCCAGGCTCCCTTCTGTGATGTCAGACCCCAGGTATTATTGGCATCGCCCATGGCGCTGACATTGCCGTTAAAGGTAACCTCAGAGTTCCCTGCCGCATACACACCAAGAGCATAGTTACTGCCATTCACCTGCATGTCCACATCACCGTTAATGGTCAGCTTATTGGGATGATCCTTATTCTGCTGTCCCTGTCCACCGACATTGATAGCTTCCATGCGGCCCTTGTCAGATGCTTTGATGACCAGCTTATCGGCAGTAATGGTGACACCATCCTGGGAATTTGCGGACAATGCAGAGATAGTGCCGGTTCCGGTGGTTTCAGAATCAAGGGTCAGGGTATGTCCTTTGGTATTGATATCTACCGCATGGCCCACACTTCCCACATTGATGGTATTGGCTGCCGTAATGGTGGTGTCCGTGGTGAATTTATAGTGCTGTCCATCATCTTTCAATACGCCGGTATTCACATATTTCTGATCTGCACTTCTTACGCCAGTAATAGTATCGGTAAATTCAGTTGCCGGCGTGTAATCATAGTAACCCTGACCAGCAGTCTTTGTGCCGGTGCTACCATCAGAGAAGGAGATTGGGCCGCTCTTCAGAGATACGGAGGAAGCAGTAAGGCCATCTGCGATTTCTACGGTGCCTGCCAGATGTTTATCAGCATAGCTGGTATAGAACAGTTTCTGTGCCAACTTATTCAGTACTTCATTCACGGTATTGATGGATTTGACACTGTCATTATCGATGAATCCATCGGTGAGACCGGTACGGTCTGTCATAAGGGTAATAGCAGAACCTTCTGCCGCATTGGTAATACGGAAGCTGCCGCCACTGATCTTGGTGGGATCCGTAGAATCATGCTTGTAAATGACCTTCGTATTGCCATTGTAGTTATCTACCGTAATATCATTAGCATCGTTCTGGTTGATAACGCCTGCATTGGCAGCGCTGTCGCCGCCCACCAGTTTTGTCAGGTGGCTGCCGGTATAGGCGGCTGCCCCCCATGCGCTCTTCTCCACGGCTCCCCATTCTTCATTGTTCCAGGTCGCCCCGTTCTGCAGGAACAGATTGATGGCTCCGGTGAATGTCTTGCCGCTGGTTACTTTTCCGGCTTCAGGAAATTTATTATAGGCTACGCCGGTCCATTCGGAATCTTTCGTAGCCAGGCCAAGATTAACTACGGAATGAAGTTCCGGTTCATTGGGATTTACAGCTCCTGTGGATGCTGTGATATTCCCTTTCAGTACCAGTTTATTGGTCCGTGCACCGGTGGCATTATAGTTATCATCCAGGTTCACGTTCATGCTGGTGGTGCCGCTTTCGGCAATCATCGCATAGTAGTTATGGGTATTGTCCTTATTGATTTCGATATTACCACCACCATTGATTGTCAGCTTTGCTCCACCGCCGTTGGCAAAGAGGGCATTGCCATCAATCTTTGCATTCACATCGCCGTTGATGGTGACTTTCGGCCCCATCTGCAGAGCATAGTTGCTGCCGCTGTATACAAGGGATACGCCATAGTAACCCCAGGCTCCCTTCTGTGATGTCAGACCCCAGGTATTATTGGCATCGCCCATGGCGCTGACATTGCCGTTAAAGGTAACCTCAGAGTTCCCTGCCGCATACACACCAAGAGCATAGTTACTGCCATTCACCTGCATGTCCACATCACCGTTAATGGTCAGCTTATTGGGATGATCCTTATTCTGCTGTCCCTGTCCACCGACATTGATAGCTTCCATGCGGCCCTTGTCAGATGCTTTGATGACCAGCTTATCGGCAGTAATGGTGACACCATCCTGGGAATTTGCGGACAATGCAGAGATAGTGCCGGTTCCGGTGGTTTCAGAATCAAGGGTCAGGGTATGTCCTTTGGTATTGATATCTACCGCATGGCCCACACTTCCCACATTGATGGTATTGGCTGCCGTAATGGTGGTGTCCTTGGTGAATTCGTAATGCTGGCCTTCATCCTTCAGGACACCTGTATTTACATATTTCTGATCTGAAGACTTTACACCAGTAATGGTATCAGTAAAAGAAGTATCAGTCTGGGAAGAGGGAATGGTTGGAATATCTTGTCCAGTGTAAGAGCCCTGCCCATTTGTCCCAAATGTCATAGTTCCTACGCGGAGCAGCGCACTGGAAGCGGTAAGGCCTTCTGCAATACCAACTTTACCTGCAAGATTTCCATCATTGGCTGTATAGTATAATTTTTGGGCCAGCTTGGACATAATACTGCTTACCTTATTCCAATCCTCCGAAGAAGCGGAAGTATCAAACCCGTTGGGAAGATTTGAACGATCGGTAACCACAGTGATGGAAGAACCTTTAGCTGCGTTAGCAATATAAAAATCGCCGCCAATAATATTGTTGCTATTATCATGGGCATAGGCCAGCGTCACATTGCCGCTGTAATTATTCACATAGATAGGCATGCTTTCCTTCTGGTAAATGAACCCATTCATAGCATCTCCGGTGCTGCCAATCAATGAAGCAATGTGAGTCTTCCTATCATATTTTCCATAATGCCCGTTGCTTGGAGATGGCAGATTAATCACCTGTATACCATTGGTCTTAGACATGGACTCATGATTCCAGGCAGCCCCGTTCTGGAGCCACAGATTCACTTCACCGGTCTGTTTAGTCCCGGAATTATCCACTACACCGGTCCAGACAGAATCTGCCGTATCAAGGCCAATATTCACTCGGCCATCCTGATAAAAGTATGGCTCTCCGGAATTATTATTGCTTCTCATAGCCAGCACATTACCCTGCATGACCACCTTGTGGCCTGCTGCATTGGTACCATCGGAATTGATATTGATAGAGCCACCATAAGAAGCAGCAGCATAGTAAGTTTCTTTTGTACTCTTGGGAGTCAGAATTGTGACGTCCCCTTTGTTAGCATTAATAACCGCCAGGTCATAATCAGATGTACCTGTATCACCATAGAAAGGATCCACAGTAAGCGCCGTGCCACGAATAGCTGCATATACATTACCATTAAGGTCAATTACGCTTTTATGGCCGTTCGCAGTAATGGAAATCCCCGTAGGATGCCAACGGGCACCGGAGTAATTGGCATCTCCCGATCCTGCAGAAGCATGGCCGTCGACGCCAACACCACCATGCATTTCAGATGCATTAACGCCCCAGTTTTTATCTGTACTTTCATCAGTCAAAGAGCTGAAAATGGACGGATTACCAATGTTGACATTGCCATTGACTGCTAAATATGCCTGGGTTCCTTCACCGGATCCGCCATTGACAATAGCCAGGCCATTAGCAAAGCAGCTGCCACTATAAACAGAAGAAATATCTACATTACCATTGACGACGAGATTTCCTCCAGGTCCCACAGAAACACCATTGGCTGTACTATTGCCGGCTTCACCGCTTTCTGATTTGATGTGGACTGTCCCCTTCCCATCACCTATGTTTATAGTGGAACGGGCTGTCATGGAACCGGTATCTTCACCATTTAATGAAATACCATTCGCATTCTGATCATTGAACACATTATAACTGGTGCCATCAGTTAAGGATACCGTCTGCCCTGCGGACACGGTAAGACCGTCCTTTGCCATAGAGGGAAATATTCCACCCCCTAAAAATGCAGTCATAGCAGCCAGAAGAACCAGTTTATTGGATCTCTTATGCCACATATTTGTACCTCCTTTGATTAAAACTTATATTTAATGCCAAAAGTAAATAATCTCCCTGGCATGGAATACCAATTGCCTTCTTTATGGTTCCAAATGACATCGGTGTGTTCTGCCCAAAGTTTGTTAAACAGGTTTTCAACCCGGGTATAGAATGTCAGATCCTTATTGGGCGAGTAGTTAACCGACAGGTTAAAGATGGCATATTTATCAGAAGGCCATCCCCTGGCACCGGAATAATTCGGATTCTTACGTCTGATGAAATAAAAGCCATCTACGCCGGCATTCCATTTATCCCGGTTATACATGACAGCGAAAGTCATTTTATCCTTCGGATAGTAGCCAAGTCTGAAGTTATCTCCCGGAACATTCTGATACAGATGGGCCCAGCCGAGATCAAAATTCCAGTGGCTTCCCAGCTGATAGAGAAGCTGGGCGTTCCAACCGCGGGCTATGCCATGATCAAAGTTTTCGTAGCGATCTGATTCATCAGAATATCCAATGACACTGCTGTCCTTCGTTTCAAACCAGTTCAGTGTAAAAGCACTGGCGTCATTAAATTTATGGGTATATCCAATCGTGGACGTACGGCCTTCTGCCGGTTTCAGGTGCCGGTTGCCATGGTCCTTTATGGTACCCGAGTCGTCATCAGGGTCCGCCCAGGCTGCATAAATCATATCGAGTCCCGGCAGAATATAGAATTCATTACGTCCCGCAAAAACAGTGTCTTTGTCCGTTATATCGTAACTTAATTTATAGCTGGAAGAGCGGTGATTCTTAATATCTGCCGAATACTTATCTGTTTCAGGACGGTCATAGCGCAAACCGCCGGATAATGTCCAACGTGGGAGAAACTTCCAATCCTCCTGTATAAAATAGGAATAGTTCTTTTGCGTATGGTTCCTTACCTGAATCATATCCCCATCATCTGTAAACTGTCCGGTAGACAAGGGCAGGTGGTTCTTGCCATAACTGTAATCCAGACCAAATACAAGATCATTCCAATCATCATTGAATCGAACCTGTTCGGTTACGAAATCATAGGACAAATCACTGGAAATACCGTATTTTGACTGACTGTTCTCATAATCCTGGAAATAATTGGTCTTAATTTTACTGGATCGGTAAGACAGCATGTTGGACCAGTGCTTATCAATCTGCCAGTCATCCTGGATTGTAAAAGCATGGGTCTTATAATCACCATGGTATTTATTTTTATATACAAAATCCTTTCCCCTGTATTTTGAAGATACTTCATCGTAATACATGGAAAGATGATTGTTGTCATTGAAATCATAGGTAAATTTGGCACCACCACTATTTGTACGAGTATGGCCGGGCCACTTTTTGCCATCACCATCTTTTGTATCTCCAATAAGTGTCCGATTATAATAAGCGTTATATCCAAATTTTCCCAACTTGCCCATGGAATCAAATTTATAAGATTCTTTTCCACCAGTGCCTTTAGAAAAGTCGATGCTCTGTTTTGTACCATCAATTTTACGAGTAATAATATTGATTACGCCACCTTTGGCACCGCTGCCATACTTAACAGCTGCACTTCCTCGTAGAACTTCTACCCTTTCAATATTATCCATATTGTTAAGGATAGAAGCATACATATATCCGGAATTATTAGCTCCCTGGAAATCAGTTATCCTGACTCCATCAATAAGAATAACAACATCCTTACTGCCATTGATGCGAATGCCGCTCAAGTTGGCATTCAGTCCGTTGCTCCCATAATTCAAAAACTGGGTCCCTGGTACTTCTCTCAGTGTGTCTTCTACTGTCTGCAGATGCAGATTCTCAATCTGTTTTCTTGTAACAACACTGATATCTGCTTTAGTATCCACCAGTTTTTCCGGCACCCGGTTTGCAGTAACCACAATGGGCGCTAATTCATAGGTGGCTGTGCTGTCTTCTGCAAATGCCTGGCCCCACATGCCCAGCGCGAGCGTCATCATGACAGTACATTTCAGAAAATTTCTCTTATTCATTTATTTACTTCCCCTATCGATAAATTTGCCGGAATTGCTAATACCATTGATTGATACTCCATTACTACCAATTTTTTCTGTCCTCTTTCCAAGAAGGAACCTCACCTTCCAAGAAAGGTTATGATTCCATCTAAAAGATATGCCTTCCCCAGAACTCCCATAAAAAAAGCATGGCAAATTGGGAACCATAAATTATGGCTTTTAAAACGGCGCTCCGAAAGATAGAGCTGTTCCGTTTTTGACAAATATCCCAATCTGTACCACGCAGATCTTATCAGGATTTCAGAAACAGGCGGCACTCCGGCTCAGTTCATCATGGATATGCTCCTCCGAGAAAGGCTTACAGCACCTCCACTCCCTATACGGTTGCAGGACAGTTACGGATTCACACCGTATTCCCCACACTCAGTCTCTCGACTTCCGTTTCCACGTATTCTTTTGTGCAAACTTTTATTAATTCTATATTAGCATTATAAGCTGCACTATAATCATACAGTCAACGCTTCGCAAAAATATTACGCAAAGACATCCGGCTTTATAACGACCAAATGCCTTTGCTGCAACTTTATCTTATGTCAATATATATTTTTTATTTTTTAATTTCATCCATGAGTTTGTCATATTCGCCATTCAGGAGTTTTTCTACTTCGTTCAGGATGGCAATGACAAGTGCCGGTTCGAAATGAGGTGCTCCGGCCGGAATGGATACGGACAGAAGTACATTGCCTGCTGCGTCGCAGGTGAATTTCAGCATGCGGTACTGGTTGTTGAGGTCGTTGAAGTAGGCGGACAGTTTTTCTTTCTTTTCCGGTTTCACGGCGCCAGCAGCTGCCTGGAACTGGAGGAGGGTGTATACGCTGTTGTCCAGGAGGATCATGAAAGGAATGGTGTTCCCCTTAATCTGGAGGTTGCTTCTATAGATGACAACTTCCCCTTTTTCTCCGGCATACTGTTTTCCGAAGCCGGAAATCTTATTGGTATCCAGGTATTCCTGGAAGGCTTTATCTTTCTTCTGTGCTACGGATTCCATGTCTGCTGCCTTTGTTTCTGTTTTTGCCATGATAACTGCTCCTTTATTTTTATTATTTTTCCAGCCTTACGGCTTGAAATGAATTACGTATCGGGTCTTTTTATTTCATCTGGTTAATGACTTCCTGGGTCAGATCTTTACCGCCATAAAGCCATGCGCTTTCCTGAACTACGAAATCAATACCGTTTTTTCTGGCTGCTGCTTCAATGGCTGCGCGGATTTTATTGACTGCCGGAACGATTTCATTCTTCTGGATTTCCTGCTGCCTTGCCTGTAGCTGTTTATCCAGCTTTAAGGCCAGTTCTTTTTTCTGTTTATCATTCATTCCTTTAGACTGGTTATTGAACTGCTGCTGCAGTGTCTGCTGGGTAGTGACCAGTTTCTTCTGGGCCTGACTGAAAGCCGGCGTAGCTGCAATTACCGCATTATAATCCACATACCCATTTCCTGCGGCCATTGCCATGCCGGGAGTCATAAGGATTCCCGCCGCAAAAACGCCTGAAACAAGTAATTTCTTCAATCCATTCATAACCTGTTCCTCCTTATAAAGTATCGGTCGATCCTGCCTCTGGCAGACGGCGCAGTCAGAGAATAAATGCGGAGACTATTCCAAGCCATAAAAAAAGCAGAAGCTATAAAGAATTCCCCCCTTAACAGGGCAGAAACCAGGTATTGGTATCCGAATGGAGTGATGTGTTCGGTTTTACTGATTTCTTTTCTTTATCCCATCTGTGCCACGCAGATTGTAAAGGACATAATCCTCTGGGGATCTTAGAAACGGGTGGCACTCCGGCTTAGTTCCCTGTAATCCTGCTCCTCTGTGAGAGACTTACAGCAGGTTTACTCACCATACGGCTGCAGGACAGCTGCGGATTACCACCGCATTCCCCACCTTGTCTATCGGCTTCGGTCTCCGTATTCATCTGACGGGATTTATTATAAACCGTATGATTATCATTCGGTCAAGCATGCGCTCAAATCATGGCATATGATAAAAATGCAATTAAAAAAATCTATAGAAATCTAAGCGTGTTTATTTTTTCCCTTCCCCTGTCCATAATGGTATGCCCGATTTTATAAACCGGACAGTATATTTTCCTTCGATTTTATCTGCCAATCC